>PJTY01000461.1_pt1 | contig 20735 bp, 20 predicted proteins | sample 1512121 | NCBI WGS metagenome assembly PJTY01 (sample SAMN08177680, study PRJNA422409) | Soil metagenome, whole genome shotgun sequencing project. | isolation source: Soil enriched (2) on filter paper: alkali lignin treatment | place: USA: Madison | collected 2015-01-15 | reverse complement strand
CATGCGTTTAGAGAACTGGCCACCAGCTAGTCTCCGTATGGATGACCGTTTTGCCTATCGTAGCCGTTAATTAAGTAGGACTATCACCATGCGTCATCGTAATAGTGGTGTGAAATTAGGCCGTACAAGCAGCCACCGTAAGGCGTTGTTCCAAAACTTAACAAATGCTTTAGTTGAGCACGAGTTAATTAAAACAACTTTGCCTAAGGCGAAAGAACTTCGCCGCGTTGCTGAGCCTTTAATCACTTTGGCAAAAAACGATACAGTAGCAAACCGTCGTTTAGCGTTTGCTCGTACTCGTTCTGCAGCAACTGTTGGTAAATTATTTACCGTTCTTGGCCCTCGTTACAAAGAACGTAACGGCGGTTATCTTCGTGTTCTTAAAGCGGGCTTCCGTGCAGGTGATGCTGCACCGATGGCTTACGTTGAACTCGTTGACCGTGAAGTAAAATAATACTTCTACGTGTAGAACAGTCAGTTGTTCCAAAAAAGGCCGGTGTAATAACCGGCCTTTTTTATTGTTTGTTTTTGATATTTTTCGAGATGGGAAGATTCTCAATAATAATTTGCTTATCAATATTGGTTTGAGTATTTGACCAATGTGCTAAATTAAGCTGAGATACTATAAAAAATTTAAATACATATGTTAGATATTGAGATTAAGATTTTAGGTGTAGATGAGCTGAATGATTTTAAAGGGATTCGGCTTTCAGCTTTAGCAAAAGCCCCGGCAATGTTCGGTTCTACTTATGATGTAGAAATCGTAAAGCCGTTAAGTTTTTTTCAAAGTTGCTTATCAAACTCAATAATTTTTGGGGTTTATCATAAAGATAGAATTATAGGCTTGGCGGCGTTAATACAAGAAAGTGGAATAAAGTTGGCTCATAAGGCTGTTCTATCCAGTGTATTTATTGAATCAGAATTTCAAAGCCAAGGCTAGCAACCGCATTACTTCGTGCTGTTATCGCCTATAGTCAAGCACAGCTAGAACAAGTTTTGCTGACCGTTGCCGCAGATAATCAGTCAGCCATCAAGCTATATCAAAATATGGGCTTTGAGATGTATGGGATGGAGAAAAAAGCCTTGAAAAATAACAATGAATATACGGATGAGCTGTTGATGAAGCTTTTTCTGCGCTAGGGTACAGCTGTAATAACCTTAAGACTTATACCATCTTCTTACTCGATTAAAGATATTCAATTCAGAAATCCAAGCAAAAATCTCAACATTTTTGCCAGCAAATTTTTATTAAAATGTCCCGAACTGATATAAAAAAACCGATGAATGACTAAACTTGACATTGTGTATTGTCAAATTTGTGCTTTAATAAAGACATGGTTTATACAGGGTATAAAAAAAATGGAAAAGCAAGTTGATGTATTAATTATTGGTGCAGGGATCTCAGGAATTGGATTGGCTGTACATCTCTCTAAGAACTGTCCACAACGTAAATTCGAAATCTTAGAACGTCGTGACAGTTTTGGTGGAACTTGGGATTTATTCCGTTACCCTGGTATTCGCTCTGATTCGGACATGTCGACCTTCGGTTTTAACTTCAAACCATGGGCAAAAGAAAAAGTACTTGCGAGTGGCGCTGAAATCAAAAGCTATTTAAGCGATGTGATTAGCGAAAACCAGTTGAAAGAAAAAATCCATTTTGGTCATCGTGTGCTTTCTGCAAATTACGATTCAAGCAAGAAAAAATGGTCTGTTGAGATTGAAGATAGCAACAAGAAAAAGCAAACTTGGTCAGCAAACTTTGTGATGGGCTGTACCGGTTATTATAATTATGATCAGGGCTATGCACCGAAATTCCCGAAACAGGAAGATTTCAAAGGTCAGTTCATTCATCCACAACACTGGCCTGAAAACCTGGATTACACCGGTAAGAAAGTCGTGATCATTGGTAGTGGTGCAACCGCAATCACCTTGGTACCTTCAATGGTCAAAGGTGGGGCAGGTCATGTAACCATGTTACAGCGTTCACCAACCTATATTGCAACCGTGCCTTCAATCGACTTTATTTATGAAAAAACCCGTAAATTTATGTCTGAAGAAACGGCTTATAAATTTACCCGTGCACGTAACATTGGTATGCAACGTGGTATTTATGCGCTTGCACAAAAATATCCAAAAACAGTACGTCGCTTATTGCTGAAAGGGATTGAATTGCAGTTGAAAGGTAAAGTCGACATGAAACACTTTACCCCGAGCTATAACCCTTGGGATCAACGTTTATGTGTGGTACCGGATGGCGATTTATTTAAAGCATTACGTCAGGGGCAGGCCAGCGTAGAAACAGATCAAATTGAGAAATTCACGGCTAATGGCATCCAGCTAAAATCTGGTAAGCATCTTGAAGCGGATATCGTCATTTCTGCAACCGGTCTGGAAATTCAGATTCTGGGTGGTGTGAAAGGTTCAATTGACGGTAAGCCAATGAACACTTCACAACATATGCTCTATCAAGGGGTGATGGTCAGCGATGTACCAAATATGGCCATGATCATTGGTTATATCAACGCGTCGTGGACCTTAAAAGTTGATATTGCCGCTGAATATATTTGCCGTTTGCTCAATCATATGGACAAGAATGGTTTTGATGAAGTGATTGCGCATGCGGACCCATCACAACTGGAACACGATACGATTATGGGCAAAATGTCTTCTGGCTATATTGCGCGTGCCGCAGATGTGATGCCGAAACAAGGCAAGCAAGCGCCTTGGAAAATTACCAATAATTATTTAGCAGACCGTAAAGAATTGAAAGATGCTAAATTTAATGATGGCGTTCTACAGTTCCACAAACGTGATGAACATGCTGATCGTAAACCAAAACTGGTCTCGTAATGTAGTAACCTGATCATTGAAAACCCTATGTCGATACATAGGGTTTTTTATTGGAAATAAGCTTTGAATTCTAAAAATATCACGTATATTGAGCAGATTAGAAAATTAAGATAGGGATAATTGAATGAAAAAACTCATCATTTTGGGGATCATGTTATCAAGCAGTCTGGCTTTTGCAGATGATGCAAAACAGAAGGCAGCGATTGCACAAAAACTGGTATCGGTCGATGGCACGGAACAAGGGTTGCAAAACACCGATAAAATGATTCTAGAGCAAATCCGGATGCGTTTGCCCAAGGATTTGCCAGAAAGCTTCTATAGCGATTTAACTAAGAATCTGGATAGTGAGCAACGGAAGCAGTTTATTGTACAGCGCTATGTCGAAAGCTTTAGTGAAAAAGAATTACAGGCTGCGTTGAACTTCTACCAATCTGCTGAAGGGAAGGTCTGGGCCAAGAAAGCCAGTGATGTTGGTAGTGAGGTGGCACATTTTACCACGCAAAATGCGCGCAATGCATTGAATACCACCATGCAACAGTATAGTGAAAACCCTAAGGTCAAGCAGTTAATGCAACGGATGAATCCGCAAGCTGCCCAGACGGGCAATGAGAAAACAGAAGTTAAATAAATAAAAAGGGATCATACATTAAGCATGATCCCTTTCTGTTTTTCTGTCTTTAGAGAGTACGGGAAATCAACTCTTTCATGATTTCATTGGTACCTGCATAAATACGGTTGGCACGGTTGTCGATATAGGCACGTGCAATTGGATATTCCAGCATGTAGCCATAACCCCCATGTAACTGTAAACATTCATCCACCACTTTCGAGAACATATCGGAAATTTTATATTTTGCAGCGGCAGCAGCATCAACACCTAAGCTTTCTTCGAGTTGTAACTCCATACAGCGATCGAGGTAAGTACGGCAGAAATCAATTTCAGTCCGTAATTCAGCCAGTTTAAAACGGGTGTTCTGGAAGGTGCTAATGGCTTTGCCGAAGGCTTTACGGTCTTTGGTATATTGCACAGTATGTGCAAAAGCGGCTTCAGCGCCCGCCTGACAAATGATTGCAACCAGCATGCGTTCCCATGCTAATTCTTTCATTAGCATCATAAAACCCATACCTTCCATACCGAGCAGGTTTTCTTTCGGAACGCGAACATTGTCAAAGAACAGCTCACAGGTATCCTGACCTTTCATCCCGATTTTATTCAAAGGTTTGCCTTTACTGAAGCCCGCACGATCGGCTTCCACAATAATTAACGACAGATTGGCAGAACCTTTTTCACTATTGCCAGTCTTACACACCACGATGGCCATATCGCATAGATAGCCATTGGTAATAAAGATTTTTGAGCCATTAATCACATAGTCATCGCCATCCAGTACCGCGGTAGTACGAACGGCTTGCAGGTCTGAACCTGTTCCTGGTTCAGTCATGGCAATCGCGGTGACCGCTTCACCCGTTGCCATTTTTGGCAGCCAGTGCTGCTTTTGTGCATCATTACCAAAGTTGTTGATATAGTTGGCCACGATATCTGAATGTAATGAAAAACCTGTGCTGGAGTCCATGGCATAGGCTTGTTCTTCAATCAGAATCATACTGTAGAGGCGATCAACACCTGAACCGCCATATTGCTCTGGCATGGTGGTACACAGCAAGCCAAGTTCACCGGCCTTATTCCATAAATCGCGGTCAACATGTTGTTGTTTTTCATATTTTTCAATATTTGGAACAACTTCTTTTTCATAGAATTTACGTACAGTTTCACGAAATGCTTCATGATCAGAAGTAAAGAGTTTACGCGCGAGCATGTTTGGAACTGGACGAATTGCACCTGATTGCATTTGTTATATTTTCCCTGGTTTGTTGAATGTAGATCATCCTCTTCACCATACAAGAAAGGGAAAATAGTGAACAATGTGATCAATGCTCAATTTGATTGATGTATTTGGTCAGTTGAGAAAAAACGCTGCGAAGTTAAAGGGGGATCAGGTACACTATCAGAGTAAATGGTTGCATAGTGGAACAGATAATGTCTGATGAAATGACACTGGAAGAACGTAAGGTCGTGTATCGTGCACGTCGTGGTTTAAAAGAAATCGATGTATATTTTGACCCATATGTTAAAAATTACTATCTCACTGCCGATCCGGCTGAAAAGGCCTTATTCGCAGAACTGGTTGATCAGGAAGATCCGGATTTACTGGACTGGTTCATGGAGGTTGGGGAACCGCCACGGACTGAACTGAAAGAATTTATTCTCAAACTAAAACATTATGTACACGGCTAATCGTGTTTTCGAGTTGCAATACAGTCGTTTTTCGATGGTATTGCAACTGTTTATGCTGCTGTTGATTGTTAGTCTGACTTATTCTTTGTTTTATTTGGCTGTATGGTTAGGCAGTTGCTTCATATTGGTATTGAGCTGGTTGCTATTTCTGCAGCAACCCCGATTAAAACGTTTTGAGCATCTCGACCAACAGGCGTGGTCATTTGAATTTTACGATTCATCTCTTCCGATCCAGACCCGATCCATCACAAGAATAATTGATCATCAAGCTTATATCGTGCTGTGCTTTTCTGATCCAAAACATAAAAATTTCATCATCTGGTGGGATCAGTTATCATTTTTACAGTGGAAATCCTTAAAATTACAGGCAAAACTGGGCTAATTGTTTGACAATTTTACATCTATATATAATTAATTATTTTATAAATTTCAATGGTATATTATTTTTTAGCGTGTATTTTGCCTCGATTGTTAGGTTAAAAACTCTAAAAAATAGTGAAAATTATGATTGTCAGACAATCTGCCCCTCAAGACCGATTTATTTTCGTTAAAGTACAAACACCAACGTAAAGTGTGGTGGAGGTCCAAAATGGAAATTCCAACATGGTCGTTTCTGGTGATCGCAATTGTCTTTGCGATTGTAGTAGGAAGAGCAGGAACTTTACTCAGGGAATATCTTGAATCACATCAACCTGTTGCTGTGACCAAGAGAAAGAGATTGAAAGTATCATCAATATATCACGCTCCTGTGAATATCGATGGTGAACGCCAATCTAGTATCTATCAAAAGTAGATACAAAAGTGTAGGAGGTCTCTATGGAGATTTCAATGTGGATGTTTCTGGTAATTGCGATCGTTATGGCGATTGTAGTAGGAAGAGCTGGAACATTACTCAAGGATTATTTTCAACAAAACTAAAAGATAAAGAGTTTCACGATTTTACCAGTTAATAAGTAGCATGTGCTGAACCGTCGCAATGCTACTTTTTTTTGCCTGAAATTTCTGTATCGCCGCAGATCTGTCAATTTATTCATGTGTGAAGTATGTCAAAATGTCCCTGTAAAATTAGAGCAATTACTCTTTAATTCAAGTATTGCATCTGATAATGTACAGCTAAAAGGAAAAAACAAATTATTAGAGGGACAGGAAGTATGTCTAAACTCCATAAAATTGGACAAGGCGTCGCGGTAGCTTTGCTGACAACATCAATGTTATCTGGATGCTCATACGTTGTTAAAACTGGAGCAAATGTCGCATTAGGTTTTGGTGAAAAACATATCGTTCCACCGATTTTGGCCATGGATGATGCTGAAATGGTGTGTAACTCAGGCAATGCATTAACGCCTGCAGTGATGTCAACCAAAGATATGGGGGCAGACCCGACCCGTATGGCAGTGCTGCTGTATACCGCAGCCGGGATTTGTGCTGAAAATCAGGCGCTGGAAGCAGAATTACGTTATTTACGTGCCTCTAAAGCCGGTCAGGTGACAGAAGCGCAGGATGCGCGTATTGAACAGAAACGTTGGGCTGGGATTGCGGCTGAACGTCAATATGCAGGTTATCAACTTTTTGCCCATCGTTGGGAATCAAAATACAAATATAAATTAGGCGATTCATGTCCAACCATGCGTAATGATCTGGATCAGACCGTGTATTTACTCGGTATGGTCAGTGGCCTGCAAGCCATGACCAATGACATTAACTCGGGCGGTGCAATCAATGTTCCTAAGGATATTGCCGGGATTGTTGAACGTGGCATGACCTGTCTGGATAATGAAAAATTCTGGGGTGCGCCAATGGCGACTCGCGCTGTGATCTGGACTTTATTGCCAGGTGCGGGTGACGGTAAACCTGAACCGTATGCCACCATGAAACAATCAATGGCGATTGGCGAGAAGAAAGGTGTGCGCTTATCGCATGCTTTATATGCCGTGGCAGCACAAGCCAGCGGTGATGATGCCAAATTACGTGATGCACTGCGTTCTTATGCAGCCGCAACAGGGGATGACAAACCTGCAAATCCTCAGTTCAGACTGATTGATAAAATGGCTGGTTTGATGGTACGTGGCATCGCAGACCGTTACTGGACTGAAAATACCGGTGTCAGAGCAAGCGATGAAGGCATGACCACATTCTGGGATGACAAACAAGAAAGTTCAGCTGAACTGGATTCACTCTTTGATGGGGGGGGCGAGGCAGCCTCTGCACCAGCACAGGATGAGGCCGCTCCAGCGCAAGAAACGCCAGCTGAGTAACCTGAATTAAACGGCCTTTTACCTCACCAGCACTTACACTGGGTAAAAGGTCTGTTTTTTCAAGAGGTGGTCAATCAATGAAAGATCAAATATGGATAGAAAAAGTCATTTTGATCGCGATATGTGTATCCATATCGGCATGTCTGCAAGTTTTTTCCGATTATTTCATTTATTGGAGACCGAGTTTACTCACTGAATTCTGGCGGTTATGGACTGCACATTGGGTACACGTGGGCTGGATACATTTCCTGTTAAATATGCTGGCCTTTGCGTGCTTACCTTTTATTTTTCCACATGTTCGCAATTGGCATTTAGGGGCATTACTGCTGGTTTTGCCACCATTCATCAGTTTGGTTTTCTATTTCTATTTACCTTATATTGATGCCTATGCCGGGCTTTCTGGTGTATTGCATGGCTTGTACACTGCTGTAGGACTGGTATATCTGCAATATAAGAAAGAACGTAAGTTCGCCTTGCTGGTTTTAGCCCTGATTGCAGCAAAACTGATTTGGGAAAATACCTTTGGACAGACGGGAACGGCGCAATTAATTGGCAGTCCCGTGCTTACTGAGGCCCATCTGATTGGTGCTGTCGGGGGCGTACTAGCCGGTTTAAGTTATTTATTTATAAAAAGGAAAAAAATAGAGCACATCTAAATTGATAAAAACAACCAACAAAAAAGTGATTGTAGTCATTCTTTTTTGAAAAAATTTGATTCAAATTTAAGCGGTTTAAAGGGATTGGTTAATAAGAGGGTAAATTCATTTATCTATCAACCATGGACAGCGCATGATTCAACATCTTTGGATGGATGTTGATAAGAATAAACTGGAATAGACATGCAAAATGATCAAGAGAAAAAGTCTGGATTAGCCCGGTTAGGCTATATCTGGAATGATTGGATATCAACCTTCATCATTCTTGCTTTGTTGCTAATGACTTTGCTTATTGGTACTGGCGAGATGATTCACGGTCAAATGCTCCGTATGGGGGAGCGACTTTACGGTGATCAAACCACAGGGATGCAATATTCGTTTTTGCGGGCCGAGCCTGAAAAACCATCTTGTGATCGACATCCGAATATTGATGCACAAGTACAGGCGCAGATGAAGGCCAATGCGGCGGATGAATTTGCCAGTATGTTTGGTGCAGCTTCTGAGTCTGATGTACGTACATCTTTGTTGGCCGCACAGCAACAATGTGAAGAAAAGTATCAATTTTATGATAAAGCCATGAAGCACTTGGAAGCTCATCCAAGTATTCGTACTTATCGTAAAGTTGAAACGACTTTCTTTGGTATTTTTAAATACGGTACTGAAAATCAAACCATCATTTTATTGATCATGGTGTTGTTTGCTTCAGTAACAGCTTCTTTACGTTATCACCATATCAGTTTACGTGCGCCAAAAACCAAGATTGATTTCCGGGTTTATTCAGCGTTGATGGTAGCGGGCAATGCCTTACTGAGCTATTCAGTGGTCAGCCAGTATCATTCTGTACTGAACTCTGGGGTTGAGGTTGCTGGAAAAACCACAGTCTTGTACTGGTTGTGGATTGCGTTATTTGTATCCCTGACCATTATCAGTATCTTCCAGTTTATCTTTATACCGAAGACGGCTCAGCCGAAGGGTAATTTTGGTTTAGCCTTACTCAGTGTGCCACTGTACGCGTTCATGTCGCTCGTGACCGGTATTGTATTTACCTTCTTCATGGACTATCCAATGGGGCAAGGGATCTACTTGGGTATTCTGGTGGAATTCTCGGGTATTTTCCTGAATCTTGCACTGTTTATCTGGGCCGGTATGTTACTGACCCAAACCCGTGTGATGGATTTATTCTTAAATATCCTGCGTCCATGGAACCTGGCACCGGAAACTTTAACCTGGTTGATTCTGATTGCAGCAGCGATTCCAACCGCTTATACCGGCGCTTCTGGGATTTTCGTAATTGCAGCCGGCGCAATCATTTATAAGGAAGTCTGGAACTCCGGCGCGCGTCGTCAATATGCATTGGCTGTATCGGCAATGTCAGGTTCTTTAGGTGTGGTGATTCGCCCATGCTTACTGGTGATCCTGATCTCGATGCTCGACAGTCGTCATGTGACCTCTACCGAATTATTTGATCACGGTATCTATGTCTTCTGGTTAACTGCGTTTATTTTCCTCGGTGTTTCATTGATTCTTGCCGAAGAAAAATTCCGTGTGAATTCACCTAAAGTTGCGGTACCGGGCATGTTGCGTGCATGTGTACCTGTCATTCCTTATGTGATTATCGGTTTTGCTGTGGTGATGTTCTATAAGCTGGCTTTAGATACGTCTATTAATGAATTCACTGCACCAATGATTTTACCGTTGGTATTGATTGCAATGATCTTGTTTGACAAGTTATTCGCATCAAAAGTGGCACCAGCACCTGTGGTTGATCCTAAGCATGAAGCTCTGGTTCGTGAACATGAGAAAAAATCTGAGTTCCTGAAGTCTCATGATCCACATGGGGGTAAGCACTTTGGTTTTGGTGGTGCATTACGTTTTGCAACCTCAGAAACAGTTGGACATATCGGTGCCTTGATTCTGCTGATGGCCTTGTCTGCAAGCGTCGGTGGCTTAATCGAACGTGCTGAAGTAGTGGAATTATTACCAACACACTTGGGCAATATCTATATTTCACTTGCCTTTATTGCACTGTTACTAGCAATTATTGGGATGACGACCGATCCATTCGGTGCGGTGATTCTGGTGGCGGCAACGGTTGCACCTGTGGCCTACGAGAATGGTATTCATCCGATCCACTTCTGGATGATTGTACTGGTCGCCTTCGAATTTGGTTATGTAACGCCACCGGTTGCCTTGAACCACTTGCTGACGCGACTCTCCGTCGGGGATGAGGAAGTCTCGGCCGCCGACAGGGAAGCGAAAGAGAAATACACTAGTTTCTATTTCCGTTATGAACGTTGGTTATTGCCGATTATCGTATTGTTCTCATCGTTGGTGCTGGTGACCTATGCACCGTATATCTTCCAGATGTTTGGCTGGTATAAGCACTAACAATTGAAATTAAAAAAGCACCTTCGGGTGCTTTTTTTAACGTCTTTATTTTTATTTATTGAGTCTGCTTTTTGCTTTGGATCAGCGGACTGCATAATAAAATTGCCAATAAAATAATGCCGAAACCAATCACACTGTATAAATCTGGCACTTCGTTCCAGAGTAAAAAGCCCCAAATTCCGGCGAAGATAATCGCAATATAATTCACTGGGGCAATTTGTCCAGCAGGGGCAAGACGGTAGGCATGCGACATAAAAATCTGGCTGACATTGGCTAGGACACCAGCTGCGATCAGGAAAAATAATTCATGTAGATGATAAGGTCGCCATACCCAGAACATCGGAATCACCGAAAGCAGGGAACCAATCAGGCAGAAATAAAATACGATCCGTTCTGGTGGTTCGGTTTGGGTCAGGGCACGAACGGTAACAAAGGCCATAGAGGCCAATAGACTTGAACTGATGCCGACAATGGAAATCCAGTTTAATAAACCTTGATCGGGTTTTGCCACACAGAATACGCCAATAAATCCCAGCCCTGCAGCGCACAGCATCGCCGTGGTAACTTTTTCTTTCAGGAACAGCCAGGCGATCAGCGGAATAAAAATCGGAGAAGAATAGGTAAATACCATGGCATTGGAGAGTTTCAGATGTGCGATGGCATAGAAGAAGCCATACATGGCTGCAAGCCCTACGATACTGCGCCAAGTATGCATCCACAGTTTTTCCGTTTTTACAAATCCGATGCCTTGCTTAAAAATAAAAGGCAGAAACAGGATCAGCCCTACCACATTACGAAAAAACACAATGGTGTAATTATCGACGGTATGAGAAGCATAACGAATACAAATACCCATTACAGAGAAAAGTAGTGCAGAAATCGTTAGGCAACCAATCGCCACAAAGAGATTGCGATTCGTTTGGGGAGTATCCATAACCAGGGCAGTATCGAGAATTTGGGCTTATTTTATGCCTGTGCGGAAGTGAAGGGAATGCGTATTTTCTAATAGAGGTGTGTGATGCATTTAAACTGTTTAACTAGAAAATTGTTTTAGATAATCACTCGGTGTCATGCCAGTTTCGCGTTTAAACATGGCACTAAAGGCGCTGGGACTCTCATAGCCTAAATCTAAGGCCACATTCAGCACGGGTTTATACATGGCTAAATCAATCATGGCCTGCATCAGTTTTGCCTGTCGAACCCAATGGGAAAAATGTAGGCCAGTTTCTTTTTGAAAATGACGTGCCAGCGTTTTAGTGCTGATATGTAAGTGTTGCGCACTTTGTTCCAGACTCCATTCCCAAGCCAGATTTTCTTTAATGCGCTGGCATAACTGTTGAAGCTTGGGGCTTGGGGGTTCGGGCAAATTAAAAGCCAGGGCGGGTAGGAGACGCACTTCGTCCAGAATTAGCTGTAGCAGCCTTTCATTGCGACTAGCTGGTTGAATATGGCTTTGTATATGCATCGCACTACTGATCAATTCACGTAATAACGCTGGAATTGCCACCACGCGACATTGATCTGGCAGATCATTTTGAGTTGAACTTTCAATAAAAACGCCTCTTGCTTTAACTTCACCGCTACTCAATAGCGCATGGGGTTTATGTGCTGGAATCCACACACCACGTCCAGGCGGTGTAATCCAGATGCCTTCATGGGTTTGTACCCGGATTACGCCAGTCAGGGTATGGATTAACTGGATACGTTCATGACTGTGCCAGTCTTCAATATGGCCATGCGGATAATTCTCCGAGAAGGCATAGACCGGATAATCCAGAAAACCATGTTGAAAATTTTTTCCCATACTCAGCTAAACCCAAAATAATTTGTCCTTTTTGCGATAGTTATCGTCTTTTTATCGAGCAACTATAAGCTGATTATTTTTTAGCATGATCGGTACGGCTATGTACAGGTTTTGATTATGTTTCAGAAAGCTTATTTTTATCCATTGTTCGCCATTTTATTTTGGGCAGGCAATGTGGTGGTGTCCAAAATGGCCAGTCATGCCATTTCTCCTGTGGCAATTACCTTTTATCGTCTGGTACTGGCGCTCGCGGTGATGAGTACCTTTGTATTGATTCCGGTCTGGAAAAACCGCCACACCATCCAGCAATACTGGAAGCAATTGGCATTGGGCGGTTTCTTGTCGGTGTCATTATTTCAGTTCTTATCCTATCAGGCCGCAGCGACGACCACGGCAACCAATATGGCGATCGTCACCGCCTTGATTCCATTACTCACCATGATCTTGAGTAGCGTGATGCTTAAAGAACGGATCAGCTATGGCATGCTATTCGGCGGCGCACTGTCTTTTTATGGCATTTTATATTTATTGGGTCATGGCAGTATTCGCAATATATGGGGGCAGGGCGTACATCTCGGCGATGGTTTAATGCTGATTGCAGCAGCAGGCTATGCTCTATATGGGGTGTTATTAAAACGCTGGAAAATGCCGATTCCGGCTTGGCAATCTAATTTCGTCCAATCCAGCTTTGCGATTTTATATGTCTTGCCCTTCTTTGTGTTTTTACCCGCCCAAGATATACAGTTAAATCAGCAAACCATTCCGCTGATTGTTTATGCCAGCATTTTTTCATCAGTGTTGTTGTCTTATTTATGGATTGTAGGGGTTCGACATTTAGGACCGAATCGCAACAGTATCTTTATGAATCTGTTGCCTTTATTTACTGCCTTGATTGCAGTAGCCCTACTCGGCGAACATTTGCAAATGTTCCATTATATTGGTGGTGGTTTGACTTTGGTGGGAATCTTGATTGCGCAAACGATTCAGAAACCAGTTCAGTTTAAATCGCGTTCTGAACAAATTTTAGATTAAAACGTTCGGCATTAAAAAAGCTTTAACGAAAGTTAAAGCTTGTTCGGTTTCAAGAGTGATTCTGGGCAGCAAGTTGCGCTTCTAATAACTTGATCTGCTCTTCCTTCAGTTTAAGCATTTGATCAACATCTTCATGTTGCTGCTTAAGCTCATGTTGCTGGTCTTGAAGTTGCAGGTGAATATCATCCAGTTTGGCAATTTCTTCCTTGGCCAGACTGTCATTGGCTGGAAGCGGCGCTTTAATAATCGATTCTTCAACCAGCTTAATCGGCTCTACAGACTCATTTTCCGCAGTCACGGTTTCATTGCTGACAACAGGGTCTGGTTGAGACGTGGTAACAGCGGTCTCAGCCGCTGCAGGTTGAGTTGGTGTTGTTGTCGATTGCTGATCTTTTTGTGCTAAAAACCATTGGACAGCAAGGAACAGAACCACAACAACACTTATTCCACCGATGATCATCCATAATAATCTGGAATTTTCAGTTGGATATGTGGACATCATTTTTAACCTTTCTAGTCAAAATGACGAGGTTTGAACTGTATCACCCCAATTTCATCTGGCTCAGCGGGTTGTTGCTCTTCCACGTGGGTCGGGCGTTTTTCGCTGTAAGCACATTCGATACATTCAATCCACTCGTCATCCACAGTGATGATCTTAACCACACGATCTAACGCTCCACATTTGGGACATTTTGCACCCGCGATGAATTGTCTTTTCATGTCAGTTCATTACACCCTGTGAATAATAATGACATAGTTTAAGCGGTTTTATCTGTGTTCGTCCAACCTTGATGACGTAATAACGCATCTATTTTAGGCTCTCTTTTTCGGAAATTGCGAAACGCATCAAGTGCTGTATCTTTTCCGCCAACTGCTAGAATAAACTTTCTAAACTCTTTTCCAGTCTCGGTATTAAAAATACCTTCGCTTTCAAAACGGTCAAAGGCATCACTGGCTAAAACTTCTGCCCATTTATATGAGTAGTAGCCCGCAGCATAGCCACCCGCGAAAATATGACTGAAACTGTGCTGGAAACGGTTATAAGGTACGGCAGGCACTACGGCAAACTTAGCGCGAATTTTATCCAGCGTTTCCTGAATTTGCTGGCTGTTTAAAGCTGGAGCTTGGCGGTGAATGGTCAGGTCAAACAGCGCAAATTCAATCTGACGCAGGGTTTGCATACCAGACTGGAAGAAACGTGCATTTAATAATGCTGATAGCAGTTCTTGCGGCAGGGTTTGTTTGGTTTCGGTATGTTCACTCAGGACATCCAGACTTTCATTGTCCCACGCCCAGAATTCCATGAACTGACTTGGCAACTCCACTGCATCCCACGCCACGCCATGTGTACCTGCAACCGAGATGTTATCCACTTCGGTGAGCATGTGGTGTAAGCCGTGTCCAAACTCATGGAATAAGGTAATCACTTCATCGTGGGTCAGCAGGGCGGGTTGATCGCCAATCGGTGGAGTAAAGTTACAAACCATGTAGCAAATCGGTTTTTGCAGACCATTCGTGGTTTGTACGCGGGAACGGAAGCCGCTCATCCATGCACCACCACGTTTGCCATTACGGGCATATAAATCGAAGTAGAAACCACCGACCACTTGGCCTTGATCTTCAATTTCAAAATAGCGCACATCATCCTGCCAAACGGCTGCCTGACGTTCGACGATCTGGATACCGTACAGGCGTTGCACGATCTGGAATAAACCTTGTACCACTTTCGGTGCAGGGAAATAGGGTTTAAGCGCTTCTTGAGAAAGGTTGAATTGTTGTTGTTTCAACTTTTCAGAATAATAGGTTGCATCCCATGGTTTAAGTTCTTCAATGCCATCTTGCTGTGCAATGGTCTTAAGCTCTGCAATTTCAGCCAGTGCTGGGGTGCGTGCATGTTCTGCCAGATCCACAAGGAATTTATCTACCGTTTCGACATCTGGTGCCATTTTGCTGGCCAATGAATATTCAGCGAAATTATTGAAACCCAGCAGTTGTGCCATTTCCTGACGTAAGCTCAGGATTTCTTCCATCACAGGGGTGTTATCAAATTCAGTCTTGTCAGACTGCTCAGATGCGCGAGTGACATAGGCCTTATACAGCTCTTCTCTTAATTCACGATCCTCGGCGTAGGTCATAATTGCAAAATAGGCAGGGAAGTCGAGTGTGGCAACAGCCTGCTCAAGCTCACGCTGTTGTCCGTATTGTTTTAACAGTTCAACGCTGCTTTGCGGTAGGCCTTTAAGTTGTGCTTCTGTTAAAGGCTTAAAGTAAGCCTGGGTTGCATCAAGCACATGATTCGAGAAGTCCGAAGACAACTGCGATAAACGTGCCGAAATTTCTGCATAACGTTTTTTCGCTTCGCCTTCGAGAGCCACACCTGACAGTTTAAAGTCACGAAGTGCGAGCTTAATAGCACTTTGTTGGGCTTCACTGAGTGTTTGAAATGCAGGGCTATCATGAATCTGCTGATAGGTTTGATATAGCGCCGTGTGTTGTCCAAGCTGGGTGTAGTATTCGCTTAAACTTGGTAAAAGTGCCTGATACACTTCACGGGTTTCGGCATTGTTCATCACAGCATTGAGATGCGACAAAATGCCCCAAGACTCACTCATATTATTTTCAAGCTGATCGACTTCACTCAATGTCGCCAGTTGTGCTTCGGTACCTTGTGGAACTTCATTGAGTTGATTCAGGAAGTCTTGACCATTTTGAATCGTTTGTTCGATCTGTTGTTTTAAGTCGGCAAGTTGAATCTGATCAAACTGGGGAGTGGGAAGTGTCGCTTGCTGTAGTGTCATTGTATTTTTGCCATATCATTTCTAAACATAGTTATAGATGTAGGGCTTAGCAGGAGAGAAATCAAGTGTCATTGTGCTTGATCTTTTATACTTAAATTAATTTTCTCTAAAGTTTTATTAATTTCATTCAGCCGATCATTGGTGTCGCCTGTGGTTGAAGGTAATGCTTCAAGCTCTCTAATATCTATAATTGAGATATCTGTATGTTTTGATTTCCATAAATTTAGAGGATGTTTGTATAGATAAGAAACTTTGAAAATGATAATTTCATCATTTAAAGCTTCTTTGAGCCCTCCAAACTGTCCCCAATCATAAATATAACTATAATTTGGAGGAAAAACTCTTACGCCATGTTTAAAAATCCCATTTTCGAATATTTCTTTTTTAGCTTGTAATTTAGAGATCCCAAAAGCTCGGCGGGGGATTGGTTGATTACTAGAAAATATTACATTCTCAGCTATACCATTACCGATATTCTTTACATTGAGCTGGATAAAAGATGCTTTTCCATAATGAGGTGTTGCAAAAACTATGATTTGAGGTTTTTGGTTCGATTTAAATACCGCATAAGTAACCAAAAGAGCTAAAAGTGAAATAGTAATAGTTAAAACAGCATTTAAATCTAATAATAAATTCATTGGCATTAATACTCTTATAATTATAGGAGTTAATAAGAGAGCCGAAGCTCCCTTATCTTTTATCGATTACTCAGCCTTTGCTTTCGCATTCGACTTTTTCTTTTTTACTTTCTTTTTGGCCTTCTCTTTCGTATCCGGCTTAGCAGCTGCTTTTTTAGCTGGCTTTTTGCTATAAGAACTTGGTTTGTTCTTATCTTTTTTCTTGCGTACAGGCTTTTCGCCGTCTTCACTGACTTTAGCTTTTGTCGATGAAGGTACTTTGCCAAAGACCTCTTCAGTTGTTGACGCGCGATTCGAGCTAGAAGGATTCGCAGTACGAGGTGCTTTCTGGCGAATCACACGACCGAGATGGGTTAATTGCTGAACCAACTGGAAGTCAATTTTACGTTCTTCCAGATTTACGCCTGCCACTTGAATCTTGACTTCATCACCAAGGCTAAATGATTGACCACGATTCTGACCGATGAGGCTTTGGCTGGCCTGATCATACAGGAAGAAGTCTTCACCGAGCTGACTCACATGAATCATGCCATCCACATACAGGTCTTTGAGGGTGACGAACAGGCCAAATTCGGTTACTGCGCTAATCACACCGACAAACTCGTCGCCCAAATGCTGTTGCATATAATGGCATTTCAACCAGGTGGTGACGCTGCGTGAGGCTTCATCGGCACGACGTTCAGTTTGTGAGAAATGCTCACCTGCATCATCTAATGCTGCACCTGAAAGTGGGTAAGGTTTCTTATCAAGATAAGCCTTAATCGCACGGTGTAACAATAAATCCGGATAACGACGAATTGGCGAAGTGAAATGCGTATAGGCTTCATAAGCCAGACCGTAATGTCCCGCATTGTTCGCACCATAATAGGCTTGCATCATTGAACGTAACAGTACTGCATGAATACTTGGTGCATCCAGACGATCTTTGGTCGCTTCAATCACGGCTTGGTAGTCGGCCTGAGTTGGCTGTTCAGGGAACGGTAAGCCCAGTAATTTGACGAAATCACGCACTTTTTGGATACGGGAGAACTCGGGTGCTTCATGCACACGATACAACATCGGAATATCATGCTCTAATGAATACTCTGCTGCGGCAACGTTGGCCAGCAACATGCATTCTTCAATCAGTTTATGCGCATCATTACGGGTACGTGGCAAGATTTCCTTGATTCCGCCTAGCTCATCAAAGGTCATGTAGGTTTCAATGGTTTCAAACTCCATTGCATGACGTTTGGCACGTAACTCTTTCAGCGTTTGGTAAAGCTGGAATAAAGTGTTTAATGATTTATGAATGGTTTTATCTGCCGGGATGGCATCTGTGGCACCTTCAAAATACTGACCGACTTGGGTATAGGTCAACCGTGCCTTGGAATGCATCACCGCAGGGTAGAATTCATAACCTGTCATTTTACCTGCACGTGACAGCTTTAAATCACAGACCATACACAGACGGTCTACATGCGGATTTAAAGAGCATAGGCCATTGGATAAGGCTTCGGGCAGCATCGGTAACACAAAGTGCGGGAAATAAACCGAGGTCCCACGCTCTTCAGCTTCTTCATTTAAAGGTGAATCTAAACGAACATAATGGCTCACATCGGCAATCGCGACCACCACACGATAACCACCACCTGCACGTTTTTCTGCAAAGACTGCATCATCGAAGTCGCGTGCATCTTCACCATCGATCGTCACGAGGGGTAAATCGCGTAAATCAACACGACCTTTACGATCCTGTTCAGAAGGTTCTTTAAAGCTTTCGGCTTCCTTAATCACAGCTTCTGGAAATTCATAAGGCAAACCAAATTCTAGAATGGTCTGCGGAATAATGATTTCTGTATCGGCTTTATCCGCCATCGACTGCACCACATGCCCGGTCGCCAGTTCTTCACGGGTCGGGTAGTCATCAATAGCCACGCGTAGCATATCGCCCACTTTGGCATTGGCATGTTCAATCAATTCTTTTTCTAAGGTAATCGGTTGATGCTGATTGGGATTGCCCGGTTGAATAAAATATTCACCTTCATGCTCAGCCACTTTACCAATAATCTGTTTAACCCGGCGTTGTACCACTTCGGTAATAAAGCCCCAAGCTTTACCTTTACGGTCAACGGAGGTCTGGCGGACTTTAACGCGATCGCCATTAAAGACCAGACGTAATTCGCGTTCAGGCAGGAGCACATCATCCTGACCTGCAATGTTGGCAGTCCCCAAACCTTTACTATTGATATAAACCGTGGCTTCATGGCTCGGTAAATCGGTTGCAGGCTGGTATTTGAAACCATCTTTCATCAATTGCCCATCACGTACCATCGCACTTAAACGATGATTTAATGCATCAATACTTTTCTGATCGGGGATATTGAAGTGGTCAACCAGCTCTGCATGAGACTGTGCAGCTTTTAATTGTTCTAATGTAGTTAAAATAAGAGTTCGGCTAGGAATAGGATTATCGTAACGTTGCGCTTCTGCTTTTGCTTCGGGATCGGCCCAATTTTTAGTCATATCGTTTCATTTCACATCTGGCAGATCGGTTTAGCATAAGTCATTCAAACTCTAACTGCACGTCAAAGATTGCAAGATTCTGTTTATTGGCCCGATCCAAATAAAGGAGATAACGCTATATTAACAAGCGTAGAACTAAAAAATGCTGAAAAAATACGAAAATTGATTAAAAAGTATTTGATTGAGCTGAAATAGTGGAAAAAAATAGGAACATCCCTTGTGTAATGTGGTTTTAGTTTGTATTATTGCGCTCGTGTTACGGTGAGATGGGTGAGTGGCTGAAACCACATCCCTGCTAAGGATGCATACGGGTAACTGTATCGAGGGTTCGAATCCCTCTCTCACCGCCACTTTACTTAAGGCGCTCATAGCTCAGCTGGATAGAGCACTTGGCTACGAACTAAGGGGTCGGGAGTTCGAATCTCTCTGAGCGCACCAAGTAAAGATTTAAAGTAACACACGCCTGAATAGGCAGATAAGTAATGCGCTCATAGCTCAGCTGGATAGAGCACTTGGCTACGAACTAAGGGGTCGGGAGTTCGAATCTCTCTGAGCGCACCAACTTAAAGTGAAGAAACCGCTTAATTGCGGTTTTTTTGTGCCTGAATTTTACGGATCGTAGATCATAAATATTAGAAATATAAAAAAGCCGCTGATCAGCGGCTTTTTTATTTGATCTATTTAGAAGTGATTTACAGAGCTGAAGAGATGATCTGTAAGATTGCTGAGTGGAGATTGCAGTGAAACAAGATCTGTTAAAGCACCACTATTTGGATTTGGTTCGCCAACAGCAATGCCTGAAGATACAGTACCTGTCAATGCATCCAAGATGCCATCGATACTTCCATCAATACTATAATCACCATTGCCAGCACTTACACTGATAAGGTTATTAATACCGTCAAATGAACCGTCACTGAACAGTGTGCTGACATGATCTTGCAAGCTATCAATCGTCACATTTCCATTACTGATTACGGTCTGAATCGGTTGAGCAATACCAGAAATAATATCTCCGCTATTTACACCGCCGCTGATACCACCTGTAATGCCACCGATAATGTCAGTGATGGAACCTAGAGGACCACTTTCGCCACCGCCGATACCGCCAGTAATGCCACCGATGATGTCAGTGATTGAGCCTAAAGGACTGCCGTCACTGCCGCCGATACCACCAGTGATTCCACCGATGATGTCAGTGATTGAACCTAAAGGACCGCCGTCACCACCACCGATACCGCCGGTAATGCCACCGATGATGTCAGTGATCGAACCTAAAGGACCGCCTTCACCGCCACCGATACCGCCCGTAATACCGCTGATAATGTCAGTGATTGAACCTAAAGGACCGCCTTCGCCACCGCCGATACCACCCGTAATGCCACCGATAATGCCTGTGATTGCGCCTAAAGGACCGCCTTCACCGCCACCGATACCACCGGTAATACCACCAAGCAGGCCACCGACATCAGTCAGGTCACCGACTGCATGTTGAACCAGACCAGAAGCGGTT
>PJTY01000458.1_pt1 | contig 20817 bp, 16 predicted proteins | sample 1512121 | NCBI WGS metagenome assembly PJTY01 (sample SAMN08177680, study PRJNA422409) | Soil metagenome, whole genome shotgun sequencing project. | isolation source: Soil enriched (2) on filter paper: alkali lignin treatment | place: USA: Madison | collected 2015-01-15 | reverse complement strand
TCCTATGAGCAAGCCCACTGCCGACAACGCGCCCAACGCCGCTGCCAAAGGCGCCCCCGCTGTCCCTGCGAACTTCCTGCGGCCGATCATCCAGGCCGACCTGGACTCGGGCAAGCACAGCAGTATCGTCACCCGTTTCCCGCCGGAGCCCAATGGTTATCTGCACATCGGCCACGCCAAGTCGATCTGCGTCAACTTCGGCCTGGCCAAGGAATTCGGCGGCGTCTGCCACCTGCGCTTCGACGATACCAACCCGGCCAAGGAAGACCAGGAGTACATCGACGCCATCCAGAGCGATGTGAAGTGGCTGGGCTTCGACTGGGCCGGCGACGTGCGCTATGCCTCCGACTATTTCGACCAGTTGCACGACTGGGCGGTCGAGCTGATCAAGCGCGGCAAGGCCTACGTCTGCGACCTCACCCCTGAGCAAGCCAAGGAATACCGCGGCAACCTCAAGGAGCCGGGCAAGAACAGCCCGTTCCGCGAGCGTAGCGTGGAAGAAAACCTCGACCTGTTCGCCCGCATGAAGGCTGGCGAATTCCAGGACGGCGAGCGTGTGCTGCGGGCCAAGATCGACATGGCCTCGCCAAACATGAACCTGCGCGACCCTATCCTGTACCGCATTCGCCATGCCCACCACCACCAGACCGGCGACAAGTGGTGCATCTACCCCAACTACGACTTCACCCACGGCCAGTCGGACGCCATCGAGGGCATTACCCACTCGATCTGCACCCTTGAGTTCGAAGGGCATCGTCCGCTGTACGACTGGTTCCTCGACAACCTGCCGGTGCCGGCACACCCGCGCCAGTACGAGTTCAGCCGCCTGAACCTGAACTACACCATTACCTCCAAGCGCAAGCTCAAGCAGCTTGTGGACGAGAAGCACGTCGACGCCTGGGACGACCCACGCATGTCGACCTTGTCCGGCTTCCGTCGCCGTGGCTACACGCCGGCTTCGATTCGCAACTTCTGCGAAATGATCGGCACCAACCGTTCCGACGGTGTGGTCGACATGTCGATGCTCGAGTTCAGCATCCGTGACGACCTGGACCGCACCGCGCCACGCGCGATGTGTGTGCTGCGCCCGCTGAAAGTGGTCATCACCAACTACCCTGAAGGCCAGGTCGAGCAGCTTGAGCTGCCACGTCACCCGAAGGAAGACATGGGCGTGCGTGTGCTGCCGTTCTCCCGCGAGCTGTACATCGACCGCGACGACTTCATGGAAGAGCCGCCGAAGGGCTACAAGCGCCTGGAACCGGCCGGTGAAGTGCGCCTGCGCGGCAGCTACGTGATTCGTGCTGACGAAGCCATCAAGGACGCCGACGGCAATATCGTCGAACTGCGTTGCTCGTACGACCCGGACACCCTGGGCAAGAACCCGGAAGGCCGCAAGGTCAAGGGCGTGATCCACTGGGTGCCGGCCGAGGGCAGCGTCGAGTGCGAAGTGCGTCTGTACGACCGCCTGTTCCGCTCGCCGAACCCGGAAAAGACCGAGGAGGGCGGCAGCTTCCTGGACAACATCAACCCGGCTTCGCTGCAAGTACTCAGCGGGTGCCGTGCCGAGCCGTCGCTGGCCCAGGCGCAGCCCGAGGACCGCTTCCAGTTCGAGCGTGAAGGCTACTTCTGCGCCGACCTGAAAGACAGCCAGCCGGGCCGCCCGGTGTTCAACCGCACTGTCACCCTGCGTGACTCCTGGGGCAGCTGAGGAACCGCCGTGCTTACCATCTACAACACCCTGAGCAAAACCAAGGAAGTCTTCAAGCCGCTGGATGGCAACAAGGTGCGCATGTACGTGTGCGGCATGACCGTGTACGACTACTGCCACCTGGGCCATGGCCGCAGCATGGTGGCGTTCGACCTGGTCACCCGCTGGCTGCGCAAGAGCGGCTACGAGTTGACCTATGTGCGCAACATCACCGACATCGATGACAAGATCATCAACCGGGCGAACGAGAACGGCGAAAGTTTCGACGCCCTGACCGCCCGCATGATCGACGCGATGCACGAAGACGAGCGCCGCCTGAACATTCTGCCGCCGGACCAGGAGCCGCGTGCCACCGACCATATCGCTGGCATGCACGCGATGATCCAGACCCTGATCGACAAAGGGTACGCCTACGCGCCAGGCAATGGCGATGTGTACTACCGGGTCGGCAAGTTCGTCGGCTACGGCAAGCTGTCGCGCAAGAAGATCGAAGACCTGCGTATCGGTGCACGCATCGAGGTCGACGAAGCCAAGCAGGACCCGCTCGACTTCGTCCTGTGGAAGGGCGTCAAGCCGGGCGAGCCAAGCTGGGAATCGCCATGGGGCCCGGGTCGCCCGGGCTGGCACATCGAGTGCTCGGTCATGTCCACCTGCTGCCTGGGCGAGAGCTTCGACATTCACGGCGGCGGCAGCGACCTGGAGTTCCCGCACCACGAGAACGAGATTGCCCAGAGCGAGGCGGCCACCGGCAAGCAGTACGCCAACGCCTGGATGCATTGCGGCATGATCCGTATCAACGGCGAGAAGATGTCCAAGTCGTTGAACAACTTCTTCACCATCCGCGACGTGCTCGAGAAGTACCACCCGGAGGTGGTGCGCTACCTGCTGGTGGCCAGCCACTACCGCAGCGCGATCAACTACTCGGAAGACAGCCTGCGTGACGCCAAGGGCGCGCTGGAGCGCTTCTACCACGCCCTGCGCGGCCTGCCACGGGTGGCGGCCAAGGGTGGCGAAGCGTTTGTCGAGCGCTTCAGCGTGGCGATGAACGACGACTTTGGCACCCCTGAAGCCTGTGCCGTTCTGTTCGACCTGGTGCGCGAGATCAACCGCCTGCGCGACAGCGACGTGGAGGCTGCTGCTGGCCTGGCCGGTCGACTGCGCGAGCTGGGTGATGTGCTGGGTGTGCTGCAGCTGGAGGCCGATGACTTCCTGCGTGCCGGTGCCGAAGGCAAGGTCGATGCGGCTGAAGTCGAGGGCTTGATCCAGGCGCGCCTGCAGGCGCGTGCGGACAAGAACTGGGCTGAGTCCGACCGCATTCGCGATCAGCTGACCGCCATGGGTGTAGTGCTGGAAGACAGCAAGGGCACGACGACCTGGCGCCTGGCTGACTAAAGCAACTGGGGCTGCGTTGCAGCCCTTCGCGGGCATGCCCGCTCCCACAGGGATAGCGCACACTTGAAATGTCGCGCCAACCTGTGGGAGCGGGCGTGCCCGCGAAGGGCCGCAAAGCGGCCCCCGCTTTTACTTCACTAGGCCCGCAAGCGGGCAGTGCAATACCAGCCTGGCCCCACCCAATTCGCTTTCGCCAATCTCCAGCCCGAACCCATGCAGGTCGACGATTGCCGCCACGATCGACAACCCCAGCCCGAAGCCGGCATGGCGGTGGCCTTCATCGCTGCGATAGAACCGTTTCAGTACGGCCGTCCGCTCTTCTTCGGGAATACCTGGCCCGCTATCCTCGATCGCCATGTGCACGCCGTTGTCATCCAGCGTGGCGCTTATGCGCACCCGACCACCCTCGGGCGTAAACTTGATCGCGTTGCCCACCAGATTCGCCAACGCCTCGAACAGCAGCTCGCGATCGCCGTGCAGTGCCGGTAGCTGCGCAGGTTGGTGCAATTGCAGATGAATGCCGCCATCTTCGGCCAATGGCAGGTAAAAATCGTGCAGTTCTACCAGCAGTTCATGCGGGTCAAGCTGGACGAAGCCGGCGCGGCGCTGGCGGTCTTCCAGCTCGCTGATGCGTAACAACCCGCGAAAGCGCGCCATCAAGGTGTCGGTTTCGCCGATGGCCTGGTCCAGCGCTTCGGCTTGCGCAGAATCCACGTCGCTTTGCTGGCGAATACGGTACAGCTGGGCGCGCAGACGGGTCAGCGGTGTGCGCAGGTCATGGGCAATGTTGTCGCATACACCCTTGACCTCATGCATCAGCCGTTCGATACGGTCGAGCATGGCATTGACGATCGCCGCAAGCATGTCCAGCTCGTCGCGACGGGCCGACAGTGGCAGGCGGTGGGTCAGGTCGCCGGCGACGATCAGTTCGGCCTGGGCCTGGATCGCCCGTATACGCTTGAGCGGCCTGCGCCGTAGCAGGTACCAACCGGCAAAACCCGGGATCAGGGTCAGCGAGATGCCCCAGAGCAGGGCGTGCAGGATGATCCGGGTAACCACGAACAACGAGCCATTGTCACGCACCAGCACCAGCCACCGGCCATCCTGTACCTTGATTGCCACCGCGTCGCAGCTGTCGCGGGGCATGCGTGGGTCGTCGGCATCCAGGCAGCGTTCCAATTCATGGATCTTGCCGTCCAGTCTGAGCTCTGGGGGCAAGGCTCGCACGGTGCCGCCAATCGGGTTGAGCTGGCTATCGAACAGGCCGTAGGCGTCAAAGCTGCGCTCCTCGAAGGCCTGGCTGGCAATCAGGGCGTCGTCCAGTTGCTTGCCGCTCATGTGGGCGAACAGGTGCTGGCGTTGCAGCATGGAGTGACGGGTGAGTTTGTTCAGGTAGCTGGATACCTCGAAGTACAGCACCCCCATGAGGATGCTGCTCCAGGCCACGAACAGAAAGCTGTACAGCGCCAGCAGGCGGCTGGTCGAAGAGCTCCAGCCTTTAGACGGGTTCAGCAATGGCATAGCCGGAGCCCCGTACCGTACGGATCAGCGGCGACTGGCCGGGTGAGTCGATCTTTTTGCGCAGGCGGCCAATGTGCACGTCGATCAGGTTGGTGCCCGGGTCGAAGTGATAGCCCCAGACCTCCTCGAAAATCATCATCCGCGTGATCACCTGGCCGCTGTGGCGCATCAGGTACTCCAGCAGCTTGTATTCGGTGGGCAACAGGTTGAGGGTGTTGTCACCGCGGCGCGCTTCGTGGCTGATCAGGTCCAGCTGCAGATCGGCAACCTGCAAACGGGTCTGGGTCATGGGGACGCTGTTACGGCGCAGCAGTACCTCGACTCGCGCAGCCATTTCGTCGGAGGCGAACGGCTTGGTCAGGTAGTCGTCCCCGCCGGCACGCAGGCCGCGCACCCGCTCATCGACGTCGGAGAGGGCGCTGATCATCAGGATCGGCGTAGCGATCTTGAGGTTGCGCAGGGTGGTGACGATGGTCAGGCCGTCCACCTCGGGCAGCATGCGGTCCAGGGTGATCAGGTCGTAGCCGCCCGCAATGGCTTTGGCCAGGCCTTCACGGCCATTGTCGGCCCAATCCACTTCCAGGCCGTGGCTGGTAAGTTCGGCGACGATTTCCTGGCCGGTGACGGCGTCGTCTTCGATGGTCAGTACGCGAGGCATGCTGGTTCCTGGGCATCTAATGGAGATCTGATTGTGCCAAAGAATAGACAACCGGCGATTTAAGAAAAATTCATCTAGCGGGCACCGATGCCTTCGGCATGCATGATCTGCGCAATGATCGGTACCGGTGTCATCAGGTGCGAGCGCATCATGGCGCTGGCAGTTTTGGCATCCCGGGCGAGGATCACCTCGACCAGTGCCGCATGCTCCTGGCGCTTGAGCGCCAGCGCCTGTTCGGAAAACACCGTCTGCGTCAGCCACAGGTGGCGGTAGCGCTCGGCCTGGTCGAACAGGTAGGTGCGTGCCTGCAGCAGGTGCTTGGAGCCGCAGCCCAAGGCAATGGCAGTATGGAACGCCTTGTGCCGCTCGTCCCACACATCCAGCCGCTGCTCGCGGGTTTTCACTTCCACCACCTTGGCCAAGGTATGCGAGTGGGCCAGCACCGACGCCTCCCAGGCGTCGTCGCCGCGCTCGATGGCCAAGGCAATGATCATCGCTTCCAGGTTGGCGCGGGCGTCATAGATGTCGTTCATCTCATCCAGCGACATGGGCGCTACCCGGTAGCCTTTCTGGCTGATCGCGTTGACCAGGTGCTCGGCCACCAGTTGCGACAGTGCTTCGCGCAGCGGGCCCACACCCAGGTCGTAGCGTTCCTTGAGGGCGCTCATCAATAGCTTTTCACCGGGCTTGAACACCCCGCGGATGATGTCCTTCTTGAGCCTCTCATACCCGCTGAATGCTGAATTTTGTCGGGGGGCGAGCGCTTCCAAGATCCTGTTCCTCAAAACGTTTTGCCGATCATACCGAAACCCTCTGCCGACGAAAAACAATGGACAAACGCGGTTAGTGTCGTTGAAACATAAAAATGTAGACATTTTTACTTAGTGGCGATATTTTTACCTCGCCCGCACTGATCCAGGTCATGACCGGACGGCGCCACCTACTTTTTTAGCCAGGACACTGCCATGAACGCCTTTACGCAGATCGACGAACTTGTCATGCCACTGCCGCTCGAACCGCAGGGCTACACCATCGCCCCCTCGAAACAGTCGCCGCGCCTGCTTGAACTGACCTTTGCCCGGGAAACCGTCGAAGCGTTCGTGCAGGCCGTTGCCCAATGGCCGGTGCAGGCATTGGAGTACAAGTCGTTCCTGCGTTTTCGCGTAGGCGAAATCCTTGACGAGCTGTGCCAGGGCACGCTGCGCCCGGTGCTGCTCAACACCATCCTCGACCGCGCCACAGGTGGCATGCTGATTACCCCGATCGGCCTGGACGACGTGAGCCAGGCCGAAGACATGGTCAAGTTCACCACCGCCTGTGCACACCTGATCGGCCGTTCCAACTATGACGCCATGAGTGGCCAGTTCTATGCGCGCTTCGTGGTGGTCAACAGCGACAACTCCGACAGCTACCTGCGCCAGCCGCACCGTGTGATGGAGCTGCACAACGACGGTACGTTCGTGAACCAGATCACCGACTATGTGCTGATGCTGAAGATCGACGAAAAGAACATGGAAGGCGGCAACTCGCTGCTGCTGCACCTGGACGACTGGGAGCAGTGCGAGGCGTTCTTCCGTCACCCGATGGCACGTCGCGAAATGCGCTGGACCGCACCGCCGAGCAAAAAGGTTGCCGAAGATGTGTTCCATTCGGTATTCGACACCGATACCGAAGGCCGGCCGACCATGCGCTACATTGACCAGTTCGTGCAGCCGGAAAACTACGAGGAAGGTATCTGGCTGAACGCCTTGTCCGAGTCGCTGGAAGGCAGCGGCAAGAAGGTCTCGGTGCCGGTAGGCGTAGGCAGTTTCCTGCTGATCAACAACCTGTTCTGGCTGCATGGCCGCGATCGCTTCACCCCGCACGAGGGCCTGCGCCGCGAACTGATGCGCCAGCGTGGTTACGTCGCCTTCCCCAAGCCGCTGTACCAGCGCGGGCAATAATGACAGGGCGCGGGGCGGGCGCTCGCCCACGCGTTTTTGCACAAAACAATGCCACCAGGCCCCGTGCGGGCCTTGGTGAGCCTGCCAGGCAATGCCTGCGTGTGAGGTAAGGCTGTGTACGATTTCATCATTATTGGCGGCGGGATTGTGGGCATGTCCACGGCCATGCACCTGATCAAGGTCTACCCGGACGCGAAGATTCTCCTGCTGGAGAAAGAGTCCGGCCCGGCCCGCCATCAGACCGGCCATAACAGTGGCGTGATCCACGCCGGCGTGTATTACACCCCCGGCAGCCTCAAGGCGCGCTTCTGCCTGGAAGGCAACAAGGCGACCAAAGCCTTCTGCACCCGGCACGGCATTCATTTCGATGAGTGCGGCAAGCTGCTGGTCGCCACTAACGATCTGGAAATGCAGCGCATGAAGGCGCTGTGGGAGCGCACGGCGGCCAATGGCCTGGAACGCTACTGGCTGTCGGCTGACGAGTTGCGCGAGCGTGAGCCCAACATCGTCGGTATGGGGGGCATCTTCGTGCCGTCCAGCGGCATCGTCAACTACGCCCAGGTCACCGCTGCGATGGGCGCAGAGTTCCAGCGTGCCGGCGGCGAAATCCGCTATGGCGCAGAAGTGGTTGGCCTGCAGGAACAGGCAAATGAAGTGATCGTGCGCACCCAGCGCGATGAATTGCGCAGCCGTTTCCTGGTGACCTGCTCGGGGCTGATGGCCGACCGCGTGGTGAGCATGCTCGGTCTGCGTACCGAATTCGTGATCTGCCCGTTCCGTGGCGAATACTACCTGCTGCCCAAGCAGCACAATCAGATCGTCAACCACCTGATCTACCCGATTCCCGACCCGTCGATGCCCTTCCTGGGGGTGCACCTGACCCGCATGATCGACGGCACCGTCACCGTAGGCCCCAACGCCGTGCTGGCGATGAAGCGCGAGGGCTACCGCAAGACCGATGTCAGCCCCAGCGACCTGTTCCAGACCCTGACCACGCCCGGCATCCTCAAGGTGCTGGCGAAGAACTTCCGCCCGGGCCTGATCGAGATGAAGAACTCGCTGTTCAAGGGCGGGTACCTCAAGCAGGTGCAGAAGTACTGCCCGAGCATTACCAAAGCCGACCTCACGCCTTACCCGGCCGGCGTGCGTGCCCAGGCGGTGTCGCGCGACGGCAAGCTGATCGACGATTTCCTGTTCGTCAACACCGCACGCAGTGTCAACGTGTGCAACGCACCGTCGCCAGCCGCTACCTCGGCCATCCCGATCGGCGCCTACATCGTCGAGAAGGTGTGCGAGCAGGTCGGCCTGCAGGGCGGCAGCTTCCCCAAGGCCGACCTGTCGGCCAACCAGAGGGCTGCCAGCTGACACCCCGGTAACACCTCCTGCGGTTTCGTTTTACTCAACCCGTACTGCCCTGCTCACCATTCAGGGCAGGGCGGGCTTTTTCGCGCCTGCGTCGGTGACGTGCAGCCGGCGGCCCCCGCGTGGGCATGACAAAAACAACAAGGTAGCGCCATGCAAACCCACAAGAACAATTTGAGTCATGGATTGAAATCACGGCATGTCACCATGCTGTCCATTGCCGGCGTGATCGGCGCCGGGCTGTTTGTCGGCTCTGGCCGCGCCATCGCCGAAGCGGGGCCTGCCACCATCCTGGCTTATATCCTGGCGGGCGGCCTGGTGGTGCTGGTGATGCGCATGCTGGCCGAAATGGCGGTTGCCTCCCCGGACACCGGCTCGTTCTCAACCTACGCTGACCTCGCCATCGGCAAATGGGCCGGTTACACCATCGGTTGGCTGTACTGGTGGTTCTGGGTGCTGATCATTCCGATCGAGGCCAATATCGCCGCTACCATCATCAACTCCTGGGTCCCGCAGATGGAGATCTGGGTGTTGTCGTTGGTGATCACGTTGCTGCTGACGGCCACCAACCTGTTCAGCGTGAAGAATTACGGTGAGTTCGAGTTCTGGTTGGCACTGGTCAAGGTGGTGGCCATCGTCAGCTTCATCGCCCTGGGTGTTTGCGCCATTTTCGGTCTGTTGCCGGGGTCCGGCGTCAGCGGCGTCTCGCGCCTGTGGGATACGGGGGGCTTCATGCCCAACGGCTTTGGTGCGGTGCTGAGCGCGATGCTGATCACCATGTTCTCGTTCCTCGGGGCCGAGGTGGTGACCATCGCTGCAGCTGAATCCGACGAGGCGGGCAAGCATATTTCCAAGGCCACCAATTCGGTGATCTGGCGGATAACGCTGTTCTACATCCTGTCGATCTTCATCGTCATCGCATTGGTACCGTGGACCGACCCACGCCTGGCGACCGAAGGCTCTTATGTCACGGTGCTGGACACCCTCGGCGTGCCAAATGCCAAGGCCATCATCGACTTCGTGGTGCTGACGTCGGTGACCAGTTGCCTCAATTCGTCGCTGTACACCGCCTCGCGCATGGTCTATTCGCTTAGCCGCCGTGGTGATGCCCCGGCCTGTGCCCAGATAACCAGCCGCAGTGGTACACCCGTGGTGGCAGTCTTGTTGTCGACGGGGGCTGCCTTCCTGGCGGTGATCGCCAACTACCTGGTGCCGGCTCAGGTGTTTGGCTTCCTCATGGCCAGCTCCGGTGCCATTGCCTTGCTGGTGTATCTGGTCATCGCCATTTCCCAGCTGCGCCTGCGCCAGCGCCTGACGGCACAGGGCAAGACACTGGGTTACCGCATGTGGCTGTTCCCGTGGCTGACCTGGGGCGTGATCCTGTTCATCAGCGGCGTACTGGTATTGATGCTGTTCCGCCCGGATCATCGCCTGGAAGTGGTCTCGACGATGGTGCTGGCGGTGTTGGTGGTGTGCTCAGGGGTGCTGGTGACCCGGCGCCGGGCACGCGGCGGGGCGGTGGCTGGCGTAGGGCAGGGCGCCTGATTCGTCCGGTCTGAAGACAGACGAGCAAGTCGCATCAGGCTGTGAGAGGATGTCCGCCAACAAAGCCAGGACCCTGAACGCAGCCTGATGAAGACACCTAAAAGAATCGAACCGTTGATCGAAGACGGCCTTGTCGACGAAGTACTACGGCCGTTGATGAGTGGCAAGGAAGCCGCTGTGTACGTGGTGCGCTGTGGCAGCGAGGTACGCTGCGCCAAGGTCTATAAAGAAGCCAACAAGCGCAGTTTCCGCCAGGCCGCCGAATACCAGGAGGGCCGCAAGGTACGCAACAGCCGTCAGGCCCGGGCCATGGCCAAGGGCAGCAAGTACGGCCGCAAAGAAGCCGAAGATGCCTGGCAGAACGCCGAAGTGGCAGCGCTGTTCCGTTTGGCCGCCGCAGGTGTGAGGGTGCCCAAGCCTTACGACTTCCAGGACGGCGTGCTCCTGATGGAGCTGGTCACCGATGCCGATGGTGATGCGGCCCCGCGCCTGAACGACGTTCACCTCGAAGCGGAGGATGCCCGCGCGTTCCACGCCTTCGTCATTCGCCAGATCGTGCTGATGCTGTGCGCCGGAATGGTGCATGGCGACCTGTCCGAGTTCAACGTGCTGCTCGGCCCGGACGGGCCGGTGATCATCGACCTGCCGCAGGCAGTGGATGCAGCCGCCAACAACCATGCCTTCAGCATGCTGCAGCGCGATGTGGACAACATGGCCCATTATTTCGGGCGCTTTGCCCCGGAGCTGAAAAGCACCCGCTATGCGCAGGAGATGTGGGCGTTGTACGAGGCCGGCGAGTTGCTGCCCGACAGCCCGTTGACCGGGGTGTTCGAGGATGACGAACATGAAGCTGACGTAACCGGGGTGATGCGCGAGATCGACGCCGCCCGGATGGACGACGCTCGCCGCCGTGCAGCACGCGCCGAGGCTGAGCATGGGCCGGCCAAGGCAGAGGAAGTGACGCCGCCCTGGCTGCAGTAATTTATTCCTGTACCGGCCTCCTCTCGGGTAAACCCGCACCTACGGGATTTGTGGGCGCGGTTTTGCCCGCGAAGAGGCCAACACAGGCAAACCCCGGCCGTTGCCATTGACGCAAGACACAATCTCGTCATTTAGCCTTTTCACTGGCGCGCGACAGGCATAAGGTATACGCCGTTCAAATTCCCTGGAGCTGTCATGTCCAACCAATTCCCGTCCGTTCGTCCCCGCCGCCTGCGCCAGAACGAGTCCCTGCGCACGATCTTCCAGGAAACCGAGTTCCGCCTTGAAGACCTGATCCTGCCGATCTTCGTCGAAGAGGGCATCGATGATTTCGTGCCGATCACCAGCATGCCCGGTGTCAATCGTATCCCCGAGAAACTGTTGGCCCAGGAAATCGAGCGCTATGCCCGCGCCGGTATCAAGTCGGTGATGACCTTTGGCGTATCGCACCACCTGGATGCCGATGGCAGCGACACCTGGAACGAAAACGGCCTGGTTGCGCGCATGTCGCGTATCTGCAAGGACACCGTGCCGGAAATGGTGGTGATGTCCGACACCTGCTTCTGCGAATACACCAGCCACGGCCACTGCGGCGTGCTGCATGACCATGGCGTGGACAACGACGCCACCCTGGCCAACCTGGGCAAGCAGGCCGTCATCGCCGCTGCTGCCGGTGCCGACTTCATTGCCCCCTCGGCGGCGATGGACGGCCAGGTGCAAGCTATCCGCAGCGCGCTGGACGGTGCCGGTTTCCACGACACCGCGATCATGGCCTACTCGACCAAGTTCGCCTCGTCGTTGTATGGCCCGTTCCGTGAGGCCGGCGGCACTGCACTGAAGGGTGACCGCAAAAGCTACCAGATGAACCCGATGAACCGCCGCGAAGCGGTGCGCGAGTCGCTGCTCGACGAGCAGGAAGGCGCGGACGTGCTGATGGTCAAGCCGGCCGGTGCCTACCTTGATGTGATCGCCGACATCCGCGCTGCTTCGCGCCTGCCACTGGCGGCGTACCAGGTGAGTGGCGAGTATGCGATGATCAAGTTCGGTGGCCTGGCCGGTGCCATCGACGAAGGCCGGGTGGTGCGCGAAAGCATTGGCGCAATCAAGCGTGCCGGTGCCGACCTGATCCTGACCTACTTCGCCATGGACCTGGCGCGCGACGGTATCTGAAGCCAGGCCTTGGGCATGAAAGCCGCTGCCATTGCAGCGGCTTTTCTTTGGGCGCCGTTGGGGGGGTGCCGCAAACACACAAAAAAACAGTAAGCGCTGAATTATTTAGTGTCCCGTTGTATCTGATCCCTTAGAGCATTCATCGACAGGGATACGGGTATGAAACCTCGCAAGAAAAGCGTCCAGCCAATCGGCCTGAAGGACATCACCATCGTCGACGACGCCAAGATGAAGAAGGCGATCACGGCCGCCGCGCTGGGCAACGCCATGGAGTGGTTCGACTTTGGGGTATATGGCTTCGTCGCTTATGCCTTGGGCAAGGTGTTTTTCCCCAACGCCGACCCCAGCGTGCAAATGATCGCGGCCTTGGCCACCTTCTCGGTGCCGTTCCTGATCCGGCCCCTTGGCGGGTTGTTCTTCGGCGCCTTGGGCGACAGGTTCGGGCGGCAGAAAATCCTCGCCGCGACCATCGTGATCATGTCCCTGAGCACCTTCGCCATCGGCCTGATACCGTCCTATGCAAGCATTGGTATCTGGGCGCCGATCCTGTTGCTGCTGGCCAAGATGGCCCAGGGCTTTTCGGTGGGTGGTGAATACACCGGTGCCTCGATCTTCGTTGCCGAGTACGCGCCTGACCGCAAGCGCGGCTTTCTCGGTAGCTGGCTGGATTTCGGTTCGATTGCCGGCTTTGTATTGGGCGCAGGGGTGGTGGTGCTCATTTCCGCGGTGCTGGGTGAAGAAAAGTTCCTCGAATGGGGTTGGCGCCTGCCGTTCTTCCTGGCCCTGCCGCTGGGCATCATCGGCCTTTACCTGCGCCATGCGCTGGAAGAAACCCCTGCGTTCCAGCAGCACGTCGACAAGCTGGAACAGGGCGATCGTGAAGGCCTGGCCTCCGGGCCCAAGGTGTCGTTCAAGGAGGTGGCCACCCAGCACTGGCGCAGCCTGGTGACCTGCATCGGCGTGGTAATCGCCACCAACGTCACCTACTACATGCTGCTTACCTACATGCCCAGCTACCTGTCGCACAACCTGCACTACAGCGAAGACCATGGCGTGCTGATCATCATCGCGATCATGGTCGGCATGCTGTTCGTGCAGCCGATCATCGGTCTGCTCAGCGACAAGTTTGGCCGACGGCCGTTCATCATCGTCGGCAGTGTCGGCCTGCTGGCCTTGGCCATTCCGGCATTCATGCTGATCAACAGTGGGGTGCTTGGGCTTATTTTCGCCGGCCTGCTGATCATTGCCGTGCTGCTGAACTTCTTCATCGGCGTCATGGCCTCGACGCTGCCGGCCATGTTCCCCACGCACATCCGTTACAGCGCCCTGGCCAGCGCCTTCAATATCTCGGTGCTGATCGCCGGCCTTACCCCAACCCTCGCTGCGTGGCTGGTGGAGACCACAAACGACCTGTACATGCCGGCCTATTACCTGATGGTGATCGCTGCTGTCGGCCTGGTCACCGGCCTGACCATGAAGGAAACCGCCAACAAGCCCCTGCGCGGCGCCGCCCCTGCGGCGTCAGACATCGAAGAGGCGCGTGAACTGCTGCAGGAGCACCACGACAACATCGAGCAGAAGATCGAGGACATCGATGCGCAGATCGCCGAGTTGGAAGCCAAGCGCGAAAAACTGGCACAGCAGCACCCGCGTATCGAATGATCAGCGCGGCATGTAGCCACGCTGCCAGGAACGCGGTATGAACCGCGATACCAATGCCAGCACGCAGGCCAGCGCACAACTGCCGGCCAGCGCCTGCAGGCCCAGGTGTTGTTGCAACCAGGCGCCGAGCGCGGCGCCCAGCAACATCCCGGCCCAAGGTATCAACTGGACCCGCCAGCCATTGCGCCGCTCGCCCAGCAGCCAACGCCCCATGCCGCGGCCGAAACGCGACAGGGCGCCCGTCACGTAAGTCAGGCCGATGGGCAGGCCATTCACCTGTTCCACGACCGCATTGATCATGCCCATGGCCAGCGTGGCCGCCAACAGCGCAGGGAAGGTGGCCGGCAACGGCCACGCTGCCGCGAAAGCCAGCAGTGCGGCAACCACCAACAGCACCGGCCAGGCTCGACGGCGCAATCCGCGAGCCAGGAGCACACCCAGCGCATTGCCCGCAACGAAGCCCAGTACGGCGCCACTGAGGCGTAGCACAAGGGCCAGGTCAGCTTCACTGATGGCCACCGCCAGGCGTGTGGTGTTACCACTCATGAACGACACGAAATCGCCCAGTGCCAGCAAGCCGATGGCATCGGTCATGCCGGCCAGCACCGACAGGGCGGCGACCAGGCCAAGGCCGACGCGACCGCGCATTACCTGCAGGCGCAAACGCCTGGCTGTGCGCGCGGGGAGGGCGTTAGGGAGCATGTGCAGGCCTCAGGGCAACAGGTTTTCGCGGGCCAGGGTACCTTTGATGGTGCGCTCTACCACATCGACCAGCACCATGGTCTGGTGGTCGACCTCGATGTTGAGCAGTTCACCTGTGTGGTAGCTGGCGAAGGTAGTCTGACGCAGGGTTTCCGGGATCAGGTTGATGGTGATCACGTTATCCTCCACGTCAGCGACCGTCAGGCTGCAGCCATTGACCCCGATGAAACCGCGCGGGAACACGTACTTGCCCCATCGCGGCGGCATGCGGAACTTGATGAAGGCGCCGGTTTCCTTGATCGACAGCTCGACGATCTCGGCGGTGGTGGCGATGTGGCCGGCCATCAGGTGGCCGCCGACTTCGGCGTTCATCTTCGCTGAGCGTTCGATGTTCACGCTCCGGCCAGGCTTGAAGCTGCTCAGATTGGTGCGTTCGAGGGTAGCGGTCATGGCGTCGAACCTGACCTGGCTGCCGTCGATTTCGGTCACGGACAGGCAGGTACCTTCGACACTGACGCTGGCACCGATTTTCAGTTCGTCGAGCAGTTCCGGGGTGAGGTCGATGGTGAATTGGTTGTGGCCCGGGTAGGTGGTCACATCAAGCAGAGGGCGGACGGCCTGGACGATGCCGGTGTACATGGAGTTGCTCCTGGGCACGGAAAAGAAAACTTCCGAACGCTATGCCCGTAGCGCCGTAAATGCAAGACCGGCTTCTTGGCTGGCAAGCCGGCTTGCGAGTCTGGCGCCTGCGCGGGGCAGGCGGCGTGCTTGCGGGCGAAACCGGTTTGCCGACGGCAGGGCCACGCCAGATTCAAACATGCCCGCTGCTGTTGACGATCCGCAGGCACAGCGCCTCGTAGGGGTCCAGGTTCACCATCAGGCGCCCGTCCTCGGTCAAATCGCCTTCGACCGTCTCGTTGATCATGTCGACCACCGGCCCAGGTGTGAAGCCGGTCAACAGCAGTTCCTCGGCAATTGCCTCCTGGCCGAAGTTCAGCGCAGTGATCTGGATACCACGCCCGGCTGGCAACTCATGCACCATCACCAGCAGCCCTGGGCTGCGTACCTCAGGTACCAGCACCTGACGGCTGGTGGCGATGCCGTAGGCCTGGCGCACAGCCAGCAGTTTCTTCACCTGGCAGGCAAATGAATCACCCTCGTCCAGCTGGCTGTCGAGGCTGCCGTAAAGCGACCGGGCACGCGGCATGCCACGCACCGAAGCCACCGCCTGTGGGTCAAGCCCGGCCAGGTCATAGCCGCCTCGGTGAATCCAGCGGGTATCGCCGTCGAGCATGCGTTCGGCCACCGCTTCGGCGGGCAAGGGCAGGGCACCGACCAGGTCCCAGCCGGACAAGGCGACTACCCCCGGCTGCATGGCGTTGTACATGACCAGCAGCAGGTGCACCTTCTTGATCAATTCGATATCCGTTGCGCCAATCTGTTCGAGGTCGCGAATACCCAGTGCAGCGGCGATCAGGCTGGCGGTGGTGCAGGCAATGCCGTTGGTCACGAAGCGCAGGTTGTACGGCGCATGCTCCCCCGACAGCCGTTCGTAGATCTCTTCGCGGATATGTTCGCGCAGGATGCTGCCAGGCAGGGTCTGGCCCTTGTACAGGTACATGTCGTGCGCGTGCAGTGTCCAGAAGTGCACCAGCTCCACGGTCAGCTCGTCATGGTTTTGCAGGGCATGGATCAGCGAGGCCGGGTCGATGCCGAAGGCGTGCATCTCCTTGAGCATCAGGCGCAGGAACTCGGTGTCGCCCGTCAGCAGCGCATGCTGGTAGGCCGGCCGGGTAATGAAATCGTAGGACAGGTCGGCACCGCCTCTGGACATCTGCGCAATGTCATCGAGGGTCAGGTTCAGCTCCTGGAAGCTGAAACCGCCGGCCTTGCGGATCATGCCACCGATCAGCTGGTTGCCGACGAGCGACAGCGGGTGGCTTTCCGACCAGGCGGTGCCGCTGGCGCGTGTTTCCACGCCGAGAAAGCCGTTGGCGTCCAGGCGCAGGCCGCGTGCACCCAGGCAGTCCAGCGCGTGCAGTGCGTCACCAATGATCATTTGTTGGGCGGCGAAGGTAGGGTCCAACCAGTTCAGCGAGGGCTGACCTTCCTTGAAGTAATGCAGGTACACCCAGCGGCGGGTCTTGCCGTCGACGCCTGTGATCGGCGGCGTGGCGCTCCAGTCGGTTTCCTTCACGCCCGGCTCGAAGAAGATTACCCGCTGCAGCTGGCCAACGATGTAATGGCGCGCCTTCAGCTCGTCACACTGAGCTGGCAGTAAATTGACCGCATCGCGCCCGGCGGGCACCTCGGGCAGCAGCGTCCAGTCTTCTTCGCGGATCTCGACCATGTGGTACAGCCCCGGGTAGGGGCCATGGGCGATCTCGGCCAGGCGGAAGTCGGCGCCCTTGCCGGTGTGCGAGGGGATCAGGTCGTCGATGGTCACGGCATTGTGCGCAGCGGCCATGCGGCTCATCTGGATCAGTTCCTGCTCGCTGCCGTACAGCGGGTCGATGTCGAAGCTGATGCGGTCGAAGTTGCCGTCCACACTGGGGGTGAGTTCGCGGCCGCGGATGCCACCGGACAGTTTGATCGGGCCCGTGTGCAGGCCCTGTACGCCGATCTCCGACAGGCGCTTCCACAACGCTTCGTGGGCCAGGGCACCGAGTACCGAGCAGCCCTCGGGCGCGATGATGGCGTCGGGGTAGACGGTCAGCCACACCGAGGCGATTTCGGTGGCGCGGCGTGGCTGGGCCTCGGCGTACGGTTGTTGCCACAGGCGCGACTGGCCTGAGTACAGGCTGGCGCGCGCCTGGGAGGCCTTGAGCATGGCGCGGTCTTCGAGCCATTTGACGTACGACGGGTCGGGCTGGGTCATTTCGCGTCCTCTTTGCGTGTCGGCACCGGCTCAGGTTATGACGGCGTCGCGGCCTGAACGTTCGGCCCGCGCAGAAACCAGCACCGGTCACGGCTTGCGAATGGGGCTGCGGGCCGCTTGGCGCAGGCTCTCCAGCAAATCCAGCACTGCCCCTTCGATATGCGGTTCATCACGCCAGCACATACCGATCGAGCCTTCGGCCTCCAGCTCGAAATCCAGCTGCCGCAACAACCCGCGCCCATGGAAATGCTCGGCCACCCGCCCGGACGCCACCGACAGCATGTCGCTGTTCTGCATCAACCACAAATTGGCCATCAGCGATGACGATTCGATGCGGCACGGCAACGGCTTGCGCCCTGCGTTGCTCAGGGCTGTGTCCAGGCGGTTGCGGATCGGCGTGGCAGGCGGCCACAACAGCCAATCGTACTGATACAGGTCGTCCCAGTTCAGGCCCTTGCGCTTGGCTAACGGGTGGTCGGGGCGGGCGACTACCTGCATGGGTTCGCGAAACAGCATCTCGCTGTGCAGGGCCTGGCTGGGCTGGTAGTTGTCGACCCGCCCGACCACCACATCCAGCTGGCCCAGCTGCAGGCGTTCGAGCAGCACGTTCATCGTGCTTTCCTGCAGCGATACCTGCGCTTTCGGGTGTTTTTCCAGGAAGTACAGGATGGCGTCAGGCACCAGGCTTGGCGCCGAAGCCGGTGAGGTGCCTATCGCCACGTTGGGCGCGCTGCCTTCGCGCAAGGCATCCAGATTGCTTTGTGCGCGCTCCATCTCGCTGAGTATGCGCCGCGCATGGTTGACCAGCAGGGTACCTTCGGCGGTCGGCCGCAGGCCCCGGGCATGGCGCTCGAACAGTAGGGCGCCGGCATCTTCCTCCAACTCCTTGAGGAACTTCGACAGCCCAGGCTGGGTGGTGTAGGCCTGCCGAGCGGTGTCGCTGAGGTTACCGGTTTCGGCCAGCGTCACCAGCAGTTGCAGGTGCCTTGGGCGCAGGCGGCGGGTCCAGTGCATGACGTGCCTCTCATCATCTTTTTAGTATGGATGCATATGAAAATATCATTTTTTTTGTATGCCTGGCGGACGTTTAATCGATCGCACAACGGGGCGCTGCCACTGCCAATCGCCCCTTCCCAGCCCACCGAAGGTGAAGCGATGAATAACAACGACAATATCGGCACGGCCCGCGCCGACTTCTATCAACGCATCGACAGCCAGGCGCTGTTCCCCCTGTGGGAACAGCTGCACAACCTGGTACCGCCGCAGCCCACCACCACCTGCGTGCCGGCGCTGTGGCGCTTCAGTGAAGTGCGCCCGTACCTGATGGAGGCCGGTCAGCTGATCAGCGCCGAAGAGGCGGTGCGCCGGGTGCTGGTGCTGGAAAACCCGGGTATTCGCGGCCAGGCCTCGATCACCCCCAGCCTGTATGCCGGGCTGCAGCTGATCCTGCCGGGCGAGATTGCCCCCAGCCACCGCCACAGCCAGTCGGCGCTGCGTTTCGTGGTCGAAGGCAAGGGCGCCTACACCGCAGTGGACGGCGAGCGCACCACCATGCACCCGGGCGACTTCATCATCACCCAGTCCTGGACCTGGCATGACCACGGCAACCCCAGCGAAACCGAAGGCGGCGAGCCGGTGATCTGGCTCGACGGCCTGGACATCCCCACCGTGCGCTTCTATGGCGCCGGTTTCGCCGAGAACTACCCGCAGGCCGTGCAGCCGGTCAGACGCCCGGACGGCAACAGCCTGGCCCGCTACGGCGCCAACATGCTGCCGCTGCGCCATGAGGTGCAGGGCGCTACCTCACCGATTTTCAGTTACCCGTATGCGCGTACCCGCGAAGCGCTGGCCACGCTTGAGCAGCAGGGCGAAGTGGATGCCTGGGATGGCGTGAAGCTGCGTTATGTCAACCCGGCCACTGGCGGCTGGGCCATGCCCACCATCGGTACCTGCATGCAGCTGCTGCCACGCGGATTCGCCGGCAAGACTGCCCGCTGCACCGATGCCACCGTGTACTCGGTGGTCGAGGGACGGGGGCGCGCCATCATCGGTGGGCAGACCTTCCATTTCGAGCCCAAGGACACCTTCGTCGTGCCCAGCTGGGTAACGCTGAGCCTTCAGGCGGACGACGCGTGTGTGCTGTTCAGCTATTCCGATCGGCCGGTGCAGGAGGCCCTCGGGCTGCTGCGCGAAGCCCGCGAACATCATTGATCCAAGGAGCCCTGCCATGACTTACCTGTTTGAACCTGCCGCCACCACCAGCCTGCCGATCGCCGGCAGCGACCAGCGCTTCCCTGTACGCCGCGTTTACTGCGTGGGCCGCAACTACGCTGCCCACGCTCGTGAAATGGGCTTTGACCCGGACCGCGAGCCGCCGTTCTTCTTCTGCAAGCCGGCCGATGCCGTGGTACCGACGGCCGACGGCCAGACCCTGGAGCTGCCGTACCCGGCGCAAACCAGCAATTACCACTACGAAATCGAACTGGTCGCAGCCATCGGTAAAGGCGGACGCAACATCGCGTCCGAGCAGGCCAACGAACACGTGTTCGGTTATGCAGTGGGCCTGGACATGACCCGTCGCGATTTGCAGATGAAAATGCGCGAAATGGGCCGCCCTTGGGAAATCGGCAAGGCATTCGACGCCTCAGCACCCATCGCGCCGCTTTACCCGGCCAGCCAGGTTGGCCATCCGGCGCAGGCCGGCATCTGGCTGCAGGTCGAAGGCCAGGACCGCCAGCGCAGCGACATCGACCAGCTGATCTGGTCGGTGCCGGAAACCATCGCCTACCTGTCGCGCTTCTTCGAGCTGCAGCCGGGTGACCTGATCATGACCGGTACCCCCGAAGGCGTGGGTCCGGTGATCGCTGGCGAGCTGATGGTGGGTGGCGTCGAAGGCCTGGGCGAAATCTGCGTTCGCGTCGTCTGATTGCCGTGGGCCGGCGCAGCTGGCCTTTCATCCCGGTTCAACACGTGGCCGGCGCCAAGCGCCGGCCCGGAGGTTTCGCTCATGTCTTCCACCGATAAAAACAACACCGTGGATGTACAAGCCTTTATCGATAGCCAGCCGGTGACGCGCTTTCAGTGGCGCGTCTTGCTGCTGTGTTTTCTGGTCACCGCCATCGATGGCCTGGACACGGCCGCCATCGGCTTCATTGCCCCGGCGCTGCGCGAGCACTGGCAAATCGGCGCCGCCGAGCTTGGGCCGGTGCTGGGTGCAGCACTGGTCGGGCTGATGCTGGGAGCGTTCATGGCCGGGCCTTTGGCCGACCGCTTTGGCCGCAAGCGCGTGCTGTTG
>PJTY01000456.1_pt1 | contig 20833 bp, 24 predicted proteins | sample 1512121 | NCBI WGS metagenome assembly PJTY01 (sample SAMN08177680, study PRJNA422409) | Soil metagenome, whole genome shotgun sequencing project. | isolation source: Soil enriched (2) on filter paper: alkali lignin treatment | place: USA: Madison | collected 2015-01-15 | reverse complement strand
TCCCAGCGGCCTTCATTTGGTTGAATTAATGCGGCATTCGGACCATGCGCTTCAGGCAGTGCTTGAATTGGCACAGCGGAACTCGTCCGTGGCAGTGGTCTGGCTTCCCGCTTTGCGCGAGCGCTTGCTTGACGTCGCGGAAATGATCGAGGCTTGCCTGGGGCCTGGCAGCGCTCGCTGACAGCCCTTTGCACGGTCTCCCGGTCTCTATTGCTGTAGCCTGAATCCTCCGTGTTCAGAAGACTTCAAGCCATTTAAAGTATATAGATTCTGCATTTGAAGACTGCGGGATATTCAGGCTAAAAGGCTGGTGGCGGGACTACTGTTCAGCTGTGTCCGCAATTTGCCGATTGCTGCCGCTCTCCACAGGCAGTTTTGGGTCGAAAGCTACCGGTTGCGAGGGACCGCTACTGGCCGTTTTCGACCTGTCGCCACGGGCAGCTTTGGGTCGATAGTAGTCCGTCAGATCAGACCGCTTTCGACCCAAAGCGGTCTTTCGCGAAAGGCAGCAATCGGCCAAAATCGGATATTTGGATGCCAGCAAGATCAAGGTTTAATTCGATCAATCCAATCTGGACGAAGTCCTGCCTCAACAACTGGTGTCCTTGGCTACTGGTCATGCCGTAGTCCTATAGAGCTTGCTATTGCGAACCTGACCCTTTCTCGAAATTCAGGCTCAGCTCCCTTTCTTGAAAAGCTTTGACTTGGCTTGCTTCATCTTCCGATGCTTCGCAATACGCCGGTTTTCAAAAAAGCTGAAGGACACCACGAAGAAAAGTATCGCCAGCACTACAAACCCAATAAGAATTGCCATTATTTCTTTCGTTCCTTCAGTTTTTTCTCAAGCATTGCATGCTCCAGGTCCAGCTTTTTTCTACGCTTTTTTTCTTGCCGATCAGACGCAAATTTTCCGATAGCGGTACTGCCCAGTGCTACCGATACAGCGCCAATCGCTACAAAGACAACCTTAGTTATCTTTTCAGCCGACATAGCCGTACTCCTCGTTCAGCGCCTTATAGAACGCCTTTTCGATTTCGCCGTTGTCGAACGGCTCCCGGCCATGTTTCTGGATCAGTGCATTTCTCAAGGCCTGGAGCTGCTGGCCGTGCGCTTTGACGTCTTGCCCGCTGCTGGAAAATTCGTACCGCAGCTTCTCCAGGCTGATGATGGTCTGCAACTGAGCCTGATCTGCCGGCCCTAGGCTGAAGGCGGCCCGAACGACGTGTGCCGCTCGGTCGACAATCGCCGGGTCACAGTATTCATCGGAAGACTCGAAGTGATATTCACTGTTCGGGTTACGTGCGTGATCGTTCAGGCGCATTGGTGTTTCACCCAGTCATCGAAAGTAATGGATTTTTCTTCAAGTAGTGCGAGCGATTGATCGTAGCCCTGGATGACTTGCCGGTGCTGGCGATGGGTGATCAGGACGGATTTCCCTGCATTCCAAAGGAAGGGGCCGGCAATCAGATAATTCAATTTCCCGGTTCGCCCCGCAGTGCCAGAAGCCAGCAGCATCATCTGGATAACCACGGCAGTCCCAAATGCAATCGTGCTCATCTGAGCATGATGCAGCGCCTTCTCGTCCTCGCTTGCGGTGGCCTTGTAAAAGGTAATGCCATGATGCCCCTTCAGCAGGACCTTGATGATGGCGTATGAGGCGATGTCTGCTGCATTGATGGTTCCATACTCTTTACCCAGTGCATCCATTAATGGGTTTTCAGCTTTATATCCAGACACCTTGGTTTCGTCCTTCACCCATTCCGTAAACAGCGAGCTGAAGGGCAAGGGAAGCCCATCGGTAGTGGGAAGGTCGCTCAGATAATGGGTCAGGATGTGAAGGATCGCTTTTACATGCGCCCCGATGAAGCCCGCGCTGGGAAACTTTATCTGCATCTGCTCGATAATCAGCGTGTAAAGTGTTTTTCCGCCTACGGAGGCGCCGCCGATGGTGTAGTCGTCAGGCAGCTTCTGCCATAGATTGAAATCATGGCCGAAGATATAGCGATGATGTTTTCCGGTTCTGTAATCGATGGGACTGGGGCCCGTGCTTGCTTTGTAGGGGTTGTGAAGCTCTTTGAAAAACGCCTCAAGCGCCTCGCCTTTGCTGTTGGCGAAGTGAGCCAGGAGAACGCCGATGATACCCATGCCGACAGCTGTACCCATCTGCATTTTCGTCAGTGTTGGGTAGGACATGTCGATATCGAGTTCGCATAGCAATGTGTCGAAAGCTATCGGCCCGACCGTGGCGGCAGCCCTTTCGTATAGCGATAGCTGCTGTAGGCATGGAGAAAGGGAGGTTTCTTCAGTGTAGAGGTAGTTGAGGTAGGTGACTTCAGTTGCCTTTTCGTTCCAGTAGGCATCATCAGAGGATGTGCTGAAATATGACGAAAATCCTCTGAACAGCTTTCGCATGTGAATCCCCTGCCAATCAAATCATTTTTCTCAGATGATGGAGAGGTTAGCAGCACAGGTGGCGTAAGGCTATCACTGGTGGGCAGGGCATTTGGGGTCGTTAGCTGCCCTCCATGGCGGGCAGCTTTGGGCCGAATAGCGACGGTCATACCTCGGCCGTCGCTGTATGCTTTCAGGCCTCCGTCTGCTCCGACATCTCCAATGCATCATCGACCTCAATACCCAGGTATCGCACCGTGCTTTCAAGCTTCGCATGGCCGAGCAGGAGCTGAACTGCTCTCAGGTTTTTTGTCCTGCGATAGATCAGCGATGCCTTCGTACGTCTCATCGTGTGAGTGCCATACTAGGCTGGATCAAGTCCAATAGCTTTTATCCACGCTTTGACGATTCGGGCGTACTGCCGGGTGGAGAGATGTGGCGAGGCATGTAGCCGGCTTGGAAAAAGACAATCCTCGCTGTGGAGATGGGCTTGATGTATCCAGGCCTGGAGGGCCAGCCGGGTTTGCTCTGTAATCTCAAACTGCACGGGCCGCTGGGTTTTCTGCTGCATTACTATTGCTCGCGATGACACGTGCTCACCATGAGCAACGTCGCGTACGCGAAGCTTGGTCAGATCGCAGGCTCGTAGCTTGCTGTCGATGGCCAGATCGAAAAGAGCTAAATCATGAGTTTGCTCCGCGATTTGAAGCCGAACCCGAATGGCCCAGATATCTTTCAGTCGGAGCGGAGCTTTTTGCCCGATCAATTTGCCTTTGTTCCAAGGCTGATGGCTGCTGGTCGAAATGTTCATGCCGTGTCCTCCATGTGAGGGAGGACAAGGATGGTCAGCTAGACCCAGAGGCGCTAACCGACCCATAGCTGCCCTTGGTGCAGGGCAGCAAACGGCCATTACCAGTCAGTCATGACAGATGTCGGGTTAACATCTGTCCATCTCAATGCCACGTTATAAATCCATGGCAATCAGGTCCAAATGAATCATCGCATAACTCGAAGTTTATCCAACACCAATGTAGATCAGCAGTCATTACTATATCAATAGGCGGCCTGGGTACTAATTGCTCACGGATCACTGAGTCAATATAACATGAAGTACATCTGAGTGCTGAACAGCCATCACCACTACGAGCGAACAATTAAAACGCTAGAAAATTAAATCCCTACAGCTAAAGATTGCGCCATTTCCTTAATTGCAGTGTAATAAATTGCAGGCAGTTCATTGTTGATGTAATAGTTTAGAGCCCTAATTGGCAGTGGAATAACCTTGTCATCATACTCAATGCAGATAAAATTATTATTTTGGTAAAAAATAGCAATTTTACGCTGATCCAGCTTAGCCAACTCTTGAGAAGTAAAATTCAAGTGAAAAGCTTGTTCCGCTTGATGGCCAATGAATCCACTGACAATCTTCACAAAGTTCTTGTCAGTCAGTACAGATGTAACAATGTCATCGCACTTCAACTCCTGTGCAATATAGCCGCGACTATTGACCAAGTCCTTATATGAAGCAGCAAAGCTATCAAAAACAGATTGCGCAAATTCTCGGATTTTTTCACCATCCAGAAGATTCGTTAAGTCAAGAGCTACGACGCCGATTTTTGCGAGTCCAGAATCAAGTCTATTATCCAACTGATTCATGGCGTCAGAAATATTGCTCCTGAGTTTTTTAAAGCTATGCAGATATTTGCATTCAATAGCAAACTCTTCACCCCATATGACATCACATTCAGTAGTTAAATCAATTGCCACCGCAGACCCAAGGCGCTGCGCAAGGCGGATCGCCATAGATAGTTCAAAAAAAGCACCATTGTATTTTTCGCCGGCATCATCAATTACATGCGCTCCATCAAGTAGCTCAAGTAGTTTCTCATCGGGAATTGTAACTTTATCGGGAGTGTCAAAAATATAGTTTATTGAACAATACTTGCTTATCAGTCCGAGAAAAGATGCCAACTCAGGACCGCTCATGCCACCCAGATTTTGAAGCGATTTCTTATAGCTCCACAATTTGGTTTTCTCTATTGCTGCATTTGGCTTTACCTTGCAAAGCAACATCCTATAGTTGTTAATAAGGACATCAAAACGCTCAATTAAGTCGCTTAGAGCAGCGCGTTGGACAACAGTGGTCATGTCAAGCATCCTAAGAGGTAAAAGGCTTTTTTTTGCAAAATCGTCTAACATGATATCGTGTTTCTGTCGGAGCCACTAGAGTGGCGAACAATTCACCCGTGCTTGATAGTAACTTTTAATTCCAATGATCAAGCACGGCAATTGACGTAACCAGATGGGAGTCAAGTAGGCCATGGTTGAAATCGCTATGCTGCCAATTAAGAAATCGCCTTATTAGCTTTGACTTTCATTTCTGTGGTACGCCCATTTTCGCTTCAAAGCGACCGAATTTATATGCTGCCATCTTCGTGGCTGGACGGTATTACCGCCGCGAGATGAGAGAGCCACCCTCAGGGCTGCTTGGCGTGACGGTCAAGCAACCCTGAGTATCAATGTGCTGTCACCCATATAGCCGCTCGAACCTTGCATACCTGCAACTCTCATTCGAAGCCCACCACCCAGAAGACATGCGACCCTAGGCATCGGATCTGCTAAACTGCGGAAATTGAGCAAGGAGAGTGACTTATGGACTTGAAACGACACGATCACACGGACTGGCTTATACATTTCGTACGTAATCGAAATTCTGCACAAGACTTCCCAGGACAAAGTGAGCGAGAGTCTGAACACCATATCGGCGGGGAACTGGAGCGGGATGCTAAGGCATTTGAGGTCCTGAAAGCAATCATCAGGCTTGGAGGCATCAAACCAGGGTACTCTTTTCGGAAAGGACGCACCACAATTTATGGTGGGAAGCCAGCGGTATGCGCAACCGAAATGCCTTTGCACGCGTTTGCAACTTATGCTCGCGAAAGGGCTTCCGCTGGAAACGTATCAGCTTATGGTATCGCCTTTCTCAAGTCTGAATTTTTTGCGGCTGGAGGACGGCCAGCGATTTATGGCCTATCCACGGAGAACGTGACGTACTCGCAAAACACTGAAACACGACGAATCATGGACGACTCAGTACTGCCTAAAAGAGAGCAGTATCGATATGTTGCACACAACCCAAAGCATGCGACTCGCCCAATAGATTGGAGCCATGAAAGGGAATGGCGATGGGTAAGCCAAGACCCTGACCTAGATGAAGTGTGGATGAAGGACTATGACGGTGCGCTTGGCCCAGTTCCAGCATTGCCAATCTTCAAAGGAAACCTTGAAGGACGGAGCTTCAGCAAAGTTTGCATACTAGTTTGGTCTAATAAGGAAGCTGAAAGTATAAGAAGGCTACTAACAGGAATATACCTAAGCGGGCACAATAACTATGACACCCCTTTCGATAGAAAATTAATCCAGCGAGCACGAATAATTGTGCTAGATGACGTCGTAAACGCTGTAGAAAAAGACCGAGCAATTGACGCCCAAACGATTGAAGGCCTAGAAGAAGCAAAGCTTCTGCAACCGATCACAATCGCAGCACCGCCAGCAAACGCATCAAAAATTGTAGCCCACGCATTCAGTGCAGCAGAAAAAGCGGCAAAAACCGCAGATGCCAAATACACAGCTAAACATGGAGGATATATCAGCGGATATGGCTACGCTCACATTACAACAACTGATACAACAGACCCTATTGTTCAGCATCTATTGAGCACCGGACAAGCTTCAGGACCATTCGACGGAGAAGTTCGTATTAATGTTCCAGGCGCTACCGGTTCTAGGGATTTGGACCGTGCTGAAGCAGTTAATACCGCAATTGCCGATGTGCTTGGCAAAAAATTAGGTATCGATGTCTACATTGTAATCCGAGAGGATTAGTCCTGTCTGTTGGAGTTACTAAAACATCAGAAATTAATAATGTTTTCAATTTGCATGTAGGCTCCCCCTGATCTTTGCTCAAAATTAGCTTTCCCATCGACAGCTGCGGTTTGAAGATAGAGCTTGCGGCAAGACTCGCTTATTACTCGTTACGAGCCGGACCATAGCGGCCGTGATATCGGGGACGCATCACAACCTGTGCTCCGACATGATGGGACATCCAGGGAATAACGGCTCAAGCATGACTACGCGACACCGGGCCCGAGTGATGCCGACTCGGAGGATTTTGCGGCTCCGATCATAAGGCTCATCATCGCCTCGCCAGACCAAGGAAGAGCGGTAGTCTTTTGCCCCTTGCCTTATGCTTTCCCGCAGCAGAATGACGGCATCGAACTGCTTTCCTTTAGACTTGTGGATTGTCATGACATGGATGCCTTTTGTCTCATCCCCGCCGGCGAGCAGTTGATCTTGGACTAAGGCGCTATCCAGACCTTGGCGTGCTGTCGTATATGCGCCCGTACTCATCCACATCTCTGACAAGCTAGCGCTAATGCGCTTTCCACGATTGAACGCTATCAGGTAATCAAGAGACCCCACTACCTGCTTAAATTCTTGAACACCTGTGCGATAGAGCAGCGTCTTGACAGAGATCCAGTCTTTGCCGGGGTCCCCGGTAAGGCCTAATTCCGCGGCACCGTCGATGAGAGCCTCAGTGCTTCTGACGAGGTTGGTCTTGGGGGGCTTACCTTCCGCAACGCTGGCACTCCATTTCAGGTAGGTTGCAGCTTGCTTGATTGCCGTAAGACTGCCATCTGCGCGCCTAATCGACGCAAGCAATGCAAGGCATGTGGCAATATCCGCTGCTCGCCGCTCTGGCTGCTTGGGCTCCAACAAAAATGCAGCCAATCGAGCGGACAAGAGTACGGCAGCCTCATCAAAAAGGACTTTATGTGGGATGGGTTTTGCACCGCCGTTCAAAGCAGCTGAAATTTTCGCAACACCGCTTCCAGTAGTTGCGAGGATTACCAGGCTCTCAACATTTAGACCTTGAGCTTCAGCATCTCTATGGAATCTAGCGAGCGCCATCCTAATCCACTGGACTGAATCCAGCCTCGGGTCATAGAGCTGCCTGCTCACCCCTAAGTATGGGGCCCTCCTTGGCGTTTTCGCCAGGATGTCATTGCCAAAGAGCGCGATCTCGGTCCCAGGGCTACGGTTATTATCAGAGCCCAAGTCGACGTATACAGGTGCGAGAGCTGCCTTGATGTGCTCAATTCTCTCCGGCCCAACACCCTCCAGATGATCGAAAATTTGCTGATCAAGATCACCAAGACAAATGATCTGGCAATGTCCCGCAAGCTTCTCGATACAGCTCCACGCTGCGTCCCCAGTATCCTGTGCCTCATCGACGATGATCACCGGATGGATGTCTGCAACCAATTCCCGAAGCAGCTGGCAGCGCTCTAGCAACTGATTGCACTTGGGGGCAAACCAGTCAAAACAGATCCTGCCTTCCTCAGCAAAAAGTCGTTCCCGTTCAACCTGCCACGCTAGCCAACTCGGGCTTCCTGGCTCTCCCTTTTTGGGAGCTTTTAACCCACCTGACAGAGCTTTCTCGTCCTGAGGCAACAGGATCTGGAGTTTGCCTTTAGGGGATCCCAGCAGGTATCCGTGGGTTTTGAGTAGGGACCAACAAAAAGAGTGGAATGTTTGGAGGCTCAGCTGAGATTGCACCGTCTTATCAACCAGAAGATTCGACGCATCTGCCACCCGAGCTACAGCCGCCCTTGAGAAGCTGAGAAACAGAATAGACTGACCTGATTGCAAACCACTGCCGATAATTTTCGCAGCCTTTTGAAGGGCAATTGTCGTCTTGCCACTACCAGGACCGCCCACAATCAGTAAGTGGCCATCCTCGTCCAGAATGGTCTGCCGCCGCTCGCAAATGATCATAGGGCGCCTACCAGGTCCTCTTCATCTTCTTCCTCAGGTGGATTGTCACCGGGAAGCCCCACCGGGCCAGGTTTCGGAAAGTCGTCGTAAACGCTCGTCAAGAACTGCGTTATCCCTGGCGGAAGCTCGTGGATCGCGCACAGATCGAGCAGTCGCGCGGCATACCCATTCCCTTTGTTGCTTTTGAGAGCCTTCAACATGTGGCCTTTGACGCCATCATCATTCGGTCGCTCGGCAGGAATTCCTAGATTCCCTTGATCACCAGATTCTCTAATCGCGGAAAGGAAGGTCCACTGATGATTCACTGGTGTCTGCTCGATCAACAACTGCTCAATGTTCGGTTGAGGAATCTCGTAGGGCAAATCGAACGCATCCGCGAACTTCTGGTATTCCTCTGCCTTTCGGGGTTTGTAATCGTAGAAAGCGTACGTCCGCAGTCCAAGCGCTTTGAAAAAAGCCCCGAAATTAGGGAGCGAGCCATCTCCCTCCACCGGGAAGATGGTTATGCCAGCTAGGTCCAAGGCAAATAGGCCAGGGTCAGCTTGCTCCATTTTTTCAGCTACGGCAGATAGAGCACTGTGTTCGGTAATACCCTCAGCAACGATCACCCCCGGACCAAGCATTGCTTCAGCCAAGCCTCTCCTTGCGTGACGCTTGTACATCTTCCCCTTAAGGGTTGTGCCTGCCGATACCGTCGTCGACTCAACGGTGGCTTCACCGCTACGCCGGAGGATGATGATCTGTGACGGGTCGAACCTCTCGATCACGTATGGCGAATGTGAAGTCACGAAGCACTGCGTTGTTTCCTCCAGGAGGTACTTTGCGATGCGACGTTGAGTGTGTGGTGGGAGAGCTATCTCCGGCTCTTCCATGGCAAAAATGACATTGTCTTTTTTTACTTCCGCAATGAAGGACAGCAGCGCCAACACGAGAGTATTCAGCGTGCCAGTCCCAACATGCTGAAAAGGAACTGGCTTCTGATCTGCCGTGATGGAAAGGAAGAAGGACATCGTCTTGCGCAAATGCTCACGTGTAAGCTGCGACACGAACAGCTGAGTAGCCTGCCCTGTCCCGCCTACTGAAATGTACTGAGCGAGCCTCTCCTCGATGGAGTCCAAGACTGGTCGCAGATCAGCGGCATCCGAATCGATCGGAGGATTTAGTTCACGCAGCCGCTTGATCGACTTCTCCCAAAGACCTGTTCGGACACCTTGAAGTCGCAGGATGAGATCGAGCAGCGAGCCACGCTCAAGACTCAGTGCACGTGAGCCTGTGCGAAGGGTTCGAAGATAAAGAAATCCAAACAATCGCTTAACCGTCTTTCTTACAGGTTGAAGCTCACCATCGTCCAAGCTTGGGCTGTACGAGAAGAACGTATTGGCCTCGAACTCATCCTCCTCCGAGTTGTAGATGGCCTGCGTCTCGATCCTCAGGCATCTGACGACGTCGGGTGGAGTTGCCATGTCCGCCTCTCCTGGCTCCAACAGCCGGCGCTCTTGAACGTGCCAGAGTTCGGTATGAGCGGCACATGTGCGCTCAACCTCTCCGCTCAGGTCCACCAGCATGACTTCAACCCTGATCTTTATCGGGGTTGCGCCATCGGCCTCAAGGTACTCTGCGTTGTAAAAGTCGAACTCTTGGACGGGAGGGAAGCGAGAGAGTCGATCTGGACTGAGAACGAGGTCCAGCGCCTCGCAGATCGTGCTTTTGCCGACGTTGTTTCCCCCTACCAACAACGTGTGTCCCTCAAACCAAAGATCAGCTGATTTCACACCACGGAAATTTTCAATCTTGAGATTGATAACGCGCATTCTCGCAATTCCCTATGCTGGATCGGACACCTAAGCTTGGCTCACCCAAACACGGTTGCCTAGGCGGCCCCAAAGAAAATTTGCAATCAATGATAGCTACTGACAGCCATTAAGGCGTCAGAGCTTTCCCTTGGCAGGCGAACCAATGGCGCTGATCCTCAGCAAGCGACTGAAGCAGCTATTGGGGACGCGTTTTGACACCGCGCGCCGCGCCTCAAGATTCTCTCCTTCGAAGGTATCGCATGACTCGCTCATTGGGCGACAGGAGTGGGGCTCAATCAACCCGCACTCTTGGACAGGAGGACCTGATAGAAATCTGGACAGATGAATGATCTGCATCGAAATAACATCGTTTGGAGTCGAAGGAAACAGGGTTCGCCTAACTCACCAAAAATCCGCGATATCTGCCAATACAACAAACTTGGTAAATTGCCAGGTATTGGTTTTCTACGCAGTGTGGCAGGCACCTGATTTATGTGAGATCCTTGTTCGTATCGAGTTCACCCATCAGACGATAGGGACGGATTAGCAAAATGAGCAGAAAAAGACACCGAGAAGCAAGAGCAAGGGCATGGGAGCGGATCATAGAACGATCGAAAACTGACCCGATCGGACTAGAAACTGACTTGCGTCGTTACCAATTTATAAAATCTGGAATATTAGTAATTATCGCCTTCTGGATGTTCCAAGAAGCACTAATAACAACATTCGACAAGGACTTTACCCAACAGCTTGCACTTATCTCTGAACACCCAAAGCTCTCAACCCTTATTTCTTTACTCTTCGGGATTTGTCTTTTCATCTTCAGAGAAAAGCAAAAGTTCTATTACGGCCTTGTAGAAGTCTCTTTTTCTGTAGCCCTCACATACGCTCTGCTTTTACATTTGGACAGCACCGGCCTAGGTGGACTTCTCGCAGCCGGGGGTGCTATTTACGTCACAGTAAGAGGGTTAGACAATATGCGAACCGGTTACAAGTCGCCGAATCTGCACCATAAAGAAAACCCTAAACCCAGCTCTGTTGAAATCAGCTAAGCCATGAGCATGCGAGGCCGAAATCGGCCTCCAGAATCTGTCAGTAATTAATCAGACGGGCGGGATATCTCCAAGCAAAATATAATCGATCTATAATCATCTATAAAGTGACATAAAGACCGTATTCAAGAGCGCTCGGAGCTTGGAGAACAAACGTACTCCTTCCCAATCTGGTCATTTCAGCGCAAAACTGATCTCACCCACCCCGCAGCCCTAATACAGATGGATGCCATTCCACGGTGGTCGTGCTTTACTCGCCATATCAGATGCACCTAATCGACATGTCATCCACACTTCTGGATTAGGTTATGCTTAGGGAATATCTTGATCATAGTCGTCTAATCAGCCGCTAACGTGCAGCACGGAATGCTAATCTGAGGTTCACAGAATGAAAACGTTTGTCGCCCCGCTATCTCCTGACGACCCGCTGATGAAGCGGGCCTTGGATGCGCTCAGGACGTATCACGAAGCGGTAGATGCAGGAGCGCCGGCCGACGTCATTCAGCAGTACAAGAATGAGGCCGAAGAGCTTTTCCAAGCCGTGTCTGACTACTACCAGCGTTCAATGGGTCGCCCATCCGGCACACTGCACTAACCTGAGGTCGGCGCCCCACTACGGCCCCTCCGCGGCAAGCTGTATGCGTACTCCTTGAAAAAACTTAGGCTCCTGGATACGGGCGGGTAGTGTGATCAATCAGGAGTCATAGGCTCTTCGCTCCCAGTAAAATTCAACTCTATATTCTGAGAGTAAATTTCTCAGCGCTCCGCACAAACGGGGTTCCTCCAGCAGCTCTGAGTCGGTAAAACTCACCGCAACAGCAAGCCTCATCTGCTCGGGCGATAAACTACGAGGATCATAAGGCCACACCTGGACTTTACTCACACTCGCGTCTCTGAAGTGGAATGAGTCGACCTCCACATATAGTTCACACACCACCTCCCAATCGCTCAGTGTTATTGCATATGTTTTCTGGATTGAGTCAGCGAGATTTGTATGAAGATCCAAATATGAATCTCCTGCAAAAATCGACTCGCTACCAACAAAGTCCTTCAGATAGACATCGAAAAGCCTTGGAGAGGAAATCAGAGATTTCAGCTCATGAACTGGAACGCTTTGCCCATCTTCGTAAAATGAAAATAGCTGTTTTGCAAGTGCAACCGAGTTTGGAGAGTTAGCCATGGCCATCTTAGTTGAGACAAGCAAATTCAGCATGCTCCCACCTCCCACTGTACATTTCGCTTATAGACCAGTTCCTGAGGGCCTCGCTCCCAGCTTCCATCCGGCTGTGCCGAATAGTAGACCCCTCCTCCGTTATCAATCGTGTAAATATACTTCCGCTTTTCAGACGATGAAGCAAGGGCCACTTCATTCATTTCGAGCAAGGGAGCCATCGACCAGTCATCAATCCCATTCATAATCGGCGGGATCACCAATGCAATCTTGTAGATATACGAGCCAGTAAATTTTTTAGACAAAAACCTCTTCAGCTTATCCACATCATCAATTAACACTTGGCCACTTGAAACGTCACCACCAGTAGGATTAATGTAGTGCTGCGTAATGTAAAACCAAGCTGACTGAAGTCGTTGCGACAGGTAATCAATTTCGAGCAATTGCTCATTTGGTAGCTCAGAAGAAATTGAGATGGCTTCTGTATGGGTTTCGAACATTGCTTCACCTATAGATCCATTAACGTTTTAGAGCCTGCGCTTCGCAAGGCTCACATAAGGTTTTAACCCAGTCGGGCCGCAACCTTTTTCTAGAACCTGGCTGACCACACCACTCGCACGTCTTAATTGACATTTGCAAAGCCTTGCTTACTAACGAAGAAACATATTCGTCAGCACAAATACAGGAAACCCTCAACTCCCCAAACTTCTCTTTAACGTACGAAAACCTCACCTGTTCAAGATTTTGCTCATCAATATATGATTGAATCTCAGAGCATAGCGTGATCAGGATCTCTGCCCAGCCATCCTCGCATCCAATGCCCCAAACCTCTGCATGACGACGACGCCCCTCGCTACCGAACAGAAGCGGGTATTTAATAATCAAATCGCACTCTGCGGCGTCATTCATATTTACGCTCCAAATTTATGGGTACGAGACGGCTAAGGGGCAGCAAACGAAGCGTCCTGTCCCTCGTAGCTATCTTAAGATATATCGTAGTATCGCCTATCGTTGATTCCAATCTAACGCTATGCTTCGTCTAATGCCAGCTGTTTTCTACAGCAGGCATCAGCATGGGGTTCGAAGCGGCGCTGGGCGCGGTCTTGAGGGAAATGCGGCTTCAGCGAGGCTGGACACAGGCGCATTTTGACGGGGTGGTTTCACCCCAATATCTCAGCGACATTGAGTTCGGAAAAAGGAGCCCGTCGCTGGCGGTACTGCGAGGAATATGCGATCACCTAGGGGTCGAGCTGAGCAGTGTGCTTGTCCTTACGGCGCTCACTCTGGATGAGCAGAGCGATTTAAAGGGCATCCTTCAGCGCGTTGAGGAGGAGGTGCAGAGGTTCACCACCTGGCGCATGTCTGGTCGGGTCACACCCTAAACCAGCTTGCGCCTGCACCTAGTCCCGAACGATTATTAGGCTAGGTGATGGACAACGGGAGTTGACCCGGCAGGCCTGAACACCTCTAAGCTCTTCGGAGCTTCGCCAAATAAGCCATCTCTAGCATTGAGACCAAAATCATCTCCGATCACTGTGATTGCGGGCCGATTGAAAGTGAGGAGACGCGGCGTACCTGGCTCTTGCTTGAGATTGGCAACTGTCTGAAAGTTTTACAAACATCCTGCCCAACCCTTTATTGATAGCACTTTAGCGCCCCTCAAGACACCCCATATAACATAACCCTGCCCTTTTAATCGCCAGCGATCTACCACGCCATTTAAATAACCCGCAACCTCCAGCTGTAGCCCGCAAAGAGGACAGAGACAGCTATATATTTCTCCTCTATCCAAAGTGATCTCCAGCCACCAAGGACTCCACAATTACGTGCCCATCCTCAACTCTACGAGCTAGACGCCGCAACTCTGTAATCCCCGCTTCGACGCAAAGGCTAACATCGACATCGGGGAATACTGGATCCTGCTTAATCTTACACTCCTCTATTCTGAAGTTCCCTCCTACCAACGCTAAATAGCTACACACATCTCCGATGCATTCTGCCCTAAATGAAAACTTAGCCATCTTCAAAACCACCTAAAAATAATTCGAGAAGAAGAGTATTCACCACCCCTCAGCAACCTACTTATAACCCCAGACACTCGCACTCCCCCATCCAGCCTGCCCCTTTAACCCTCTCCCTTATCAGTTAAACAAAACCACTTCCTGCGTTACGCGATGATATGTTGATTTATAAAATTTCTCCGCTACCAGCCTGTAAACGATGATCCTCTTCATCTAGAAAAAGACAGCGTAGAGGCGTGAAGATCAGTAAGGCGCCAAGCCTCAGGGCGGCGAGCCGATAGGGAATGTCCGTCCGTTATGACTGGTTCGATTACGTCCGTTCGATGTGACACACCTGTAAATGACGACCTGCTGAAGCTGGGCAAGCGCGTCGCCGAGCTGGCCGAAAGCAAGGACGTGGACGGCATCGTCATCACCCATGGCACCGACACCCTCGAAGAAACCGCTTACTTCCTCAACCTGGTAGAGAAGACCGACAAGCCAATCGTGGTGGTCGGCTCGATGCGTCCGGGTACCGCCATGTCCGCCGACGGCATGCTCAACCTGTACAACGCCGTGGCCGTAGCCAGCGACAAGCAGTCGCGTGGCAAGGGCGTGCTGGTGACCATGAACGACGAGATCCAGTCCGGCCGCGATGTGAGCAAGGCGGTCAACATCAAGACCGAAGCCTTCAAGAGCGCCTGGGGCCCGATGGGCATGGTGGTGGAAGGCAAATCGTACTGGTTCCGCCTGCCGGCCAAGCGCCATACGGTCAATTCCGAGTTCGACATCAAGCAGATCAGCAGCCTGCCGCAGGTGGACATTGCCTATGGCTATGGCAACGTCACCGACACCGCCTACAAGGCGCTGGCACAGAACGGCGCCAAGGCGCTGATCCATGCCGGTACCGGCAACGGTTCGGTATCGTCGCGGGTAGTCCCGGCGCTGCAAGAACTGCGCAAGAACGGCGTGCAGATCATCCGCTCGTCGCATGTCAACCAGGGTGGTTTCGTACTGCGTAACGCCGAACAGCCGGATGACAAGAACGACTGGGTCGTGGCTCACGACCTGAACCCGCAAAAAGCGCGGATCCTGGCGATGGTGGCAATGACCAAGACCCAGGACAGCAAAGAGCTGCAACGCATCTTCTGGGAGTACTGATCAACCACCCATGGCCGGTGCCCCACATCACCGGCCATTCTTCCCTTCCAGATCAACCCCGCCCCGCCGCCATTCAACTGGGGCTCGCATCAGTGGGTTTCTTCTCTGGCTTGCGCAAGCGGCTCTATTTGTAATCTCTCGGATCAACGCCCCACTTCTTGAGTCGAGACGCCAAGGTTGTGGGCTTCAACCCCAGCAATTGCGCAGCACCACCCTCGCCGGAGACTTTCCCTGCTGTTCGTTTGAGCACAGAGATCGCATTCAGCTTCATCTGCCGCTCCCAGTCTTTGTCGGCAGTCGGCTCAGGCTGGCATTGTGCAATTGAAGATACTGGGCCACTGGACGGGCCGTTTGGCGCCAGAACCTCATGAAAGCTCACGCGACCGTCTCGGGAGACGATGGTCTGTCGCTCAATCACATTTTGAAGCTCGCGAATGTTGCCTGGCCAGGCGTACTGCTGAAGCACCGCGACTTGGGTCAGCGACATGCGAATGCCCGGTTTGTTAAACGCCAGGCTAGCCCTTTCAAGAAAATGGCTGGCGAGCAACGGAATGTCCTCAAGTCGCTCCCGCAAGGGCACCGAGCGTATAGGGAACACATTCAAGCGGAAGTATAAATCTTCCCGGAACGCCCCTCGGGCGACCATATCGCGCAGGTCACGGTTCGTTGCGGCGATAACTCGCACATCAACGGCCCTGGTGCGATTGTCGCCTACAGGCTCAAACTGGCGGTCCTGTAGAACACGGAGCAACTTGCTTTGTAGCTCCAGCGGAATCTCTCCCACCTCATCGAGAAACAAGGTTCCGCCGTCTGCCAACTCAAAGCGACCCACTCGGTTGCTGACCGCTCCGGTGAAGGCCCCTTTGAGGTGGCCGAAGAACTCGCTCTCGAACAATTCACGGGGTACCGCGGCGCAATTGACCCGAATCAGAGGGCGGTCGCGCCGGGGGCTGCTGGCATGAATCGCGCGAGCCACAAGCTCTTTACCCGTGCCTGACTCGCCTGTGACCAACACGTTGGCGTCGGTAGCTGCGACCAGGTCGATCTGCTGTAACAGATGCTTGACCGCTGGGCTTTCGCCGACGATCTCGTGGTGATTGCCGTGGGCGTTGATTTCCTCCTGCAGGTATTGGTTTTCCATCTCCAGCCGAGTCTTCAACTGCTCTACTTCACTTAGCGCATCGCGCAGGCGCGCTTCAGTGCGCTGTCGTTCGCGGATGTCCCGAAACAACACCACCGCCCCCACCAGCCTTCCCATCTCGAAGATTGGAGTGCTGGTGTACTCGACGGCGATTGGTTCGCCGCTCTTGTGCCAGAACACCTCGTGGTCCACGCGATGAACTTGTCCATCGCTGAACGAAGCATGGATGGGGCACTGATTGACCTCGAACGCACGTCCGTCGCTATGGCTGTGGTGGAACAAATGGTGGGCATCCTGGCCAATCATGTCGACGGCACTCCACCCCAAAATACGCTCGGCGGCGGGGTTGATGAACGTGGTCTGGCCCCGGGTATCGAGCCCATAGATGCCCTCGCCAACTGCACCAAGAATCAGCCGGTTTTGCTGCTGGATGCGCTCGAACACCTGGCTGATCCGCTCCCATCCCACGTGACCCAAACGGTGTTGGCGGCGCGCCTCTGCACGGTTACGGCGCTGCTCCAGAAGGTCCCGCCGCTGCACCGCCAGTACAATTTTCCCGCCCTCAACCGCGCTAGCCGAAACCTCCACCGCTATTTGCCGCAGTTGCAGATCCACCAGCAGCAGGTCGTCCGACCACGCTTCGCCTTGAGTCAGCACCTCATCCGTAAAGCTCACCCACAGTGCGATTCCCCCTCGCAGAAAATGGCTAAAGGCATGACCGGAAAGCTCATTTGCGGCGCAGCCCAGTAAATCGAGCGCGGCGTTGTTGGCTTGCAGTACCCGATCATCTACCGGGTGGATTAACAGCATGGCAACGGCGGAGTCGGCAGCGACTCCGAGGGCGACGGCGTCTGTCACTGATGGATATCCTCGAACCGATTTTCACGACATTTCGTGAACAATATTACGACCGTTCGTGATTTACGAAATTTCGTAAATAAACCTCGCCATCAAACAAAAAATAACTCAATAAAATCATGCAGTTACAAAAAACAGGAGATTGGCACATCTCTCGCTATGGGTGTGTTCACCTTAAACCAAACTGCGGGAGCAGAAATAATGGACAAACTTGAAATGCATCACCTGATCATGGCCGCGAAAGCACGCAAGGGCCTGAGCTGGGATGATCTTGCCAACGCAGTGGGCAAGGCCCCGGTATGGCTTGCATCGGTCTGCTACGGCATGAACAGCGCGCCGCTGGAAGTGGCAACGCATCTTTGCGAGGTATTGGAGCTGGATGATCAAGTCGCCGCCACCTTAACCGCTTTCCCAGTCAAGGGCTGGGACAAGTCCATCCCTCAAGACCCGCTGATCTATCGACTGTATGAAGTCGTGGGCGTCTATGGCCCGACCCTGAAAGACGTGATCCAGGAAAAATTTGGCGACGGCATCATGAGTGCCATCGACTTTTCCATGCATGTCGAGCGAATCGAAGACCCCAAAGGCGACCGGGTTCTGTTGACCCTCAATGGCAAGTTCTTGCCGTACCGTTCCTGGTAAACCCATCCAACCCTCGGCACCCCTCCAGGGGTGCCGCCTATTACCCGCAGTTGAGGGAGCCGCCATGTCTTATCTGCTACCCACCGATTTTGTCACCAAGATGCTCGATGCCGGCGCATCAAAGGTCCACATGTCCACTCGCGACACGCTGATCCGCAGCTATATGACCGGGGCAATTCTGGCCCTGGCGGCCGTATTCGCAGTGACCATCGCAGTACAGACAGGCTCAGCCCTGCTAGGCGCAGTACTGTTTCCGGTTGGTTTTTCAATGCTCTACCTTATGGGCTTCGACCTGCTCACTGGGGTCTTCATGCTCACCCCGCTGGCATTACTGGACAAACGTCCCGGGGTCACCGTTAGGGGAATTCTGCGCAACTGGGGCCTGGTGTTCGTCGGCAACTTCGCCGGCGCCCTTACGGTCGCCTGCATGATGGCCTTCGTCTTTACCTATGGTTTCCATGCTTCCCCCGGTGCCGTGGGAGAGAAAATTGCCAGCATCGGTGAGGCCCGCACCCTGGGTTACGAGCAATACGGGCTGGCAGGCTGGTTGACGATCTTCCTGCGTGGCGTGCTGTGTAACTGGATGGTGTCGATGGGCGTGGTCGGCGCAATGATCTCCACCTCTGTGAGCGGCAAGGTGATCGCCATGTGGATGCCGATCATGCTGTTTTTCTTCATGGGCTTCGAGCACTCGGTCGTGAACATGTTCCTGTTCCCTTCCGCAATGATCATGGGCGGCGACTTCTCGCTCATGGACTACCTGTTGTGGAACGAAATCCCCACCGTACTGGGCAACCTGGTGGGCGGCCTGGCCTTCACAGGCCTGACGCTGTACGGCACCCACATCCGTACGGCCGCGAAGAAAGCCACCAGCGCAACAACCTGCTGAAGCGACAAAGAAGGCAGGCAGCCTCAGTCGCCGCCTGTCTCACTTCATACCCAGGACAAAAAAGAGGTTTGGCTTAGCACTGCTACTAACCCGAACATCGTTTACATTTCAGAACGGTGTCATGGCTTACGGACCAACGCTGGATTTCCCCTGACAAGCTGTTGCGAATTTACTTACAGTGAAATACTGTATGCACATACAGCAAAACAAGGAAATTCCTGTGTCCAGCACCGCCTCCGCCACCCCGAGCAGCTATGAACAGCTGGGTGTACGCATCCAGAAGATCATCAACAGCCCCACCGCCCAGCGCAGCCGTGCGGCGCTGATCTTCCGCCTGGAACAGGAAAGCCCGGATGACTGGGAGACCCTGCTTCAGGAGATCGCAGAAAACGACAACGTCACCCTCGCCCATCGCGACGATGGCGGTGTGCAGATTTTCTGGACCGTACCGAAGGAAGATTGACTGCGCATGAGAGTTTCGCTTTTCGCAGCAGCTTGCCTGTTACTGACCACTCCGCTTGTTCAAGCCGACGCCCCGCGCACCTTCCAGGAGGCCAAGAAGGTCGCCTGGAAGCTCTATGCGCCGCAATCGACCGAGTTTTATTGCGGCTGTAAATACAAAGGCAACAAGGTCGACCTGGCATCTTGCGGCTATACCCCACGCAAGAACGCCCAGCGCGCGTCGCGCATCGAGTGGGAGCACATCGTACCCGCCTGGCAGATCGGCCATCAGCGCCAGTGCTGGCAGAGCGGCGGGCGCAAGCAGTGCTCGCAGCATGACGAAGTGTACCAACGCGCCGAAGCCGACCTGCACAACCTGGTGCCAAGCATCGGCGAGGTCAACGGCGACCGCAGCAACTTCAGCTTCGGCTGGCTACCAGAACAAAGCGGCCAGTATGGCCGCTGCCTGACCCGGGTCGACTTCAAGGCCAAGAAGGTGATGCCGCGCCCGTCGATCCGCGGCATGATCGCCCGCACCTACTTCTACATGAGCAAGCAGTACAACCTGCGCCTGTCCAAACAGGACCGCCAGCTGTTCGAAGCCTGGAACAAGACCTACCCGCCGCAAGCCTGGGAGCAGCAACGCAACCAACAGGTCGCCTGCGTGATGGGGCGAGGAAACGCGTTCGTGGGGCCGGTCAACCTCAAGGCGTGCGGTTGATCCTCAGGCCAGCGCCTGTAAATAGGCACTGGCTTGGCGATAACGGGCCAGCCGCGCCAGGTCGGCGGGGCCCGGGCAAGGGATGCGCGAGAGGTCGCTGTTGTCGGCCAGATCAGCCAGCTTGACGGTGCGCGCCAACGGGTCTTCGCCCAGGCGCACCACGAAATCCTGGTAAGGCTCGCCTTCGCGGCGGCTAAGCGCCAGCAACGCAGCCAGGATTTTCAGCGCGAAGCCCTCACGCGCCAGGTCGGACAGGGTCAGCGGGGTGTCTTCGATCACATCGTGAAGCACCGCCACAATCCGCTGCTCAGGTGTGGAAACCCGCATCATCACGCGTAACGGGTGGAGGATATAAGCCGCCCCACCCTTATCGTATTGCCCTTCATGCGCCCTGGCGGCCACGGCAATGGCCCGCTCCAGTGTAGACATGAGGCCCTCCCCGTTTGGCATCTCCCAACCCAAGCATAGCCAAACTTGTGTGAACAGCGCCTGACACAAGCCTTGGCCGCGGCGCCACTGTACCGGCTTAGGCTCTGCACGATAAGCCTTGATACTTGTTCATGCTGCGTTGAAAACAGCCTGACCTGCGCCTCAAGACTTTGTGTACAGCCTCTAGTGTGGTGTTTCACAAATAACGACCATAACTCGCGGCGCTTTTTGCGCTCATGCGGCGTTGTCGCTCCTCGCCGTAGCTGGGCTACGACTCGTCGCGACGCCTTGCCTGAGCGCAAAAAT
>PJTY01000454.1_pt1 | contig 20902 bp, 17 predicted proteins | sample 1512121 | NCBI WGS metagenome assembly PJTY01 (sample SAMN08177680, study PRJNA422409) | Soil metagenome, whole genome shotgun sequencing project. | isolation source: Soil enriched (2) on filter paper: alkali lignin treatment | place: USA: Madison | collected 2015-01-15 | reverse complement strand
CTTCCCACGCCATTGAGGAACCAGCGCGCTCAAGTGGTCCTCGAGAGGTCCGCGGGACCAGCGGTAAAGCGTTCTGCTGGGCATTCGCTGGCTGGTTGGAGGGGCGTTTACATCCATGTTGGCTTTGTCACACGTCAATTTAAAGCTGGTTAAGAGAGGGGTATGCTGCTTTATGATCGTGCTTCACACAACGAAAAGTTACGGCAAAGGATTGATTTACAAGGGCGTAGGGACTGATTCTCTGATGATTAATCGACGTCTTGCTACGTAGGCCTTCACGCTTCACACCTACGTAGGGTGCGACCTAGAGCATGATCGGCAGGCCCGGTAGGCCCCTTTTTTCCAGCGCAAGAAGAGGCTCGGGTTGCGCGTAAAGCGGGTGAGTCGATCATCCAGATCTGCAAATCAATCAAAAATTGCTCATTCAGCCTCAGGTGCAAGCAATTGAGCATCTGATCGATGCGTTCCCTGATTTCGCCATCCTCGGACCCACTGATACACCGTTGACCATGGGCCGAAGCGGTCAGCCATCTCACGCCAGGTAGCACCAGAGCAGAACACCCACAGCGCGCCATCGAGCATCAGTCGGCCGTTCAAGCGTGGTCGCCCTCTGCCATGGTTTTCGATGATGAGATCGGAGACCACACTGATCTGAGAGTTCTTAACGCTTTGCCATCACAGAATTCCTTTTCGTTGATGGCGGAGGACTCTACAAAATCTCAGCCTTCAAGGGGCGGCAATTGGGTTTCTCGGGATTTCGTACAGAGCCTAGTTAGCTTTGAGTCGACCTTGCGGCTGTGGGCTAGCCACGCCAGACTTGAAAGACACACGTAATGGCCATGACGTGCTGTAACTGCGGCGTTGCGAGGCTCCCTTCTCAGAATACGCGGGCTCCACCAGTCAGATTGCTTTCGAATCGGCTTAGCCACACTTTGCTTGCTGCTGTAAAAACCTTACCATTCGCCGCTTCGCAAATGTTCAGCTGTCGTCAGGGACGAAAATGAATCACCTCAGCATCGCCAAAGAAGCTCTCATCGCCCAAGCCCAAGCCGTCACGCAATTAGCTGACCGCATTGACGGCGAATTCCAGAGCGCAGTCGAACTGATCCTTGGCTGCAAGGGCCGCACCGTGGTGTGCGGTATGGGCAAATCCGGCCTGATTGGCCAGAAAATGGTCGCCACATTCGCCTCCACCGGGACCCCAAGCTTTTTCCTTCATCCGGCGGAAGCCTTCCACGGCGATTTGGGCATGCTCAAACCTATCGACGTGTTGATCCTCATCAGCTACAGCGGTGAAACCGAGGAACTGATCAAGCTGATCCCGAGCCTCAGGTCGTTCGGTAACCAAATTATCGCAATGACCGGAAATGGTAAATCCACCTTGGCCAAGCACGCTGACATCTGGCTTGACATTTCGGTCGAGCGGGAGGTCTGCCCTAATAACTTGGCACCTACTACATCTACTCTCGCTACGATGGCCATGGGGGATGCACTGGCTGTAGCGTTGATCGAAGCTATTCAATTCAAACCTATGGACTTTGCTCGCTACCATCCTGGTGGCAGCTTGGGGCGCAAACTTTTGACCCGCGTGCGGGATGTTATGCATTCTCCTGCCCCGGTCGTAGCGCCTAGTACTAGCTTCCACGATTGTTTGCTTGTCATGACGCGTAGCCGCTTGGGTATGACTGCAGTGATGGATGATGATAAGTTGATTGGTATCGTTACCGATGGAGACTTGCGTCGTGCGCTCGTTGAAGATGAGGGCATTATCCATTCAAGCGTAGAGCAATTTATGACCGCCAATCCACATACCATAAAGGAAGATGCGCAGCTTTCTGAAGCAGAAGCTTATATGCTGGATAATAAGATTCGAGCTTTGGCTGTGGTTGATGATAATAATTCCATAGTTGGTGTTGTTGAGATTTTTGACTGAGAAAAAATGGCTATCTAGTTTTTAAGACTATTTTGGTGGCATGCTCAGGGGGAGGGCAACCTCCCCTTTAATAAATTTTAAAACTCTGCTGGAAGCTTGAAAATGAAGGTGGCGATTTGTATTTCTGGTCAGCTCAGGAATCTCACAAAAAATAATCCTGTTATAGCTTTAATTGAAAGAACTCGGGCTGATGTTTTCATTAGTACTTGGGGCGATGTTGGAGCTACTTCTGCTTACGACCGTTTTTTTCCGAATGTGTCGATTGCTGAGCTTATTATTGGTTTGGATGCGCAGCAGCGATTTAAATACGACATCAACGATTTCAAAGCGCGGTACCCAGCTCTTTATGAGCTTTTTTATTCTTCCTCAACGCTTGATGAGACAGTCATTCGTGCAATTATCCCTAATGTTAGAGCGGTTAATGTTGAGTCGCTTCCGGCGGAATTCGAATCTAAACGTACACTGAAAGGCATTGTCTACCCCGAGGGGCTGCTGGATGTCATGCCAAGTAGGTATATGTTTTCACTGCCTATGTTTTATAAGATTCATGACGCGAATCGGTTAAAGAGAGAGTTTGAGTCTTTAAATGGTTTTAAGTATGACACTGTGATTCGTGTGCGTACTGATTTGGAATACAAAGATTTAAATGAGATCGTCGAAATCAGTGAAGGCTACCACGCTGACGACGAGATAAGTACCACTACAAACGACAGTGGTCGAGAAGATGATCTTTTTTTAAATGATACCTTCGCAATAGGTAGCTCGGCAAGCATGGATGTCTATGCGAATGTGTTCGAGGGGTTAAAGGCTTATTGGGATTTTGGTGAATATCCAGACTTTCCGCTTGATAAACGGGCCGCTGAATGTCTTCTTGGGTATCATGTTAAGAAAAAATCTAAGCTGAAGTGCCGTGGCATAAAATCCCGAGTTCAAGTAACTACTGCGATTGCGAGAAAAGGAGCGCTTGAAGTATTTCCCGCTTTTTTGAAAGATTTGTCGTGTCGCGTAGAGCCAAGTCAAGCAGAGTTGAAAGCCTATGCGCTGCTTTTGAACTCGTATCACCGTGAAAACAAGACTACTGTTTGTGCGCCGGCACCTGAAGTAATAAAATATATAGCGATCGAAAAAAGCTGGCTATTTGGTAATGCTGCTTTGCGCGAAAATGATATAACTTCGGCGTTGTATCTGCTCGAGCGCAGTCATCACTATCTTAAAGAGCATGATCCGCGACCGACTATAGATTACGCGGGGTTGCTAATTAAACAAGGTGAAACGGTCAAGGCGTTGGATGCGCTGCTTTCAGCAGCTCTCAGGAATGAAAAGAATCATATCTTACTAAGAAATATTGGTATTGCTTATTTTGAGCTGTATAAGGAAAGTACCAATCTTCAAAAATCTTTCAATCTGCAGTTGGCTTGGAGTTATTTACAGCAGGCATGCAAGCTTGGTGGGTATAAGAATGTACCAGCGCTGAAGGCTGGTATAGAGGCATGCCGTGCCCGACAAGATGAGCATTCAGTAATGATTCTAAGTGATCACCTGTCCGCGATTGAAAATAAAGGAGTTAACCTTTGATCATTATTCCAATGGCCGGTCTGAGTAGTCGCTTCTTTAAGGCAGGCTACGATGTGCCTAAGTATATGTTAGAGCTTTCTGGTGTTACAGTCTTCTCTAAGGCAGTGCTATCATTTAAAAAGTATTTCAATTCCGAAAAATTTTTGTTCGTTGTTCGGGATATCTATGATACGCCTGATTTTGTTGCTCGGAAAGCGAGAGAGCTTGGAATACTAGATTTTGAAATTATAGTTTTGGATCGTGAGACTCGAGGTCAGGCTGAAACTGTTTATCTGGCCTCAAAAACGATCGAGGGCGATGAATCTATCATCGTATTCAATATTGATACGTTTCGGCCGAACTATACTAAGCCTTCCTTCATTGAGCATTGTGACGGATATTTGGAGGTCTTTTCAGCCCCAGGGGAGCATTGGTCATTTATTCTGCCAAAAGATTGCGAGAATGTGAGTAAGACCACAGAAAAAGACCGCGTTTCGGATCTGTGTAGTGATGGTCTTTATTACTTTAAGAGTAAGTGTGAGTTTGAGTATCTTTATGAGGTCGCGTCTGAGCGTGGTGAAACTGTGAAGGGCGAATATTATATTGCTCCCCTTTATAATTCACTCATTGAGCGCGGGAAAGTTATAAAATATCAGAAGGTCGAGTTGTCGGAAATTGAGTTTTGTGGTACTCCCGAAGAATACGAAGCTTTAAAGTCACTGTATCAGGCAGGTTGAAAATGAAAAGAATTATCATGGATCTTGATGACACAATCTGCACTACAGAGCGGGGTGATTATAAAAACTCAATACCGCGGCCAGAGATAATATCGCAGCTTCATCACTATAAGTCTCTAGGTTTCGAAATTGTAATCAGTACTAGTCGAAATATGCGAACATATAATGGAAATGTTGGTAAGATTAGCGCGAATACGCTGCCGGTGATTATTGACTGGTTAAAAAAACATAATGTCCCTCATGATGAGATTTATGTTGGGAAGCCTTGGTGCGGGCATGAGGGGTTTTACGTTGACGATAAATCAATTCGTCCTGATGAGTTTGCTAAATTAAGTTATGAGGAAATTAAGAGGCTTGTGGGGGTTTCAGGATGATTATAATAAACTCAGCAGCCTATGTGATACCTGAGTTTCGCGCAGAGTTCGGTAAGATACCACCGTGCTTGTTGCCTATTGGTAACAGGAAACTATTGGAGCTTCAGGTTCCATTGTTGTGTGAAGCGTTTGGGGAGAAAGTTTACGTATCTCTTCCGGAGGGTTATAAACTATCTTTAGATGAGCGCCAGCTCTTTGAGGACTTAAAGGTTACTCCGGCTTATGTGCCTGAAGAATTCACCCTTGCTGAAGCTCTATTGTTTGTTTTGAACACCATTCCGGAGCCGCTTTCAAGTTCAGAGCCTCTTAGGTTACTTCACGGCGATACGCTACTTGATAATCTGCCCGAGGGAGTCGATCTGATAGCAATCTCCGCTACAGAGGACGATTATAGTTGGGAGGAAGAAAAACAGGGCGGCAATCACCCGCTTGTTTGGTGTGGCTATTTTTCATTCTCAAACTCACGAGATTTTGTGAAGTCTCTGGCTTTGTCGCGTGACAGTTTTGTGAAGGCTGTGCGTAACTACGGTGCGTCAAACACACTGGCTGTGAAAGAGGTTCTGGGATGGCATGATTTAGGTCATATTAATACCTACTTTAATTCTCGCTCGAAAATCACTACGCAAAGGGTTTTTAACTCCCTCCGTATCGAGAATGGTATCGTTTGGAAGTCCGGAAGCCCATTCAAAAAAATTTCTGCCGAGGCCTTCTGGTTTAAGAGTCTTCCTCCTTCACTGAGGCGTTATACACCTCAGTTAATCGATGAGGGTTTTGATAAGGCTACAGGTGCCCCTTATTATATTCTAGAATACCTTCCATGTAGTCCTCTTAACGAGGTTTTTGTACATGGTCGAAATCCAGATTTTTTCTGGAAGAAGATATTCAAATTGATGAGTGGTTTTTTGGCGGATGCCAGGCAGTCTGTGAGCCAGCTTGCTGAAACTCCTGACGTGGCGACTGTTGCTGCGGACGCAAAAGCGCTTTATTTTGATAAAACGTTGTCGAGAATGGAGATGTATTCAAAGGAATCTGGAGTCAATCTAGATGAAAATCGCTATTACGACTCCAAGCACCTTGGCAGCTTGAATCATATTGCTATTGACTGTGTCGAGCGAGTTTTAATGTTGCCTGTAATTTGCGCAGTGCTTCACGGTGATTTTTGCTTTAGCAATATACTATTTGATTCGAGGGGGGAGTTGATTAAGGTTATTGATCCTCGCGGACTCAATCAGCTTAATGAGCTGACAGTGCATGGGGACCAAAAGTATGATTTGGCAAAGGCTTCGCATTCAGTTATTGGGCTTTATGATTTTATTATAGCTGGCCGCTATCAGCTTACGACAGAAGCCAACGGTAACCATGTCATAAGCTTTCCGATTGATGAGCGACTAGAAAAAGTTCAGATGTCTTTTTTAGATTTCGAATTTTTACCTGGGTGTTCTGTTAAGGCTTGCATGCCGCTGACCGTACTTCTGTTCCTGTCTATGTTGCCCCTGCATTCCGATAGGCCAGATCGACAGCGTGCGATGCTTGCAAACGCATTGCGCCTATATGCAGAGTATGTGTTGAATTAATTTATTGGGCTAGAATTACAAGCCTTGCTGTGCGCCTAGTTTTGTGGCGTAGTCCTTGCTGTTTTTTCAGTAGAAATTCTTAGGAGAGCTAGTCAGGTCTCCATTTCGATCGAACGCACAATGGTAGGGTTGCCACCCTACCAGCGCTAAGTGCACGGTTAATGTTCTGCAGAATTTATGTCCGTAGCTTGATCGTAAGCGCTCCATAAACCCCGCCTTTTAAAAGTCAGGGTGGTGCGTCAGCGATGCACGTGGGGCAAGCAGTTCCACGGCAGAAGGGCTTCGTAAGCCTCAACTGAGGACGCCTGCGGCAGGTATCCTCAGTGGAAGTCTACGAAGCGCGGCTACCGTGGAATTACACGCCTCAAATACATAGCTAAGTGCTTTGCCCATCTTTGGCTAGGTGGGGTTTATGGAGCGCTTACGAACTGTAAGCCCGTAATACCACGATAAACTGAGACCTCACCTTGCGGGCAGGTGGGGGTCATGGATCGGTTACGCAAAATGTTCGGCGAACTTCAGAAAGAAATCGGGTGCACAGCATCAGGGATCAGGTGGGCGCTTTGAATGTGGAGTTCATGGAGCGCTTACCATTTTTTTGACTTGGTGTTGGATTGCATCATGACTGCGGGCTCCAGAAAGAAATTGGGAGCACAGCATCCGGCGTCAGGCGGGCTCTTTGAATGTTGGGCTCATGGAGCGCTTACAAACGAGCTGCTGCAGCAGTGATTACCGGCCTGACTTACGCAAGGTGAGTTGGGCGTACGCTTATGAAGAGAGTATGGGAAGCCAGGAGGAATAACTATAGGGTGAGATCTAAAATTGTTTGGTTTTTGCGCTTCCTATCGTATTTGACGGCCAGAGCGCGATCGATCTGGCCATGCATTCGATACTAGTATGTATTGGAGGTTTGGGATTTAAAGCTATTATTGGGTCATCTTATTCATGAGTTTTGAATATCCATCAGATGTACTTATCAACATCTGTTTGCCTTGAGCTTGAAGTATTGCGTCAGCTACCTCCCGGAATGCACCCGAGCCACCGACTGTATTCAGCGTATATGTTGCTGCGTCTTTAATGTAACTCGGAGCATCTGCTACCGCAAAGGACAGCCCACAAGCCTCGAACGCCGGTAAGTCAATTGAGTCGTCGCCTATGCAGGCAGTCTGGGCCTTGTCTACGCCAGCGGCAATCATGAGCTGTTCACATGCGGCGAATTTATCTTTGACACCAAATTCGCATAGGCTTACACCGAGATCGGTTACTCGCTTACGCAGTGTGGCAGAATCGCGCCCAGATACCACTGCGACACGTACGCCATTTTCCTCTAGCAAGCGCATTCCCATGCCGTCGCGGACATGGAATCGTTTGAGGCACTCGCCTGTTGCGTCATAATAGATGCCACCGTCGGTTAGCACGCCGTCGACATCAGTAATTACTAAGCGTACATCCGTCAACTCTGGCTTTTTTGGCAGTGATCGTCCACTGACGATTGCTCTCACTTTCTCTAAACATTCAGCAGTATCAACACCGGGAGCTGTGTACGCTACCTCAAAAGCACGAATACAATAACCTGCTGCAAGAAGGCGCAACTGCTCCAGTTTTTCAGCATTCTCTATCATCGGTTGCTGGAGCTTCAAGTAGTCGGCTATTACATGTTTTCGATACGCATATACTCCAATGTGCTTGAGGTACTTTGCCGCCTCTTTTTCACGAGGATATGGAATCGGGCTGCGGCTAAAGTACAGTGCATTGCCTGAATTTGCGAGAACCACCTTCACGGAGTTTGGACTGGCGGCTTCGCGAGCATCGATAGGATGGCAAAGAGTGCCAACTTGTACACTGGCGTCGCTAATCATGCCTCGGATCAGGGTGTCGACATCCTTAGGTCGGACTAGCGGTTCGTCGCCCTGCAAATTAATGTAAATATCGGCATCAACTGACTTCATCACTTCCGCTAGGCGGTCAGTGCCGGATAAGTGGTCGCTGGAAGTCATGATGTATTCTCCGCCAAAGCTGCGTACTGCTTGTGCAACGCGCTCATCATCAGTAGCGATGATCACAAAATCGGCGTGGGCGACTTGTACAGCACGTTCATAGACGTGCTGAATCATTGGTTTGCCAGCAATATCAGCCAGCGGCTTGCCTGGTAGGCGCGTTGAGCCGTAGCGGGCCGGAATGACGATCGCGACCCTGTGTTCATAACTTGCCATGTTCACAATCCTTGATTCAACTGGCTTGGCTTCAGGCAATAGTTAATGGCGAGAGCGACTTAATCAAGTCATCCAGAGCTTTAATCTGTGCTAGGAATGGTTCCAGTTTGTCCAACGGCAAGGCGCTGGGGCCATCGCACTTCGCTTGATCTGGATTTGGGTGAGCTTCGAGGAACAACCCAGCTAAACCTACAGCCATTCCCGCGCGGGCCAAGTCCACCACCTGCTCGCGACGGCCGCCCGATGCTGCGCCCGATGGGTCACGGTTTTGGAGAGCATGAGTAACATCGAAGATGATCGGCAGGTCTTCGCAAGTACGTTTCATGACGCCGAAGCCCAGCATGTCTACCACTAGGTTGTCATAGCCCATGCAAGTACCACGGTCACACAGTATGAGTTGTTCGTTGCCCGCTTCCTTGAACTTGTGAACGATATTCTGCACCTGCGATGGACTCAGGAACTGAGGTTTTTTGATGTTGACTGGTTTCCCAGTTTTGGCGAGCGCCACCACGAGGTCGGTTTGGCGCGCAAGGAAGGCAGGAAGTTGCAATACGTCAACTACCTCAGCGACCGGCGCTGCTTGGTAAATTTCATGGACGTCAGTGATGATAGGTACGCCGAACTCCGCTTTCACCTTTTCGAAAATACGCAGGCCTTCTTCCATTCCCGGGCCGCGGTAGGAGTGAATAGAAGATCGGTTTGCCTTATCGAAGCTAGCCTTAAATACATAGGGAATCCCCAGTTTTTGAGTTACTCGAACATATTCAGCACAGGCTTTCAGGGCTAGGTCTTCCGACTCAAGGACGTTGATGCCTCCGAAGAGAACGAACGGGCTTGCGTTGGAGCATTCGATTTGTGGGGAAATTTTCATTTTAGATTCTCTTTGATTGTGTTTGAGATTGCCGTGTCAAGCCCGCGTAGTACCGCAAAAAGTTTGTAGCATTGCAAAAATTTGTCCGCATTCTCTACGAGACAACGTGCAGCAGAGGTGCTGGGGCGGAGTCGTTCTCCTGCTCATGCAATTTATGCTTTGCGAAACCACTGGCTAAGATTCTAGCTTGTTCTGCTGTGCATGGATGCTGGCTTGTTGTGTTAACTACCTTGGTTGCTGGCTTCAAGAAACTTCTGCAGCATCCAGCACGTCATTGCGGATGCTTTCAATAAGTGATTTATAAGAATGCTGATTGGCGAAGGTCAGTGCCGCAGCTTTTTCTGCAGACCTGCGAGCATCTTCATCTTTGATCAGGTTGATTACGCTTGCTGCGAAGCCATCTGCATCATCGTGGCAAGCCAGGCCTTCTGAAATATCAATTCCCTCGAAAGCAATGCTAGTGCCGACGATTGCCTTGCCATAAGCCATAGCCTCAACCACTTTAATTTTCATCCCTGTGCCATAGCGAATCGGGCACACCATGACTTTCGATTCACCATAGACCGATGCCAAGGACTCGACGAAGCCTTGTTGCTTAATCATGTATCTATAAGAGGAGTTTGCGATAGCGCCCTTGACAATCTTACCGCGCGTCACATTGCCTTGAATGAGGAACCGGGCTCGAGGTAGCGCCTCTGCGACAATAGGGAGTACCTGCTCAATAAACCACACCAGTCCGTCGACGTTAGGTGCCGAGTTGGAGCCGATAAAGCTAATATCATGTACGCGCTTACGGCTGTATCCAAATCTTGGATCATCAGTCGCCTTCAGGGTGACGATCTTAGATTTCGGTTTGTAAGTCTCTTCGATTGCTTTTGTTTCAACAGGAGAGATAGAAATAGCTAAGTCGCATTTGTTGAGTAATTTGATTTCGCTGTTAGTGAAAACCTTAAGGTACTTTGATCTGCGCAATTTTGGCAGAGTTGGAAGAACGTCTGCTTTGATGCGGGCGGACTGCATGTCGTGCATGTCAACAATGATGCGGGTACGGTTTTTCGGGAGGCTGCTTGGCATCATTTTCATATAGTTGAACCATGCAAAGTCATAGTTGCCAGATGCCAACTGCTCTTTGATCAGTTTTTCAAATTTTTCAGGCAGTGCTTGTTTGTTATTGATAAGTGCGTCTCGGTAGCGCAGCTTCTCCAGTCGGTGTTGGATCTTTTCGAGAAGCTTGTCGATTCTGGTCTTCTTCTTGCCTTTATCAGAATAGTTGGGGTGCCGGCGAACCTCTACCGTAAGGTTGATCGAGTTGTAATGGGTTTCCAGGCGCTCTTTCAACTCTACGGATGAGGTTTTTTCTTCGCTCTGGTTTAGAATCAAGAGTTTGATTCGGACGTTTAGGTCCAGGAGCGCTCGGATCATTTGATCGGTGCGGTGAGCGCTCCCCCGGTTAATCGGAATCGGAATGACCGGGCTTACAAAGAGAAGGTTCTTTTTTTTTTAAATTCGTCGGGCAGGTTTACTTTATCGAAGTGAATCTTGCGCGTGATGTTTCTATACGAGCCATCTTTCTGCGCCACGAGTTCTGTTTCGAATGTGCCGAACGAGTAAACGGAGTTAACCAGGTGGTGGATGAAACGGTTGCGCGTTTCCTTGTCAAAGCGGAAGCCATTTTGAAGTAGGTAGATTACATCCTGCGGTTTCTGCACTGAACGGTTAAAGTTAGGGTGGGCGTAGAAAGCGTCACCTGCATACAGCACTGGTTTGTCGAATAGAGCGGCCAAAACCCCTACGCCGCTGTTTACAAGGAGAACAGCTTCAGACATCTCGATCAGGTCGTGAACGTGAGTGTCATCATCGACAAAGATAACGTCGGCAACAGGGCGGGTTTGCTCAAGTGGGTGCTTTTTGGCTACTACGACCCATTCATTAGATAGTTGCTGAAGTTGCGTTTTAGTGTCGGCTACGAGTTTGACGAAGTTCTGATAGTTGCCTACGGGGCCGCTGAAAAACTTGATGGTAGTGTCGGAAGGGCGCTGGAATGGAACAAAGAGTACTTTTTTTCCCTCCAGGCCGAGTTCTTTTTTAAGCGCTTCGCCCCCGATAGCTGGGCTTTGAGCTTCAAGTGGTGCGTGGGACTTAGCTTCCGCAATGTACGCTTCAACTGCGGCAGTTTCATCTGCGTTAAGTGGTTTGTCCCAGCGAATGGGGTGATAGGTTGCACTATCTGCGTTGAAGCCGATATCAAAGAACCAAGAGCCTGGGAGTGCACCACGGTCAAACACCAAAACCGGGAATCCAAAGTTTCTCAAATGAGTATAAACCCAGCGGCGGCGCTCATTGCCGTAAGGGTTTGGCATAATAACCATGTCGAATGACGAGTTGCGGAGAAAAGAAATTACGTCATCGGCCTTTTCGAAAGACCCTTCTTCCCTGAAAGTAAGTTGGCCGAAATAGCGAATGGTTTCCTCAATGCTTCTGTAGGCCGCCGAAAAGCGATCGCCCAAGGCCAATATTTCAAATACACCGTTCTTCATCTTCGCAAACTCGAGTGTTAAAAGTTAATTAAATGGTTTCAGCGGGCGCAACTGGGGCGCGGCCATATCTGTCTTCAAAGCGAACAATGTCATCTTCGCCAAGGTAGGTCCCAGATTGCACCTCAATCATCTCCAGAGGGATCTTTCCTGGGTTTTCCAATGCATGAACTACACCAACTGGGATGTATGTCGATTGGTTTTCGGTCAGTAAAATTTGCTTATCATCGATCGTCACCTTCGCTGTGCCTGTTACTACAATCCAGTGCTCGGCACGATGGTGATGCATCTGTACTGACAGCTTCTGGCCTGGCGCTACAGTGATGCGTTTGACTTGATAGCGAGAACCGTTGTCGATAGAGTCGTAAGCTCCCCAGGGACGATAAACCTTACGATGGTTCGATGCTTCAGGGCGCTTGCTCTCCTTGATGCGGTCTACCAGTATTTTTACATCCTGCGCTTTAGCTTTGGACGCGACCATTACGGCGTCCGCAGTTTCTACGACTACCACGTCATCAAGACCAAGAACCGATACCAAACGGTGCTCTGCATGGACATAGGTATTGGAAGCTGTCTCCAAGAGTACATCGCCGCGAGTCGCATTGCCGTCTGCGTCTTTGGCCGAGATCTCCCACACTGCGGACCAAGAGCCTACATCATTCCAGCCTGCGTCCAAGGGCACGACCATTACTTGGTCAGAGCGTTCCATGACTGCGTAGTCAATGGAGATGTCTTCTGCCAGGCTAAAGGCTTCAGAATCAAGACGAATGAAGTCAAGATCTGAAGTAGCCAGTGTTACTGCAGCTTCAACTGCCAGAACAAGTTTTGGTGCGAACTTACGAAGTTCTTCAAGCATAGTGGAGGCTTTGAACAGGAACATACCGCTGTTCCAGTAATAGCGACCATCTGCAAGATAGGTTTCCGCAGTAGGAAAATCAGGTTTCTCAACAAACGATTCTACTGGCTGTGCCCCAGAACTTTTCTCTGGAACGCGAATGTAGCCGTAACCCGTTTCCGGTTTGGTGGGTACAATGCCGAATGTAACAATCTTGCCGTCCAAGGCGGCTTCTGCGCCCGCAGCAAAAGCGGCGCTCAAACTCTTCAGGTCGTCGATAGCGTGGTCTGCTGGCAGAACCAAGAGCAGTTCGTCTTGCCCAGCGCGCATCGATTGAATCACTGCAGCAGCGATCGCAGGAGCAGTGTTTCGCCCGATAGGCTCAAGCAGGATGCTGTTCGGAACAATTCCAAGAGCGCGGCATTGCTCCGCTACCAGAAAGCGATGATTTTCGTTACTGACGACTATCGGCTTCAAAGGTTCACTCTGAATGTCCGCCAAGCGCGTCAGGGTGTTCTGAAATAGTGTCTGCTCACCGCTGATGGCGAGGAACTGCTTGGGGTGCATAGCTCGGGATAGAGGCCATAGCCTTGATCCAGAGCCTCCGGAAAGTATGACGGGGATCATTTAATATCCTTATCCTTGATCAGATAATTAATTGTAAGCGCCAGTGGCGCGGCCGAGCAGCATCGTCTGGACAACTGGTGCGATAATTTTTTGCCACTCGTAAACCGCAGCATTGGTGACATAAATAGTGTCGTCAGGTTTGATTGCAATCTGGCGAGCGTAGAAAATGGCTGCTGGATCACGCATATTCAGGCGCAAAACAGTAGGTTTTGCTTGTTTTCCATTGCCCATCCGGAAAACAAAAACCCCTTCCGGGTTGGCATTTGCTTCGCGCAAACCGCCAACACTGCCCAGTGCGTCTAGCAAGCTTGTGTTTTGGCTCGGAAGATCTTTCAAACCCGGTTCGGCTACTGCACCCATCGCGACAAAACGCTGACGTGCACGGTCCAAGACTACCTCTGAGTTCGGGCGAAGCACCATGTTGTTGCCAGCGAGGACATCTTCATAGTTGAACTGCTGTACTTGGCTACCATTGCGTACGGTAACGTTGACCAGATGTGGCTCCAGAACAGGACCGCCCGCCTGGTTGACTGCATCGAGTAAAGTGAGTGGGCCTTGCAAGGTGCTGAAGCGGCCAGGGGTCTTGACGGCGCCAGCAACAAGTACTGAGCCCGACAGGTCGCCGACGAGTTCGACATGAGTCTGTACGTCGGTAGTGATGCCCTTCAATTGACGGCGAATCATTGTCTCAACCTGATTCAGCGTCATGCCCGCGACAAATTGGCGGCCAACATAAGGCAACGACAGCATGCCTTGAGCATCGATACGCGATTTCAGTTGAGTGCCGCCGGTTGCGAGTGGGGCGAACACTGCAGAGCCTTCAGGCGCGGTGTCAGCGATCAATACGTTCAGCACATCACCTGAAGCCAAGCGCACTTCGGGTGACTGAGGCTTGGTGACGTTAGCTTGGGCTGGGCGAGGTGCACCTGCCATGTATGGAGCAATGGTGCTCGCATTGATATCGACGAGGTTATATGCCTCGGTTTTGCTCTCAATCGTGCCCTTGTAGGGTCCAGCGCCTGATAGGGTGCCACCGCAGCCGGATAGCCCAATGGTTGCCAGCGCGAGAGCTGCCAGCTTCAGATTGATTGACTTGGAGGCAGGCAGGGATTTAATCACGATGATCCTCGATCGAAGCCAGAATGAAGCGAGTAATGCCGTAGAGCATCAGGAGACCAAGCAAGATCGTTGCCAGGTTGTACAAACGCTCCGGGTACAGGGCGAGTTGTGGAGTGTTGGGGCTGACTACAGTAACCAGCGTGCGAATCTTCTTGCTTGCTTCGATCCGCGCATTGTCGAGCGCAGCAACAGCAGTCTTGTAGGTTTCTTCGGCGATACCGGCGTCGAGGGTCAGCTGCTGGAAGCGCGAAGCGACTACGTTGAGCTGTGAACCCTGCGGGGACGAAACCAGCAAGCGTTTCTCTTTGGTCAATTGCCGGGTGATGGCTTCAACCTTCTGCTTCTGCTGGCGGACTTGCGGCGCATCAGCGCGCAGTTTGAACGACATCTCGGTCAGAACGGCCTGTTCCTTGGTGTACTGGCCTTCCAGGTCGGCAATGATGGTGGCGCGGCTTTGTGCGGAGTTACCGCCGTCCAGCACCTTGTTTTCATTCTGGAAGTTCAGCAACTGGGTCTTGCGCTTGGCGTAGTTGACGCGCGCGGTTTCCAGCTCGCCTTGGGCAAACTTCATCTGCTCACGGGCAATGTTGTGGCTGACTTCGTTGACGAAGTGCTCGCTGGCCTGAAGGATGACACGCAGCATTTTCTCGGACAGTTCAGGGGTAAATGCCTGAACCTCTACACGCAGCAGGCCGGTGGTTTCGTCGTAGTGGGCCGAAACCATGCGCTGGTAGTACTTCAGCAGGTCTTCGCGCGGTGCGTCCTTGTCCAGCCAGAAGAATACGTCGCTGCGCTGAGCTGCGAATTGCTCGATCCAGTGCACTTTGTCTTCGAGCAGCAGCATCATGTCCATCGACGTGATGTATTCGCGCAGGTAAAGAGTCTCTTCCCGCGAAGCCGGGTTGGTGCCTGTCAGCAAGGTAGCAAGGCCAGGCATCTGCGCACCTTGATTGTTGCCATCCTGGCGTACTACCACCTGGGCGGAGCTGACAAAGCGGTCAGCGGCAAATAGGCCGTAGTAAACCCCTGCCAGGATCATTGGCAAAACCACCATGGCGATCGCCAGGCGCCAGCCCTTCTTTTTACCCGTACTGCTCATAATTGGATGCATCCTTGAAGTCGAACGGTGCTGCTTAAAATTAGGAATGTGGTTTATTTAGCTGCTGTAGGCCTTGATGCCTTCGGATACGTCGTCGTACACCTGGATTTCGCCATTGCGCACCAGCAGGACCACGTCGCAGAGTTTTTCGACTTCGGACATGGTATGGGTCACCAGCACAACGTTGGACTTCTGCAGTTTTTCCTGGAAAACCTCGTTGCACTTGCGCTTGAACTGCGCATCGCCAACCGACATCACTTCGTCGATCAGGTAGTAATCGAAGTCGAATGCCATGCTTAGGCCGAAAGCCACGCGTGAACGCATGCCGGAGGAGTAGGTCTTGATTGGCTCGTCGATCCAGTCGCCGATTTCGGCAAATTCCTGGACGTAGCGAATCTTTTCGCGCATGGCGTCGCCAGTTGCACCATAAACGCGGCAGACAAACTTTATGTTGTCGCGCCCTGTCATGCTGCCCTGGAAGCCGCCCGTCAAACCAACCGGCCAGGAAATACTGCGGTCGGTAACGATGGTGCCGGAGTCGGGCACGTCAGCACCGCCAAGCAGACGCATAAGCGTGGACTTGCCGGCGCCGTTGCGGCCGATAAGCCCAATGTTCTTGCCCGGCGGGATGGCAAGCGACAGGTTGCGGAAGACATACCGCCGACCATGGGGCGTGAGGTACGACTTGGTTACGTTTCTGAGCTCGAACACGTTTGGCCTGTACTTAACCGTTCTTGGTGGAAATCAGGTGCATCCTGCGGGCGCGGTAGGCACCCAGAGATAGGAACAGCAATACCAGGGTGAAGCTGATTACATAAGTCTCGGACACGCCATCGACCGGGGTGTAATGCGGCAGTACCTCGGCGCGAATCAGTTCGAGGATGTGCAAGAACGGGTTGAGCAGCAGCACCGGCATCATGGCCTGAGGCAAGTAGGATGCGGGAATCAGCACCCCAGAGATAAAGTACAGGGGGAAGAAGGCCATGCGGATGACGATCTTGACGCTGGGAAGGGCGTGAGTGACCAAGGCCAGCATCATCCCCAGGCCAAAGGCGAACAGCAGACCCAGCAACAGTGTGGCGACCCATTGCAGTGGACTGTGGATCGACATGTCGAAGCCTGCCCAGGCAAAGCCGAACACCAGGATGGCGTACACCGTAACCGCAATGCAGGTTTCTACGATGACGCGGGCTATGTAGGTGTCCAGTGGCTTGATCTGTTTGTAACCGAACAGCGAGCGGTTTTCGCGCAGGCTGTCCATCAGGCGCAGCGCGGTATTGCGGTAGAGCAGGAAGGGCGCCATGCCGACGAGGATGAACACTGGGTATTCAACGCCGGATACTGTGCGGCCACGCAGCATTGCAAACAGCAGCGAGAAGAGGAGTAGGTGAACCAGCGGCTCCAGCAGCATCCACAAGGCACCCAGGCGGGTATCGCCAACGCGTGCACGCGCTTCGCGCAGGACTAAAGCGAAGATGACCGATTTCTGTATCTGTAGAGACGAACGAGCTTTCAAGATGGCGACCGCAAAGCAATGCAGCGCGCCTAAGCACGCCGAAATTCATCTTCAGGAAAGGCTCGCCCGGAGGCGATTTCAGATGGTTATTCCGGAAACTTCCCTGTTCTAAGGGGTGGAAGGGTAAGCGTCAGAGGGTATAAGCGTCAAGCGAGGTACCGCAAATGTGGTCGAAAGTTCTAATACATTAGCCATATTCGAGACGGATGGCAGCTGACTGGATGATGGCACAATGATTTCATTTTGAGAAGTGGTGCGCCAGCAGGTTTTCACTGTTTGGGTGCTTTGCAGCTTACGGTGGAGGGGTAATTGTGTAGTTGAACGGGTTCACGTTGTGTAACAGAAAATGCAGGTACTTGCTGGTCAGCCGCTGACTAGACGGTCTGCCTCCTAAAGCAGTGGTTAGACCGCTGCGCCTGGGGAGGGAGCGAGACAAGGGGCTGCGAGGCAGCCCCATAATGCCGAGTTGTGTATGGCACGTGCTTGCGCACGCCCAGATCACCAGCAATTCCCTCGTCCGGATTATTCCCGGATCAGGCGGGCGATTTCGGCGACGCGCTGAGCGACCAGCGCTTCGTCGCCCCGGCTCTCGACGTTCAGGCGCAGCAGGGGTTCGGTATTCGAACCACGCAGACTGAAGCGCCAGTCGGCAAACTCGACGCTGATCCCATCGGTGCGGTCGACGCTGGGGTTGTGTGGCACGTAGAACGCCAGAATCTTCTCGATGGTGCCCTTCACATCGGCCACTTCGTAGTTGATCTCGCCACTGCACGGGAATGCCGCAATACGCTCGTCTACCAGTTGGGCCAGGCTCTTGCCGGTGTGGCTCATCAGCGCGGCGACCAGCAGCCACGGAATGTTGCCGCTGTCGCAGTAGGCGAAATCGCGGAAGTAGTGGTGGGCGCTCATTTCGCCGCCGTACACCGCGTCTTCGGCGCGCATGCGCTCTTTGATGAAGGCGTGGCCGGTCTTGCTCTGAATGGCCTGGCCGCCGGCGGCACTGACTTGCTCGATGGTGTTCCAGGTCAGGCGTGGGTCATGGATGATCTTGCTGCCCGGGTGCTTGGCCAGAAGCATTTCGGCCAGCAGGCCGACCACGTAGTAGCCTTCGATGAAGCGCCCCTGATTGTCGAAGAAGAAGCAGCGGTCAAAGTCGCCGTCGAAGGCGATACCCATGTCTGCGCCGGTCTCCAGCACTGCTTGGCGGGTAAGGTCACGGTTTTCTGGCAGCAGCGGGTTGGGGATGCCGTTGGGGAAGTTGCCATCTGGCTCGCCGTTGATGATGGTGATATCCAGCGGCAGGCGGGCCTTGAGCAGCTCCAGTACCGGGCCAACCGCGCCATTACCAGGATCGGCCAGTACTTTCAGGGGCTTGAGTGCGCCCAGGTCGATGTAGGTCAGCAGGTGCTCGATGTAGGCAGATTTGTCGAACGCTTCGCGTACGCTACCCGGCGTGGCCGCTTGAGTGCCCAGTTCGCCTGTTTCGACGCGCTGGCGGATATCGTTCAGGCCCGTGTCACCGCTGATCGGGCGCGACTGCTCACGCACCAGCTTCATGCCGTTGTAACCCTTCGGGTTGTGGCTGGCGGTGACCATGATGCCACCATCTGCCTTGTAATGGCTGGTGGCGAAGTAGACTTCCTCGGTGCCGCACAGGCCGATGTCGATCACATCGGCACCGCCTTCGGTCAGGCCCTGCATCAAGGCACGCGACAGGCCCGGGCTTTCAAGGCGCATGTCACGGCCGACCACGTAACTGCGTCCGCCCAATTGGGCCACCAGGGCGCGACCAATGCGGTAGGCGATGTCGTCGTTGAGGTCGGTCGGCACTTGGCCGCGGATGTCATAGGCTTTGAAGCAACGAGTTTGGATAGGTGCGTACATACATCTCTCATATGCGGTGCCGACTGCAGGCACCGTTTAGAAGGGGATGGTGGGCAAAATGATTAGCCGCATGAATTTTGCTGCGCTACCTCGTTGAGGCAGGTATAGCCTGGCTGTAAAAGCCAAGGCTGGGGTGTTGCCACGAACGTTTAGGCCCGTGAAGCAGGTGACGGTATACCCACGCTGGAGGGGGCGTCGCTCTGCACATCGATCAGGGCCGAAGGCATCATAGCTGGACTTTCCAGAGGATGCTCGGGGCGCCGCGAGGTAAGCGCTGCAATTTCCGCCGCTTACACGTTCGGAAGGCGAGTGTAGGCGGCGGTCGGCCCGGCAATAGGGGCCACAGCGAGCGTCACGTTTTAGTGAGCGATGTCCATGGGGCCTGATGAGGTGGGTCGTATAACCGCGATGTCGACATGGTAATTGGCGTACTCGGTGGATCGGGCATCCGTACGCAGCGTGGCACTCAATACGACCTCTTGTTGACGGTTAATATCGGTCAAGTGGTTCTGGAACTGGTGCTCTTTCACAATGATTAGAACCACACAGTTTGCACCTTGTGAAAGATGGTCTTTCATTTCTGCCGCGCTGAACGCTACTGCCACGTTACGCTCGTAACTCTCTACCAGATCGCGAGTCGATGTGGTGTCCATAGTCAAAGCCCCAGTGAGTCCGCGGCGATTTGCCATCTTGGATTGGGTTAGAACATGACTACACATCTGCAAAAAAAGCGACTCGTACCACTCCACAGCCTTCTCCCTGGGTCGAAAGGGCGTCATAGATACAGCAGATCGCATCAGGTTGCCAGCCTTACGGGATAGCTGGCGTTGTGCCGCTACGCGCAGGGGGCTGCGGCTGGTTGAGGGCATGCTGAAGCAGTATTGGGAAGGCCGAGGGGCTATTTTTCTAGCTCATGATTCCTTGTTATGAGATTAAGCAGGGCGTGAATATTTAAGTGAGGCCACTCATACAGGTAACCGATGAGATCGAAAGGCGCGCTGCTGAGTGCAAAATTTAACTGTTGGATGAGTATTTGTTCACCCAGAGCGAGGCGTTCTACGGTGCTCTTTTGGCGCGCGCCGGAAGGCGGCAGTCTAAAGAGGTTGTATCGCTTTCTCAGACCAAGTCTGTAACCCCACGCAATAGTTTTCACCCCACACCAGCCTTAAGTTTTCTGAGGCTATTAAGGCTGATTTTCTGATTAAACTGCGTGATGACTGATAGGGCTGCCAGGCAGGTCCGCTGCCGAAGGGCGCTGCGCGAATGCGAGAGGGCAACATCCGACATTGTCCTTGCGCCGCCGCTGGGTTGTTCACTGGATGGCGCGTAGCAGGCGCAGTATGGGATGCAACATTGGTCGCGGAGTCTTTGTGTTTTCCAGCAAAATCCGCAAAATTATGGCAATCTGCCAGGCCTCGCTAGCCTTCTGGCTCGACTTGTACCCGTACCGTGGCATCCGCCCGATGCGCCTGCCTGACCGTGAAACGATGAACATCCCTAACTTCAAGAAGTTGTTTATGCCTGATATTTCAGCAGACGCAGCCAGCCTTATCCATGCCATAGCCTCTGCCACTGCGGTAATTGCTGCGCTGATCGCCGCCAGTGCGATGATCATTGCCCATATGACCTCGGATGTAAAAAACCAGCAAGCCGAAGTGCCCGTTTCCCGGGGGGCGCAGGTGGTTACTGTCGTCCAGGAGTCGGACGTGCAGGCCAGGCTGGAGATCGAGCAGCTCATGGAGCAGAACGATGCGCTCAGGGCGGAACTTGAGCGCGAGAGGGCCGAGCGGTTGAAGCTGGAAGCCAGCCTGAAGCCCCGAGCGTTGACGCCGCAGGCGCATGATGCGTTCAAGGCATTGGCGGGCGAGCTGAAGGCTAAGACGCTGGCGCCGGTGGTGTTGCTGAATATCCACAAAGATGACAAGGAAGCTGTGCGCTTTGCCAAGGAAATTGCCGTTGCGCTGACCAAGGCGGGTGTGCAGGTTCAGATCAAGCAGTTGCCCCTGCAGAAGCACAATACCGGTACCCAGGT
>PJTY01000453.1_pt1 | contig 21014 bp, 19 predicted proteins | sample 1512121 | NCBI WGS metagenome assembly PJTY01 (sample SAMN08177680, study PRJNA422409) | Soil metagenome, whole genome shotgun sequencing project. | isolation source: Soil enriched (2) on filter paper: alkali lignin treatment | place: USA: Madison | collected 2015-01-15 | reverse complement strand
GGGTTCGCGCCGCTCTGGGGCAGGATGTCGAGGGAAAGCTGGTTGGGCCACCAGTCGCGATTGGTGCGGCCCAAGAGCGATCGTACCGGCTCGCCGCGCATCGGGCAGCCACTGGTCTTCGCGTCCATGTCGTTCTCCTTCCGGTCGGTTCTGTCTGTACCACCCTGTTGCCGGGTGTTTTCGAAATCCGGGCATCGTCTCCAATGCGCGCAGCTTGCCAGATAAGCGGCAGCGATCAAGGCGCGGCGGACCTTCCCGTCACGCATAATTCCGATCATCAACCGGGATGAAACTGATGAAAGAGTGTCCGCAAGGCGGCGCGGTTTTTCCGCCTCCTGCCGGGCTCGGTGGTGGTGACAGGAGGCGGAAGTTGGCACGACAGGCCGGAGCCTGCCGTTGCACATCCGGGACGGAGCCGGGGCTCCGCCAAATGCCGGGACCGATAGGTCCTTTCACGCCGCTATCTGCCGGAATTATTACGGGCGCAAGACAAATATTCACCGCCGCCTTTGGCTATAAAGTTGCAGCTATATTGAATTAACCAAGATACGGGCACTATCGAACATTGCAGCATGAGCGAAAATCACTGCAACATGCCTGAAATTCCCCGAACAATTCTAGTTTCGCGGTCGGCTCAGCCAGGTTCGGAGCCCTAGGCCCGGCGCTCCGAAGGCACGGGATGGAGCGGCGCGCCGCCTTGCTCGAACGCGCTGATATTGGCGATCGTGGTGCCCGCGATCGCCGTCATCGCCTCGCGCGTGAAGAAGCCCTGGTGGCCGGTGATGAGCACGTTCGGAAAAGTCATCAACCGCACGAACACGTCGTCACGGATGACCTGATCGGACAGGTTTTCGAAGAAGAGGTCTTCCTCTTCCTCATAGACGTCCAGCCCGACATGGCCGACCTTGCCGCTCTTGAGCCCGGCGATGACCGCGCGTGCGTCCATCACCGCGCCGCGGCTGGTGTTGATCAGCATGACGCCGGGCTTCATCTTCGCGATCGCCTCGCGGCCGATCAGGTGATGGGTCTCGGGCGTCAACGGGCAATGCAGGCTGATGACATCGCAGCGGGCCAGCAGTTCGTCGATGGCGACGTAGCGCCCGCCGATCGCCCTCAGTTCCTCGCTCTCGAACGGATCGCTGGCCAGAACCTCGCAGCCGAAGCCCTTGAGGATACGCGCGACGTTGATGCCGATCTTGCCGGTGCCGATCACCCCCGCGACTTTGCCCTTGAGATCGAAACCGAGCAGGCCTTCGAGGGCGAAATTGCCCTCACGCACGCGGGCATAGGCCTTGTGGATCTTGCGGTTGAGCGAGAGGATCAGCGCGACGGCATGTTCGGCGATGGCATCGGGCGAATAGGCGGGGACGCGGCCGATCTGTAAGCCGAGGTCACGCGCGGCGGTGAGGTCCACATTGTTGAAACCGGCGCTGCGCAGCGCGATCAGGCGAGTGCCGTTCGCGGCCAGGATTTCCAGTTCCTCACGCCCAAGGTGGTCGTTCACGAAAGCGCAGACGCAGTCATGACCGGCCGCGAGATGGGCGGTGTGTGAATTGAGCCGGGATTCCAGGTAGAACAGGTCATGTCCGCCGCCGGACTGCTCGTTGGCACCGTCGAGGAATTCACGGTCGTAGGGACGCGTGCTGAAGACCGCAACTTTCAAGGAAGTTCTCCAGTAATCGGGATATTTTCAGAGGATGGTCAAGGAACGGGCTTCACCGCATCGATCACCGTCAGATGCTCCAGCGGGCCATCGCCCACGCGTGAATTGGTGACGAGAATGGTCGTGCCGGGCGCCAGTATCGCCCTGACCTTCTCGTAGAACGGACGAGGCAGGCGCAGGCGGTTGATCACCGCCTCGTCCACTTCCCGCCCCTCTTCCTCGACATGGCCGGGCAGCCCGACATAGATCCAGCGCGGCTTGCCCTCGCGCAGGACCATGGTGATGACATGGGAACCGGGGTCGTCGTCGTTCACTTCGGCCACGCTGCGGCCGATCTCCACGCCGTTTCGCAGCACGATCACGCGCTGGTCGAGCTTGGAAACGATGATCGACAGCGGCCCGCTCGGGGCAAGCTGCGGGCGCCAGCGATACTGCTCGCCGCCGCTCAGGGGCGCTCGGTCCACCGGCTTGCCCTGCCCGTCGAACGGCACCAGCAGGCTGTTGTTACTGGTGCGGACATGGGTTTCCGCGTCGCCTGCGACCACCACGGTCACGCCCAGTTTGGTCACGGCGAAAAGCTCTTTCGCGAAACCGTAAGGCAGATGCACGCAGCCGTGGCTCTCCGGATAGCCGGGCAATCCGCCCGCATGGAGCGCCACGCCGTCCCAGGTCAGGCGCTGCTGATAGGGCATCGGCGCATTGTTGTAGGTGCTCGACCGATGCTTCGCGTCTTTCTGAAGGATCGTGAAGACGCCGGTCGGCGTGGCATGGCCGGCCTTGCCGCTCGACACCGTGGTCGCGGCGATACGCACGCCGTTGCGGTAGACGATGCCGATCTGGCGCGAGAGATCGACGTAGACCATCACCGGCCCGCTGGGCGAGACATCCGGCGCCCAGACCCATTCGCCGGGCTTCAGGTGCTCGATCCGCCGCGCAAACTCCGGCGGGGACGTGGCCTTCGCCCCTTGGGCCAAGGCCGGATTCGAGCAGAGCGACGCAAAAAGCCCGACTGACGACGCCAGAAGCACCGCCCGATTCAATCCCCGCATTGCATTCCCTGTATGACTGTTTAGCGCACGCGCCCGCGCTGGATGAGATTGACGATGCCCAGCAGCACCACCGCGCCGAGGAAGGCGACGAGCAGGCCGACGATCGAGAATTCCTTGACCGAGCCGGCAATGCCGAACCGGTTCGCGATCAGATTGCCGATCACCGAACCGACGCAGCCGACGACGATGTTCCACAGGATGCCCATTGAGGCATCGCGGTTCATCACCATGCTGGCCAGCCAGCCGGCAATTCCGCCAACGATCAATGCAATAATCCAGCCCATGACGTTCTCCCGATGAAAGCACAGTGAAAGGATTGGAGATCTAGTCTTTGCCCGAACAATTCCGGCCCGAAGCTGCGCCTCCCTTAGAAAAACGTCAACCGGTACATTCGCGTTTCTACTATCCCGGACGAATATCGCCGTGAACTAACCGCTGACGCTGTTGTATCCGCTGTCCACATAGATCGTCTGCCCGGTGACGAAGCGCGATTTCGGCCCGAGCAGGAAGGCGCCCATGTGGCCGATCTGCTCGATCGTCACCAGTTGGTGGAGCGGCGCCTTGTCCGCCGCCAGCCGCATCAGTTCGTCGAGATGGGAGAGGCCCGAGGCTGCGCGGGTGCGGACCGGCCCGGTGGACAGCGCGTTGACGCGAATGGCACTCGGCCCGAGTTCGTCGGCGAGATAGCGCACGCTGGCTTCGAGCGCCGCCTTGACCGGCCCCATCAAGCCGTAGCCCGGCACCACTTTCTCCGAGCCGTAGAAGCTCATCGTCAGGATCGAGCCGCCATTGGCCATCAGCGGTTCGGCAAAGCGTGCAAGGCGGATCAGCGAGTGGCAGGAGACGTCCATCGCCTGGGTGAAGCCTTCCACCGAACTGTCCACCACCCGGCCGTGCAGATCCTGCTTCGGCGCATAGGCTACCGAATGGAGCAGAAAATCGAGACTGCCCCAACGCTCTGTAATCTCGGCGAAGAGCGCTTCCATCTGTTCCGGCGCGGTGACGTCCAGCGGCTGAAAGATCGGCGCGCCGAGCGCCTGCGCCAGCGGCTCGACATGGGCCCGGGCCTTGTCTCCCTGATAGGTGATCGCCAGCTCCGCGCCTTCCGCGCGCAGGGCTTCGGCACAGCCGAAAGCAAGAGACTGGTCGTTCGCCATACCGACGATCAGGCCGCGCATGGAATTCTCCCTATTCGTGTCGAAGGGCGTCGATGGGATTGAGGCTCGCCGCGCGCCGTGCCGGGAAGTAGCCGAAGATCACCCCGATCGCCGCCGAGACCGCAAAGGCGCCGAGGTTCACTACCGGGTCGAAGATCCATGGCAGATCCATCAGCGGCGTGGCCACGCCGACCACCAGTTGCGCCAGCAGCAGGCCGATCAGCCCGCCGAGACAGGACAGCACCACTGCCTCCACCAGGAACTGCAACAGCACTTCGTTGGCGACGGCGCCGATGGCGAGGCGGATGCCGATCTCCCGCGTGCGCTCGGTCACCGAGACGAGCATGATGTTCATGATACCGATACCGCCGACCACCAGGCTGATCGCGGCCACGGCGGCGACGATGCGGGTCAGCATCGTCGTGGTCTGGGTCAGGGTATCGGAAATCTGCTTGGTGTCGAAGATGTTGAAATCGTCGTCCTTGCCCTCGGTGATGTGCCGCCGTTCGCGCAGCAGCCGGGTCAGGCTCTGCTGGACCTGCTCGCTCGAATAGTTGTCGTTCACGCCGACCAGGATCGTGCGGATCGAGGTGGAGCCGAGGAAACGGCGCTGCACCGTCTTGATCGGCATGATGACGATATCGTCCTGATCGCCGCCGAAGCCCGCCTGCCCCTTGGTGGTCAGCAGGCCGATCACGTCGCAGCTGACATCGCCGATGCGGAAACGCTTGCCGATCGGATCGCCGCTCCGGAACAGATTGGTGCTGACGGTCGAGCCGATGATGCAGACCGACTTGCCCGCCGCCTCCTCGTCCGCGTTGAACAGCCGCCCGCTCTTGAGCGGCCAGGGCTGGATCTTGAAATAGTCCGAGGTGGTGCCGTTGATCGTCGTCGACCAGTTGGCGCCTTCGTAGATAGCGCGCCCGCTGGACGAGGCTTGCGGCGCCACCGAAGTAACGCCGCCCACCTGCTGGCGGATCGCGACGATGTCGGAAGGGTCGAAGTCCTTGGGCGCCGGTCCGCCGCCGCCGCGACCGAAGCCCTGTCCGGGCCGGACCTGAAGGATGTTGGTGCCCAGCGCGGCGATCTGCTGGGTGACCGCCGCCGTCGTCGCCTTGCCCAGCGTCACCATCGAGACGACCGCGCCGACGCCGATGACGATGCCCAGCATCGTCAGCAGCGAGCGCAGGACATGGCGGCGGATCGAGCGCAGCGCGAGGAGCAGGATCGTCCCCAGCATCAGCCGGTCACTCCGGAATGCGCACCGTTGCCCTGCTCGATCCGGTCGATCAGCCCGTCCTTGAAGTGGACGATCCGGCGCGCATATTCCGCCATGTCGGGCTCGTGGGTGACCATCAGCACGGTGATACCGGAATCGCGGTTGAGCGCGGAGAGGAACTCCATGATCTCCACCGAGCGCTGACTGTCGAGATTGCCGGTCGGCTCGTCGGCCAGCAGGACCTCGGGTTGGGTGACGATGGCGCGGGCGATCGCCACGCGCTGCTGCTGGCCGCCCGAAAGCTCGCCCGGCGTGTGCCCGGCCCAGTCGGCCAGGCCCACCTTGTCGAGCGCGGCCATGGCCTCCTTGCGGCGGTCCTGCTTGGCATCGCCCCGATAGAGCAGCGGCAGTTCGACATTCTCCAGCGCGGAGGTGCGCGCCAGCAGGTTGAAGCCCTGGAACACGAAGCCGAGGTATTTGCGCCGCAGCAGGGCTCGCTGGTCGCGGTCGAGATTCTCGACGTGATGGCCATGGAACAGGAACTGCCCGGACGTCGAGACGTCGAGGCAGCCGAGGATGTTCATCATCGTCGACTTGCCGGAACCCGAAGGCCCCATCACCGCCACGAAGTCTCCCGCCGCGATATCGAGATCGACGCCCTTGAGCGCGCGGAAAGCCGTCTCGCCCGTACCGAAGACCTTGGTTATTCCGCGCAGCGAGATGATGGGATCGGTCACGGCCAGCGCCTTCAGCTGCCCGAACCGGCGAGTTGGCCGGTAATGACCTGCATGCCGGGCTTCAGATCGCCCGAGACCACTTCGGTCTGCTGGCCGTTGGTGCTGCCGGTGACGATCTCGATCGGCTGCGGCGCGCCGTCGGCGCCGAGTACGTAGATCGTCTGGCGCGTACCGCGGTCCAGCGTGGCGCTCTTGGCGGCGCGCTGGCCGCGGCGGGGCGGGCGGAAACTGATCGCCTCGGTCACGCCGCCGCTCTTCTTCTTCGCCGTCGTCTGCGGCGTGAAGGACAGCGCGGCATTCGGAATGAGCAGGACATTCTGCTTGTCGGACGTGACGATGTCGGCCGTGGCCGTCATGCCCGGCCGCAACTTCAGGTCCGCATTCGCCACCGAGAGATCGGCCGCATAGGACACCACCTGTCCGCTGGTGCTCGTCGTGCTGGTGGAGGAACTGGACGAACTCGCCGAAGAGGCCGTGAGGTTGGACGCGATCTCCACGCGGGTGATCTGCGCCGGGAACGTCTGGCCGGGGAAGGCATCCACGGTGAACTTCGCGCTCTGGCCTTCCTTCACGGTGCCCACGTCGGCCTCGTCGATGGCCACTTCCAGCTTCATCTTGCTGAGATCCTCGGCGATCACGAACAGCGTCGGCGTGTTGAACGAGGACGCCACGGTCTGGCCGGGATCGACCTGCCGCGCCAGCACCACGCCCGAAACCGGCGAGATGATCCGCGCCCGCGCCCGCTGCGTCTGGTTCTGCGCCAGCGAGGCTTCGGCGGCGAGCACATTGGCCTGCGAGGTCTTGAGCGCGGCGGCGGCGCGCTGCATGTCCGCGCGGCCTGCCTGGAGTTCGGTCTTCGACGGCACCTTGCCGCCCGACAGCCGCGAGACTTCCTCAAGTCGCGCCAATTGCGCCTGCGATTCCGCCAGGGTCGCCCGCGCCTGCTCCACTTGCGCGCGGTTGGCGGCAAGCTGCGCCTGTCCCTGCCGGATCTGGTCCTCGATCTGCTCGGGGTCGATCTCGGCCAGGACCTGCCCGGCCTTCACTTCGTCGTTCACGTCGACGAGGACTTTCACGACCAGGCCCGAAAGCTGCGAGCCGACCGTCACCTGGGTGGTCGGCGCCAGTTTGCCGGTGGCCGAGACGCTGGTGACGAGTTGCCCCCGCTCCGCCTTCGTCGTGGCGTAGCCCTGTTTCTCGGAAGCGCCGAAGCAGCGCACCAGTAGCAGCGAGAGCAGCACCAGCACCGCCAGCCCGGTCCAGAACACCCATTTGCGCTGCCAGATCGGCCGCTTGTCCGCGCCCAGGAATTCATCGAGTTTCGCGTCGGCCATCTCAGTTCGTTCCTTGGGGCTCAGTCGCGAGCGCGGTGTAGTCGGAAGACGGGTCCCAGCCGCCGCCCAGCGCGTCGTAGAGCGCGATCAGCGCGGTGGCGCGGTCCGAGCGCGCCTGCACCAGCCCGTTGCGTGCCGAGATCAGCGCGGATTCCTGCGTGTTGAGCGTGGTGAAGTCGGTCAGGCCCGAACGGTACTGCGCCCGCGCCAGCAGCGCCGAATTGTTCGAGGCGTCGAGCGCGATGGCGAACTGCCGTTCCCGCTCCTCGGCCGATTGCAGGGCGACGACGGCGTTCTCCACGTCTTCCAGCGCGGTCAGTACCGAGGACTTGTAGGCCGCGAAGGCACCGTCCGCCGCCGCGCGGCTGGAACGGACTTGCGCATTGAGCCGCCCGGCATTGAAGATCGCCTGGCTGATCCCGCCGAACAGCCCGCCGGTGATCGTGTCGAGCAGTCCGCCGAAGTTCGAAGCATTGGTGTCGAGACTGCCGCTGATGTTGAATTGAGGCAGAAGCTGCGCCTTGGCCACGCCGATCTGCGCCGTCGTGGCGGCGAGCTGGCGCTCCGCCGCGCGCACGTCCGGCCGCTGGCGCAGGACATTGGCGGGAATGCCCGAACCGACCTGTTCCGGCCCCTTGGGTATCGGCTGCACCGCCGCCATGAGCGGCTTGACCGCGCCCGGAGCCTGCCCGGTCAGAACGCCGATGCGCGAGACGGCGGCGTTGTATTGCTGCTCGATCTGCGGAATGCCCGCGGCGGTCTGCGCCCGGCTCGCCCGCGCCTGCTCCTCGTCGACCGAGGACACGAGACCCGCCATGACCCGCCAGCCGGCGATCTGGAGGTTGTCATCCTGAATGGCGAGACTGGCCCGCGCATTGTCGAGCTGCGCCTGATAGGCACGCGCCAGCATGTAATTGCGCGCGACTTCGCTCTCCACGGTCAGCAGCGTCGTCGCATAGTCGAAGCCCGAAGCCTCGAACTGCGCGCGGCTCGCTTCCACCGCGCGGCGATTGCCGCCGAACAGGTCGAGCTGATAGCTGGCATCAAGCCCGAGCGAGAAGCTGGTGCGCCCGCCCCCACCGGTGGTGATGACGGTGCCGTCGGGCTGGGTCAGCGTGGCGCCGCCGCCCCTTAGCGGTTCGGTGCGATTGACGCTGCCGGAGCCGCTGGCCGAGGGGAACAGCGCCGCCCGGCTGATGATCAGCGATTCCCGCGCCTGCCGCAGCCGCGCCTGGGCCTGCTCCAGATCGAGATTGGCGGCGGCGGCCTGCTCGATCAGCCCGGTCAGCACCGGATCGTCGAAATTGCGCCACCAGCGCGTCAGGTCCTCGGCCTGCGGCGGTGCCGTGACCGACCACTGGTCCGGCACGCCCAGTTCGGGCGCGCTCCTGACCTTGTAATCGGGACCGACCGCGCAGGACGCCAGCATGCCTGCCGCGAGCGGAACGAAAAGACGGCGATCGAATCCGGCTCGCAAGATCATCGGGCTCCAAGTGATCCCTCGACGAGTTGCGAAGATGATCCGGTTCGGGAGGAAAGGTCAATAACAAGCTGCGGTGATTACAAAGTCTTGTCGTATCCTGATGTTCCCGCGGCCTTTCGAGGAAGTTTTCACTCGCGCTGGGTGCGGGTGTGATTCAGGGGCGAAACCGCATGACAGTCATGATATGCGCGCATCAATGCACCGCGAACATCTCGCCGACCTAACCGCCTTCATCGCCGTGGCCGACGAGGGCAGCTTCACCCGCGCCGCCGCCAAGCTGGGCTCCTCGCAATCGGCGCTGAGCCATACGATCCGCCGCCTGGAATCGCGGCTCGGGGTGCGCCTGCTCTCGCGCACCACCCGCGCGGTCTCGCCCACCGAGGCCGGAGAGCGCCTGCTCGCCACCCTGCGCCCGGCCATGGACGAGATCGCCATGGGCCTCGCCACTGTCAGCGAACTGCGCGACAAGCCGGCCGGCACCGTCCGCCTGACCGCTTCCGAACATGCGGCAAACTCGGTGATCTGGCCGGTCCTGCGCAAGTTCCTGCCGCTCTATCCGGACATCAATGTCGAACTGAACATCGATTCCGGCTTCGTGGACATCGTTGCCGAGCGCTTCGACGCGGGCGTGCGCCTGGGCGAATCCATCGCGCGGGACATGATCGCCATGCGCATCGGCCCGCATGCCCGGCTCGTGCCGGTCGCCTCGCCGGAATACATCGAACGCCATGGCGTTCCCGAAACCCCGCAGGACCTTGCCGCGCACCAGTGCATCAACTTGCGCTTCCGCACGCGCGGCAGCATCTTCGCCTGGGAGTTCGAGAAGGACGGCCGCGAACTCAACGTCCGGGTCGACGGCCAACTGACGTTCGACAGCATGGCGATGATCCTGCAAGCCGCGCTCGACGGTGCGGGAATCGCCATGATGATGGATACCTACGCCCGCCCGCACATCGAGGCCGGACGCCTCGTGCCGCTGCTCGACGACTGGTGCCAGCCGTTCTCGGGCTACCACCTCTACTACCCCAGCCGCCGCCAGCCTTCCGCCGCCTTCCGCCTGCTGGTGGACGCCCTGCGCTACCGGGGAGAGTAGAGCGGTTCCTCCTCCCGGTTCCGGAGAGGACACGCCAAGCTTGCCAGAGCATGTTTGTTAGCGCTACCCCAAAGCATCGAAAAGAATGTCCCATGGGAGTGGACCGGAAGCGATGACTATCCTCGAAGCACACGGCTATCGGCTGGAACTGGCCCCTGAACGCGGCGGCGCCGTGCTGCGGCTGGACTGGCGCGGCGAGGCGCTGATGCGGCCGGTCTGCGGGGACACGATCTTCGATGTCGCCAACTTTCCGCTGGTGCCGTTCTCCAACCGCATCGCGCGTGGGCGCTTCAATACCGGCGCACGCAAAGGCACGATCGCACCGAACTTTCCCGGCTCCGACCATCCGCATCCACTCCACGGTTTCGGCTGGCTCTCGGCCTGGGACGTTGTGGAACAGAGCGAAACCCGCGCCGTTCTCGAACACAGCTATCCCGGCGGCGAATGGCCCTGGCCTTACCGCGCGCGCCAGAGCTTCGAACTCGATGCAGAGGGCATGAAAACCACGCTCTCGGTCACCAATCTCGGTGAGGCGACGATGCCTGCCGGGCTTGGCTTCCATCCCTATTTTCCGCGCGATGCGACGACCGTCTATCGCGGGCTGCACCATGGCGAGTGGTACAACACCCCCGACTGCCTGCCGAGTTCGCTCGACGAGCACGAAGAGGCGATCGACTGGTGGCAGGGCCAGCCGGTAGACAGCCGGGCGGTCGACACCGCCTATACCGGGCGCGAGGGCGTGCTCGAAATCGACTGGCCCGCGCGCGGCCTGGGCCTGACGATCACGCCTTCGCAGGAACTCACGACCACGGTCGTCTTCACGCCCGAGAGGCAGGACTATTTCTGCGTCGAACCGGTCAGCCACGCCACCGATGCGATCAACCGCGCGCCGGAAACGATGCTCTGGCTGGAACCGGGCGAGACGGCCGAAGTGAGCATGACGATCTCCGCCCGCCCGCTGGCCTGAGCGCTCTCCCGGAAGGGTCACGCCTCCCGGCGCGTGCCCGGTCCGAAGCGCGCGGTCAGTTCGTAAGCCCCGGCGATGAAGAGCTGGCGGACGTAAGTGATCGGCTCCGAGCCGCGCCAGGTCTTGCGTTCCACGCAAAGGCACGGCTCGCCCGGCTCGACCGCCAGAGCGCGGGCCTGCGCCGCACTGGCACCGGTCGCGGTAATATGGGCGTCGGCCTCGGTCCAGGGGACATGTTCCAGCAGCCAGGTGCCGGGCGAGGATCCGGTGAAGTCCGCCGCCGAAATCTCCGGCACGGCGGCGATGTTCACGAAGCGATGCTCCCAGGCGAACGGCGCCCCGTCGGCGAAATGCACGCCCTCCAGTTCGAGCAGCGGCACCGCCCGGTCCACGCTCCACTCCGGCCGCGCCTGCGCGCCGACAAGCGCGCGGCGCAGGCCCAGGTCGAAGCGGTAGGCTTGCCCACGCTCGGCCACTTGCGCGCCAAGGTCGGGAATATCCATCGCCATTGCATGAACACGCGGCCGGGCGACGAAGGTGCCCGCCTTCTTGCGCCGATCCACCAGGCCTGCCGTGGCGAGCGCGGAGAGCGCCTTGTTCACCGTCATCCGCGCGCAGTCGTAATGCGCCATCAGCGTCTGTTCGGTCGGCAGGCGCGCGCCCGGGGCCAGCGCACCGGAAAGAATGCGCGTCTCGAAATCCTGACGGATGCGTTCGTGGAGCGGTAAATTCACCCGATCAGCCTGCCCAACCTGTCCCTGTAGCGCCGGACGACCGCGTCCCGTGCACGATGACGGCCTCCGCTTACCACTTGCGCGCCGAAGCGCCAGACGCAATCCACCCCGCCCCGTCCGGCGGCGAAGACCAGCCCGTCGATCAGCCGGTCGCTCCCTCGCGCGGCCAACGAGGGATGAGCGAGGTCCAGCGAGACGGCATCGAACGGCAAGCCGATGGAAAGGCCGCTGTTTACGCCCTCCTCTTTCACGCCAAGCGCCTGCGCGCCGCCCTGGAGCGCCTGCCGCCAGAGCGTCTCTCCGGTGGAGCGTATCTCACGGCTGGCCACGATATTGCGTCCGCGATGCTGAAGCCGCTGGCCATATTCGAACAGTCGCAGTTCCTCCGTCGCATCGATCAGCACGTTCGAGTCGCTGCCCACGCCCCAGTTCCCGCCTTCGGCCAGAAACGCCTGCGCCGGAAACAGGCCGTCGCCGAGATTGCCCTCGGTAATCGGACAGAGGCCCGCCACCGCCCCGCTCCGCGCCAACCGGCGCGTCTCGTCGGCGGTCATGTGCGTCGCGTGGACGAGGCACCAGCGCCGGTCCACGTCGGCATGATCGAGCAGCCATTCCACCGGCCGCTGCCTGCTCCAGGCGAGGCAGTCCTCGACCTCCCGGACTTGTTCGGCGATGTGGATGTGGATCGGCGCGCCGGGCGCCATACGCTCCAACGCGGCGAGTTGCTCGGGCGAGACGGCGCGCAAGCTGTGCGGCGCAAGGCCGACCACGGCGTCGTCCAGCCCGCGCACGGCCTGTCGCGCGCCGTCCATCAGCCGCGCAAACCCGTCCAGGTCATGGATGAAGCGCCGCTGCCCTGTGCTCGGCGGCTGCGCGCCGAAGCCAGAATGGGCGTAGAACACCGGCAACAGGGTCAGGCCCAGCCCGACTTCTCCCGCAGCGCGGGCGATCGCCGCGCTCATCTCGGCGGGATCGGCATAGGCCCGGCCTTCGGGATCGTGATGGAGATAATGAAATTCGCCGACACGGGTGAAACCGCTCTCCAGCATCTCCAGATAGGCCATGGCGGCCACTGCATGGAGGTCGTCCGGCGTCATCCGATCGAGGAAACGATACATGACCTCGCGCCAAGTCCAGAAGCTGTCGCCCGTGTCGCCGCGCTGCTCGGCCAGCCCGGCCATTCCGCGCTGGAAGGCATGGCTGTGGAGATTGCCGAGGCCGGGGATCACGCAGCCGTGGCGCTCGTCGCCCGCTTGCGCCGCCGCGCCGCTCTCGATGGCGGAAATCCGCCCTTCCCGGACCATGAAACGCACGTCGGAAGCCCAGCCATGCTCCAGCAACGCCGCTTCGGCAAAGATCGAACGGGCGGGGATTTCGGCCATGCGGGAAGCTCCTTCGTTATTTTGTCTATACATTAAATGGGGCCGATGCAATAACCGGGACAACAGGAGGATCGACTCGTCATGCGCTGCGACAGGCTCTGGAAACATGCCCGGCTGGCCACGATGACGGGCGACCTGATGGGGGTCATCGAGCAGGGCATGGTCGCATCCCGTGACGGCCTGATCTTGTACGCCGGTCCAGCGGCGGACGCTCCCTCATTCGAAGCCACCGAAGTGACCGATTGCCAGGGCCGCTGGATCACGCCGGGCCTGATCGACTGCCACACCCACCTCGTGTTCGGCGGCGACCGTTCGCGCGAATTCGAACTGCGGCTGGAGGGCGCTTCCTACGAGGAAATCGCCAGAGCCGGCGGCGGCATCGTCTCGACCATGAAGGCCACGCGCGCCGCCAGCGAGGACGAACTCGTCGCCTCGGCCCTGCCCCGCCTCGAAGCGCTGATCGCGGAAGGTGTCACCACCGTCGAAGTGAAGTCCGGCTACGGCCTGGACCTCGAAAGCGAACTCAAGATGCTCCGCGCGGCGCGCCGTCTGGGCGAAGTGCGACCCGTGCGCATCGTCACGACTTTCCTCGGCGCCCATGCCCTGCCGCCGGAGTTCGCGGGCGATGCGGATGGCTATATCGACCATGTCTGCGAAGTCATGCTCCCCGCCGTGGCGCAGGCAGGCCTTGCTGATGCGGTGGACGCCTTTTGCGAGGGCATCGGCTTCTCTCCCGAACAGACCGAACGCCTGTTTCGCGCCGCCAGAGCGCACGGGCTGCCGGTAAAGCTCCACGCCGAACAGCTTTCCAACCTCCACGGCGCCGCCCTCGCCGCCCGGCACGGCGCACTTTCGGCGGACCATCTGGAACACCTCGACGGCGCAAGCATCGCCGCCATGGCCGCATCCGGCACTGTCGCAACCCTGCTGCCCGGCGCCTACTATTTCTGCCGCGAGACGGTGCTGCCGCCGGTCGCAGCCCTGCGCGAAGCCCGCGTGCCGATCGCGCTGGCCACGGACTGCAACCCCGGCACTTCGCCGCTGACCTCGCTGCTGCTGGCGATGAACATGGGCGCGACACTGTTCCGCCTCACCGTGCCCGAATGCCTCGCCGCCGTGACGCGCCATGCCGCGCAGGCGCTGGACCTTTCCAACCACCTCGGCACGCTCGAACCCGGCAAGGCCTGCGACCTTGCGATCTGGGACATCGAGCGTCCGGCCGACCTCGTTTATCGCATGGGCTTCAATCCGCTCCATGCGCGCATCTGGAGTGGACAATGAACGACATCCTTCTCACCCCCGGTGACGTGAGCCTCGCCGAATGGCGCGCGGTCTATCGCGGCGCGGGCGTGAAGCTCGACCCGGCCTGCGCCCCGCGCGTGGCCGAGAGCGCCGCCGCCGTCGCCCGCATCCTGGCCAAGGGCGAGCCGGTCTACGGCATCAACACCGGCTTCGGTAAGCTCGCCAGCGTGCGTATCGGCGACGAGGACCTCGCCACGCTTCAGCGCAACATCGTGCTCAGCCACGCGGCGGGCACGGGCGAGCCTTCGCCGGTGCCGGTGATCCGCCTGATGATGGCGCTGAAGCTCGCCAGCCTCGCGCAAGGCGCCTCGGGCGTGCGCCCCGAGACCGTCGCCCTGCTCGAAGCGATGCTGGCGCAGGGCCTGACCCCGGTCGTGCCCTCGCAAGGCTCGGTCGGCGCCAGCGGAGACCTCGCCCCGCTCTCGCACATGGCTGCGACGATGATCGGCGTGGGCGAGATCATGCTTGCAGGCGAACGCCTGCCTGCTGCTGAGGCCCTGTCCCGCGCCGGTCTGGCCCCGCTCGAACTCGGTCCCAAGGAAGGCCTTGCGCTGCTCAACGGCACACAGTTCTCGACCGCCAATGCGCTGGCCGGACTGTTCGAAGCCGAACTGCTGTTCCGTTCCGCCCTCGTCACCGGCGCGCTTTCCACCGAGGCCGCCAAAGGCTCCGACACGCCGTTCGACCCGCGCATCCATGCCCTGCGCCGCCATCGCGGCCAGATCGAGGTGGCCGATGCCCTGCGCGGCCTGATGGCCGGTTCCGCGATCCGCGCCAGCCATGTCGAGAACGACGCCCGCGTGCAGGACCCCTATTGCCTGCGCTGCCAGCCGCAGGTCATGGGCGCCGCCCTCGACGTGCTGCGACAGGCCGCCACGACGCTGGAGATCGAGGCCAACGGCGTTTCCGACAACCCACTGATCTTCCCGGAGGCAGATGAAGCGCTTTCCGGCGGCAACTTCCACGCCGAGCCGGTCGCCTTTGCCGCCGACATGATCGCGCTGGCCGTCTGCGAAATCGGCTCGATCTCCGAACGCCGCATCGCCATGCTGGTGGACCCGGCGCTCTCCGGACTGCCCGCCTTCCTGACGCCGCGCCCCGGTCTCAACTCGGGCTTCATGATCCCGCAGGTCACCGCCGCCGCTCTGGTCTCCGAGAACAAGCAGAAGGCCTATCCGGCTTCTGTCGATTCGATCCCGACCTCGGCCAATCAGGAAGACCACGTTTCGATGGCCGCCCACGGCGCCCGCCGCCTGCTCTCGATGGTCGAGAACGCGACGGCGGTGATCGGCATCGAACTGCTCGCCGCCGCGCAGGGTATCGAGTTCCACGCCCCGCTCTCCTCCAGCACCTGGCTGGAAGCCGCGCGCGGCGTCCTGCGTGCCGAGGTCCCGGCGCTGGACGACGACCGCCATTTCCACCCGGACATGGAAGCGGCCAACCGGCTGATCCGTTCGGGGGCGCTGGCGGATACGGCGGCGGACCTGCTTCCGGCGATTTCGTGATGGAGCCTTTCACCCTCCATCGCGGAGAGGCGCCGCTTATCGTCGCTTTTCCGCATATCGGCACTGATCTGGCCGATCTTGGCTCTTCATTCCGCTCGGAATGGCTGGCCCGCCGCGATGCCGACTGGTGGGTGGACGACCTCTACGCCTTCGCTCGCGACCTTGGCGCCACCACGATTGCCACCCGCGTTTCGCGCAGCGTGATCGACCTCAACCGCGATCCCTCCGGCGCCTCGCTCTACCCCGGACAGGCGACGACGGAACTCTGCCCGACGACCACGTTCGACGGCGAACCGCTCTACAAGGAGCAAGCGCCGGACGAGGCGGAGATCGCCCGCCGCCGCGCGCTCTGGTTCGATCCCTACCACGCCGCGCTTCGCTCCGAGATCGAGCGGCTGCGCGACATCCACGGTAAAGTCGTGGTCTATGACGCGCACTCGATCCGCAGCCATGTGCCGCGCCTGTTCGACGGCGAACTGCCGCAGTTCAACGTGGGCACCAACCTCGGCCAGACCTGCGATCCGGCGCTTTCCGCCGCCGTGGTGGAAGTCTGCAAGGCCAGCGGGCTCAGCCACGTTCTCGACGGCCGTTTCCGCGGCGGCTGGACGACGCGCCACTACGGAAAGCCCGACAGCGGCGTCCACGCGATCCAGATGGAACTCGCCATTCGCGGCTACATGGACGAGCCCGAGGTGCCCGATGAAACCAACTGGCCCGTGCCGTTCTCGGCAGGCCGTGCCGCCGCTCTCACCCCGATCCTGCAAGACGTGCTGAAGGCGGCCCTCGCCTTCGCCCGCACCTGACTTAAGGAACTCCCATGACCCGCCTCGACAACAGCCGCGTCATCAAGCCCGCGACCGGCACCGAACTTTCCGCGAAGTCCTGGCTCACCGAAGCCCCGCTGCGGATGCTGATGAACAACCTCCACCCCGATGTGGCCGAGCGCCCGGAAGAGCTGGTGGTCTACGGCGGCATCGGCCGCGCCGCGCGCGATTGGGAAAGCTACGACAAGATCGTCGAGACCCTGCGCCGCCTGAACGAAGACGAGACGCTGCTGGTCCAGTCCGGCAAGCCGGTGGGCGTGTTCCGCACCCATGCCGATGCGCCGCGCGTGCTGATCGCCAATTCCAACCTCGTGCCGGAATGGGCGAACTGGGAGCATTTCAACGAACTCGATAAGCGCGGCCTGGCCATGTACGGCCAGATGACCGCCGGTTCGTGGATCTACATCGGCACGCAGGGCATCGTTCAGGGCACTTACGAGACCTTCGTCGAGATGGGCCGCCAGCACTACGACGGCGAGCTTTCGGGCAAGTGGCTGCTGACGGCTGGCCTCGGCGGCATGGGCGGCGCGCAGCCGCTGGCGGCCGTGATGGCGGGCGCCTCATGCCTTGCCATCGAATGCCAGCCCAGCCGCATCGAAATGCGCCTGCGCACCGGCTACCTCGACGTCGCTGCCAATTCCATCGAAGAAGCCATGGCGATCATCGACAAGGCCAATGCCGATAAGAAGCCGGTCTCGGTAGGTCTGCTCGGCAACGCGGCGGAACTGCTGCCCGAGATGTTCGCGCGCGGCATTCGCCCGGACATGCTGACCGACCAGACTTCCGCCCACGATCCCGTCAACGGCTACCTCCCGGCGGGCTGGACCGTTGCCGAGTGGATCGAGAGGCGCGAACGCGAGCCGGAAGCGGTCGCCAAGGCGGCCAAGGCCTCGATGGCGGTCCACGTGCAGGCCATGCTCGACTTCCAGGCGGCGGGCGTGCCCACCACCGACTACGGCAACAACATCCGCCAGATGGCGAAGAACGAAGGCGTCGAGAACGCATTCGACTTCCCCGGCTTCGTCCCCGCCTATATCCGCCCGCTGTTCTGCCGCGGCGTGGGACCGTTCCGCTGGGCCGCGCTTTCGGGCGATCCCGAGGATATCTACAAGACCGACGCCAAAGTGAAGGAGCTGCTGCCCGACCACGCACACCTCCACAACTGGCTCGACATGGCGCGCGAGAAGATCCAGTTCCAGGGCCTGCCCGCACGCATCTGCTGGGTCGGCCTGGGCGACCGCCACCGGCTCGGCCTCGCTTTCAACGAGATGGTGGCGAACGGCGAACTCAAGGCCCCGGTCGTGATCGGCCGCGACCATCTCGACAGCGGCTCGGTCGCCTCGCCCAACCGCGAGACCGAGGCCATGCGCGACGGTTCGGACGCGGTTTCGGACTGGCCATTACTCAATGCCCTGCTCAACACCGCCAGCGGCGCGACCTGGGTTTCGCTGCACCACGGCGGCGGCGTCGGCATGGGCTATTCGCAGCATTCGGGCATGGTGATCGTCGCCGACGGTACCGAAGCGGCGGCCAAGCGCCTGGAGCGCGTGCTGTGGAACGACCCGGCGACCGGCGTCATGCGTCACGCCGATGCGGGATACGATATCGCGCTGGATTGTGCCCGGGAGAAGGGTCTGGATCTGCCTGGGATTCTCTGAGGATATTCACGCTGATCGTCATCCCAGCTTTCGCTGGGATGACGGTTGCGTTCTACGAAATGCGGGGGCTATCACCCCGGCCCGAACCGGCTCGCCAGATCGACGGTGCTCTCCTTGCCGAGCCGCTCGATCGACATCTCGCACCAGCGCTTGGCCGCCGCCTCGCCCGCATCGCGCAGGGTCAGCAGCAGATGCCGCACCGGCAGCAACTTGCTCTGCGCGGGCATGGCGGCGAGCGTTTCCTCGTCATGGATCTCGTGGAAGCGCAGACGCTCCACTTGCGCGATCAGGCCGTCCTTCGCACGGGTGCGCCCGATCGAGGATTGCAGCAGGAACAACCCCTGCAATTCCTTGCGCATCGACTGGTTGAAGCCGATCTCCGTGATCCGGTCGACGATCCCAGCGGCATTGCGCGGGGTCTGGTCGCGCACTTGCGGATTGACGGTGATCAGCAGCAGATCGTCGTTCGCGCTTTCCAGCACCAGCGGCACGAGCGGCGGATTGGCGCTGTAGCCGCCGTCCCAGTAATCCTTGCCGTCGATCGTCACGGGCGGAAAATAGAGCGGCAGGCAGGCCGAGGCGAGCAAGGCCTCGGTCGTCAGGTCCTGCTTGTGAAAGATACGCGCCGTACCGCTCTGCGCGTTGGTGGCGGAAATGAACACCGGCGGGGCCTCGGCACTGGCGATGGCCACGAAGTCGACGTGCTCCTCGATGACCTTGCGCAGGATTTCCTGCATTTCCCGCCCCATTTCCGGCGAAATATGGGCCGTGCCGAGATCGCCGAACATCGTGTTCCACCACGAGGACATCGCGCGCGAGGTCTCGGGAAACGCCTCGATCATCGGGATCAGCGGCCCCGCCTCGCGGCCCGAGCGATTGAGTTCCTTCCAGAACGAGCGCAGCCGCTCCCGCGCGCCCTCCGCACCGCCGCAGACGAGGCCTGAGACCAGCACTGCGGCATTCATCGCCCCCGCACTCGCCCCGCTGACCGCGCCCACGGCAAGGCGCGGTTCCTGGAGCAGTCCGTCCAGCACACCCCAGGTAAAGGCGCCATGCGCGCCTCCGCCCTGGAGCGCGAGATCGAGGCTATGAGGCTTGTCCGTGCGGGCCATTCGCTTGCTCACTCATGCTGCATTGCAACATGGAATTCATAGCAGCCGCGCTTGTTCCTTACCAGCGCAAGAACGCTCAATGTCCCGGAGCGTTCAGCACGGCAAAGGTCTGCGCATAGCGCCCTTCCGCTTCGGCGTTGCGCAAGAACGACAGGCGCTCGACGCCGATCAGTTCCGGTGTCGGCACCGCCGCGAACAGCTCCATCACTTCGTCGATGAAAGCGTCCAGCGGCATATAGCCCTCGCGAGTGGACTGACCGGGCGTCAATTCGGTCTGCACGGCGGGCGGCGCCAGTTCGATCACCTCGACCGAATCCTTCACGGCGAAGCGCAACGAATCGGTCCAGGAATGGATCGCCGCCTTGGTTGCCGAATAGACCGCCGCACTCACCAGCGGCACGAAGGCAAGGCCCGAACTGACATTGACGATCGCCGCATCGGCTTGCCCGCGCAAATGATCTATCAACGCATCGGTCATGCGGATCGGGCCGAGCAGGTTCGTTACCACGCAGGCCTCGGCACGGGACAGGTCGCGCGACACCGAAACGTCCTCCAGTGGCATGACCCCGGCATTGTTGACCAGCACATTGAGCGCAGGGAAGCGCGCGAGGATATCCGCCACGAAAGCGGCGATTCCCGCCGGATCGGCCACGTCGAGCGCAAAGGCATGGATGTTCTCCCGGCCCTTCGCGGTTTCCTCAAGGCTGGCAAGCGTGCGTCCGGTGATGATCACGACATTGCCGGCATCGTGCCAGCGCTGGGCCAGTTCGCGCCCGATGCCGGTGCCGCCGCCGGTGAGAAGTAGGGTGTTACCGCTGGTCTTCATGGAACTCGCTCCTGTGACAAGAGATTGCGAGAAGGGATGTAAACCTATACTCTCTTTTGGAAAGTAGGCACCTGAAAGTGCTGTAGTTACCCATGAGTAAGAAATGGAAAATCCACCGATCACCCGCTACTCGAACGTGCCCGGCGTCGATGCTCTCGTCAACGAGCTGATCGGCCGCGTCGCCGACAAGTGGACGCTGCTGGTGCTGGAGGCGCTGGAAGAGAACGGCGAGAGCCGCTTCAGCGTGCTGGCTCGTGCCGTGCCGGGAATCAGCCAGAAGATGCTCACGCAGACGCTGCGCCAGATGGAGCGCGACGGCTTCGTCCATCGCACCGTCCATCCGGTGATCCCGCCCCATGTCGATTACCGGCTGACGCCACTCGGCCACAGCCTGGGCGAGGCCTTCTGCAGCGTCTGGCTCTGGGCCGAGGCCAATATCGAAACCGTCGCCGCCGCTCGCGCAGATTTCGACACGCGCGACTGATTTTTACGCCGCGCCGTGGAAAGCCCGCACGCAGGCATCTTTTCCGCCACGCCCGATATCGCTAGTCAGGGCGCCGGACGGCCGCATTCCCGCGTGCCGGTCGCCGTATACGGGGCTTCCTTCCTTTGCTGCGCATCCTTGCCAAGACCGTCTTCTGGTTCGTCGCGATCAGCGTTGGGCTCACCGTGCTCTACCGCTTCGTTCCCCCGCCGGTGACGGTGACGATGCTCGTCGACGGCAACGGCATCACCAAGGACTGGCAGCCGCTGAGCCGGATCGACCGCAACATGGTCGCCGCCGCCATCGCTGCCGAGGACGGCAAGTTCTGCACCCACAATGGTTTCGACACCACGGCGATCGAGAAGGCCTTCGAGCGCAACGCCGCGGGCGGCCGCCTGCGCGGCGGCTCGACGATCAGCCAGCAGACCGCCAAGAACGTCTTCCTCTGGCAGGGCGACGGCTGGACCCGCTATCTGCGCAAGGGC
>PJTY01000451.1_pt1 | contig 21123 bp, 15 predicted proteins | sample 1512121 | NCBI WGS metagenome assembly PJTY01 (sample SAMN08177680, study PRJNA422409) | Soil metagenome, whole genome shotgun sequencing project. | isolation source: Soil enriched (2) on filter paper: alkali lignin treatment | place: USA: Madison | collected 2015-01-15 | reverse complement strand
GCCACCGCCTCGTCGCAGACCAGCAGTTCGGGATTGACCGCCAGTGCGCGGGCAATGCCGATGCGCGCACGCTGGCCGCCCGAGAACTGATGCGGAAAACGGCGCGCTACCGAGGAATCGAGGCCGACCTTCTGCAGCAGCGACGCTACCAGTTCGTCGCGCTCGCCGGCCGCCGCCATGCCATGCACCACGGGTGCCTCGCCGACGATGTCGCGCACGCGCAGGCGCGGATTCAGCGAGGCATACGGGTCCTGGAAGATCATCTGCATGCCGAGCTGCGCCTTGCGCCGCCGCGCCGCATTCAGCAGCGCGAGGTCCTCGCCTTTCCACTCGCGCACGCCCGACGACAGCGTGTGCAGGCCGACCGCCATGCGGCCCAGCGTCGATTTGCCGCAGCCCGATTCGCCGACCAGCCCGACCACCTCGCCGGCGTGGATGGCCAGCGTCGCTTCGTCAACTGCGTGCACCGTCTGCGGCGCTCGTTGCGCACCGAACAGGTTGGCGATGCGCGACGCCGCATCCAGTGGGCGCGCGAAGCGCTTGGAGACCTTGTGCAGCGACAGCAATGGCTTTTGTTCGTCAGCCATCGTCGAGCTCCTCCTGCATGACCGGTTCGTGCAGCGGATGGAAGCAGCGCCAGGTGCGCTGCGTGACTTCGTCCTGCGACAGCGGCGGCGTGTTCGCGCAAACGTCCGTCGCGCGTGCGCAGCGCGTGCGGAAGGCGCAGCCCGACGGCAGGTTCAACAGCGACGGCGTGCTGCCGGGAATCTGGTGCAGCGGCGTACCGCGTCGGTTGCGCGACGGCGACGAGGCGATCAGGCCCTGCGTATAGGGATGACGCGGCGTCTCGATCACCTGCTGCACACTGCCGCTCTCGACCACGCGGCCCGCGTACATCACGCACAGTTCGTCGGCCAGTCCGGCCACTACCGAAAGATCATGCGTGATCCAGATCAGCGCCGTGTCCGATTCGCGGCACAGCGTCTGCATCTCGTGCAGGATCTGGCCCTGGATCGTGACGTCGAGCGCGGTGGTCGGTTCGTCGCAGATGATGAGGTCGGGTTGGTTGAGCAGTGCGATCGCGATCGCCACGCGCTGCCGCATGCCGCCCGAGAACTGGTGCGGATACGATGTCAGCCGCTCGTCGGGCGCGGCGATGCCGACGCGCACCAGCGCTACGCGCGCCAGTGCCAGCGCCTCACCGCGCGAGACATCGCGATGCGCACGTACCGCCTCGATCATCTGGGTGTCGATGCGCAGCACCGGGTTGAGCGTCATCATCGGGTCCTGGAAGATCATCGCGATGCGGTCGCCACGCACGCGTCGCATCTGCTCGGGCGACTTTTCCAGCAGGTCCTCGCCGTGCAGCAGCACGCGCCCGCCAACGATGCGGCCCGGCGCGTCGATCAGGCGCATGATCGAGTATGCCGTCATCGACTTGCCCGAACCCGATTCACCGACGATGCCGAGCACGCGGCCGCGACCGATCGAAAAAGACACGTCGTCCACTGCGCGCACCACGCCATCACGCGCGGCGAAGTGCATCTGCAGGTTCTGCACCTCGAGCACCGGGGGAACGGTCGGCCGGCTCATTGCGTCTGCAGCCTCGGGTTGAGCACGTCGCGCAACTGGTCCGCCACCAGATTGATCGCCACCACGGTCAGCAGCAGCACCACGCCCGGAAACAGACTGATCCAGTACTTTCCGGACATCATGTAGTCGAAGCCGTTGGCGATCAGCAGACCCAGCGACGGCTCGGTCACCGGCAGGCCGAGGCCGAGGAAGGACAGCGTGGCTTCCAGCGAGATGGCCGACGCCACCTGCAGCGCCGCGATCACGATCAGCGGCGGAAGGCAGTTCGGCAGCAGGTGGCGGAACACGATGCGCAGCGGCGACAGGCCGAGCCCGCTGGCGGCCTCGATGTATTCGCGGCCGCGCTCGACCAGCGCCGCACTGCGCGCAGTGCGCGCGTAATAGGCCCATTGCACGGCGACCAACGCGACGATGATCTTGCCGACGCCGGGGCCGCTCAGGGCCAGCAGGATCAGCGCCACCAGGATCGGCGGGAACGACAGTTGAATGTCGGCGATGCGCATGATGAGCGCATCGATACGGCCGCCGAAGTAGCCGGCCAGCAGGCCCAGCGTCAGGCCCAGCGCGAGCGCGATGACGGTGCTGCTCACACCGACCAGGATCGAGATGCGCAAGCCGTACAGGATGGCCGACAGCATGTCGCGCCCCTGCTCGTCGGTGCCGAGCAAGTAGGTCATGCCGCTTTCCATCGCCTGCTGGCCCGGCTCCAGGCGCGAATCCATGATGTCGATCTGCGACAGGTCGTAGGGATTCTGCGGTGCGATCAGCGGCGCGAACACGGCGGCCAGCACCAGCACGAACAGCAGCACGGTGCCGAACAACGCGACCTTGCTGGCGAAGTAGTCGCGCACGAAGCGACGCCATGGCGTATCGACCACCGCTGCGGCCGCAACGCCAACTGCGGCGGTTTCAACCGACGTGTTGGACGGCGCCGTCATGCGCGCGCTCCCTGCGCATCCGACAGCCGCACACGCGGATCGAGCAGCGAATAGACGATATCGACGAGAAGGTTGATGAAGACGAACAGCACCACAATCAGCATCAGGTAGGCGACGATCACGGGCCGGTCCAGCACGCGAATCGAATCGATGATGAGCTTGCCCATGCCGGGCCAGGCGAAGATGGTCTCGGTCACGATCGCGAACGCGATAATGGAACCGAACTGCAGCGCGATCACGGTCACCACCGGGATCAGGATGTTCTTCAGCACGTGCACGCCGACGATGCGGCGGTTGCGCAAACCCTTGGCGCGCGCGAAGCGCACGTAATCCTGCAGCAGCGCTTCCTGCGCACCGGCGCGCACCAGCCGGATCACGAGCGCGATGTTGAACAGCGCAAGGTTGAAGGCCGGCAGCAGCAGGTGCTTGAGACCGTCCACCGTCAGGAAGCTCAACGGCACTCCGAGCACCGCCACCGTCTCGCCGCGCCCGCTGGCCGGCAGCCAGCCGAGCTGCACGCCGAAGATCAGGATCAGCATCAGCCCGACCCAGAAGGTCGGCAGCGAAAAGCCGAGGATGGAGACCGTCATGATGCTGCGGCCGAGCCAGCCGTTCGGCCGCAGCCCGGCCAGCAGGCCGAGCGGAATGCCGAGCGCGATCGCGATCACGATCGCCGCCAGCGCCAGTTCCAATGTGGCCGGCAGGCGCTCGAGGATCAGGTCCAGCGCCGGCGTACCGAAGGCGAACGAACGGCCGAGGTCGCCGGCCAGTGCATTCTGCATGAACAGGAAATATTGCCGCCACAACGGCTGGTCGAGACCGAAGGCGGCGACGATGCGCGCGCGTTCGGCCTGGTCGGCGTCGGGACTCAGCAGGATGTCGATCGGGTTGCCGATCAGATGGATGCCGACGAACACCAGCAGCGACATCACCAGCAGCACGAGCGCGCTTTGCAGCAGACGGCGGATCAGGAAATCGAGCATGCGTGTTCCTCGTTCAGCACAGCGCAATCATCTTCATCGCACGCATCGGGACCACACGACTCATTCCGGACTGAACTGATGCGCAAAGGTGAACTCGTCGGTGCGCGCCATGTACTTGATCCCCTTGCGCATGGCCCAGGTCGCGTACTGATGGTGCAGCGGGATCACCGCATGGTCGCCGAGCGCGAGCGCCGCCGCCTGCTTTGCGAAGCCGTCGCGCTTGCTCTGGTCAACCGAGCCCAGCGACGACACGATCAGTTTATCGACCGCAGGATTGCTGTACTTGCCCCAGTTCCAGGTACCCCAGCCGGTCGCCTGGTTCGGCGTGCCGACCAGCGTGCGCAGGCCGAAGTCGCCGGCCAGCGTGCCCCAACCCAGCAGCGCCATGCTGAATTCGCCATTGCGCGCCTTGCCGAAATAGACCGACAGCGGCATGGTCTGCACCTTGGTCTGGATGCCGACGCGGTTCAGGAATTGCGCGACCGTCTGCACCACCTGCTCGTCGTTGATGTAGCGGTCGTTGGGACCGTGAATGGTCAGCGCGAAGCCGTCCGGGTAGCCGGCCTCGGCCAGCAGCTTCTTGGCGGCCGCCGGATCGTAGGCATCGACCTTGAGCGCATCGTTGTAGCCAACCAGACCCGGCGCCACGATGTTGGAGGCCGGCACCGCCAGTCCCTCCATGGTGCGCTCAACCAGCGCCTGGCGATTGATCGCCAGCGAGATCGCCTTGCGCACACGCGCATCGTGCAAAGGATTCTTCGCCAGCGGCTTGCCGGACTTGTCGGTCACGAACGGCGAGCGGCCGGCTTGCTGGTCGAGATGCCAGAAGATCGTGCGCCACGAAATCTTCTGCTCGAAGCGGAACTTGTCGTTGCGCTTGAGGCGCGACAGATCGGCGGTCGGCACGCTTTCGATCGCATCGACGTCGCCCGACAGCAGCGCCGCCAGGCGCGGCGCCGAATTGGCGATGATGCGGAAGGTCACCTTGTCCCACGCGCTCTTGCCGCCCCAGTACGCATCGTTGCGTACCACCTCGATACGGTCGCCGCGCTTGAAGCCGGCGAACTTGTAGGGGCCGGTGCCGACCAGCGCCTTGCCGCTGTTGAAGTCGTCGGTGCTGGCCTTTTCCGCCGCCTTCTTCGAGACGATGAAGATGGCACTGACGTCGAGCGCCATCGGCCCGTACGGCGCGGCCGTGGTCAGGCGCACCGTGTAGGGGTCAACGATCTTCTTGCCGACGATCTGTTTGGTATAGGCGGTAAACGGGCCGGGGCTGTTGGTCAGCGCGGCCGGGCGGTCGAGCGAGAAGATCACGTCCTGTGCCGTGAAGTCGGAGCCGTCGTGGAACTTCACGCCCTGACGCAGCTTGAATTCCCAGGTCGTCGCGTCGACCGCCTTCCACGAAGTCGCGAGTCCCGGCACCAGCTTGCCGTCGGCATCGACGTTGACCAGCGCGTCGAAGAAATGCGCAGACATCGCCACGTTGGGCGCGATGTTCAGATAGTGCGGATCGAGCGACGACACGTCGGCCGCCAGTCCCAGCCGCAGGTCGGCCGCCAGCGCGCCGCCGGCGCCGCCCAGCGCGAGCGCAACAGCCAGCACACCAGCACGCAGCGTGCTTCGCTTGAATCCGGACATGCTTTCCCCTTGCAAGAATCGGTATGAAAAATCGGTATAACTGCAGGCGTAACTGCAATGCGGCGATGACACAACAACCACATTGCCGAAAGGTGTAATGTAATGGATCGATGGCGATCGCGCTCGGATGCCCGCCGCGCAAATGCATGCCGCTACAGGCTGGAACGCGTGGCCGGATTTGCGTTCCAACGGCTATCGCCGTCTTTTCCCACCAGCATCACGGAGCCGCCATGCGCCCTTCCTCCCTTGCCGCCATCGCCGCGCTCGTTGCCGTGCTCACATTTGCAGCCGGTTGCGCCGGACCGCCGCGCATCGATCTCTACGGCAGCCCGGCGCCGTCTGCAGCCGCCCAACGCACCATCGTCATCACGCCCGAAACACGCTGGGTCAATGTCGAAGGCGGCGAGGTCGTCAACTTCGTGGTCGGCGACAAGATGTTCGCCTGGGATTTCTACGTCGGTTACACCGTCACCCACTTCGACCTGAACCTGGTGGCGCCCCCCGGCGTGCTGCAACAGCGCGTGACGGCTTACGTTTCGCCCGACCCACGTTATCGCGGCTTCGATTGACGCTTCGTTTTCCTACACGACAAAGCGCGCTTGTCCGGCAATCGTCCGTCGGCGATCACTTTATATTGGCAACTTCTCAACGCGACGCCGCGCTTGCCGGCGTCTTTTGGCTTGCGGAGAAATCATGCCTTCATCCCAACGCCTTGCGCTCACCCTGCTTGCCGCCGCCCCGCTGGCGGTCAGCCTCAGCGCCTGCGGCGATACGTCCAGGATTCAACCCAAGGCCGACGAAGGCCCGCAACCGCAACTGGTCGAACCCAGGAAATCCCTGATCCCGACGCTGAACATCGCGCCCGCCAGGGGCTGGGCCGAAGGCGGCAAGCCGGTCGCCGCGGCCGGTCTCGAAGTCCACGCCTTCGCCACCGGGCTCGATCATCCGCGCTGGCTTTATACATTGCCCAACGGCGACGTGCTGGTGGTCGAATCCAACGGCCCCGAACGCAAGTCGGGCCTAAATCCGCGCAAGATCGTGCAGAACATGGTGATGAAACGCGCCGGCTCGGCGACCGAGAGCGCCAACCGCATCACCCTGCTGCGTGACGTTGACGGCGACGGCGAAGCCGAAACCCGCAGCGAATTCCTGACCGGCCTCAACTCGCCGTTCGGCGTGGCGCTGATCGGCAACGACCTCTACGTCGCCAACACCGATGCCGTACTGCGCTTTCCCTACACCGCCGGCCAGATGCGCATCACGGTGCCGGGCCAGAAGCTGGCCGACCTGCCGGCCGGCGAGATCAATCATCACTGGACCAAGAACATCATCGCCAGCGCGGACGGCACCAAGATCTACGCGACCACCGGCTCCAATTCCAACGTGGCCGAAAACGGCATGGAGAATGAAGTCAACCGCGCCGCCATCCTCGAGATCGACGTCGCCAGCGGCGCCACGCGCGTGTTCGCCTCCGGCCTGCGCAATCCCAACGGCATGGCGTGGCAGCCGCAGAGCAAGCAATTGTGGACCGTGGTCAACGAACGCGACGAGCTCGGCAGCGACCTCGTGCCCGACTACCTGACCTCGGTGCAGGACGGCGGGTTCTATGGCTGGCCCTACAGCTGGTTCGGCCAGCACATCGACGACCGCATGGACCCGCAGAATCCCGAACGCGTCGCCAAAGCCATCGTGCCCGATTACGCACTCGGCGCGCATACCGCCTCGCTCGGCCTGACGTTCTACACGGCCGACCTGCTGCCGCAATATAAAAACGGCGCGATCATCGGCCAGCATGGCTCATGGAACCGCAAGCCGCACAGCGGCTACAAGGTGATCTACGTTCCGTTCGAGAACGGCAGGCCGTCCGGCCCGTCGCAGGACGTGCTGACCGGCTTTCTCAGCGAGGAGGGCGAGGCCTACGGCCGCCCGGTCGGCGTGACGGCCGATGGCAAGGGCGCGCTGCTAGTGGCGGACGACGTCGGCAATGTGATCTGGCGCGTGAAGGCGGCGGGGACAAAATAAGAAGCCGCCTGCCCGGACCATGACCAAGGCAACCGCATGGTCGCTTTTGCCTGTTGCGGGTGCTATGCTGCACGCTGCGCTCACCGCCCTGCCAAATACCAGTTTTCAGTGATGTTCAGTTGGCGCGCATTCGTACACAGTACGAATGAATCCACTTGCCTCCTGCTTCCATGTCTGCCGAATTGCTTAACGCCATCCCGATCCTCCCGGCCCCCGTCCTGCTGGTCGAGGATGAACCGCTCATCCACCGCCGGCTCAAGAGCCTGCTGATGGAACTCGGCTACACGAAAGATGCCCTGATCTCCGCCACCTCGTTGAAGGAGGCGCGCGCCTGCCTTGCACGCCAGCCTTTCGCGTTGATCCTGGTGGATCTGGGCCTGCCGGACGGCAGCGGCATCGACCTGATCAACGAAATACATGTTGCCGATGCCAGTCTGCCGGTACTCGTCATCTCGGCATGGTGCACCGAAGACGCCATTCTTGCCGCGCTGCGCGCCGGCGCCACGGGCTATGTCCTCAAGGAACGCGACGACATGGAAGTCGCCCTCTCAATTCGCAGCGTGCTGCGCGGCGGCGCCCCCATCGACCCTTTCGTGGCACGTCGCATCATTGACGAATTGCGCCCCAAGCCGGAGCAACCGGCCGCACACCAACAGATCGAAACGCTGAGTCCGCGCGAAAGCGAAATCCTCGGACTGGTGGCGCAAGGACTCGGCAATCGTGAAATCGCCGAACAGCTCAATCTGTCGCGCTACACGGTCGAATGCCACATCAAGCACATCTATCGCAAGCTCGCCGTTTCTTCGCGCACGCGCGCCATTCACACCGCACGTTCGCGCGGCCTGCTGGAATGAAATGGCTGGCGGCGCTGCTGTGGCTGGCACTGCTGCTCTCCACGCAGGCGCGTGCCGCCGAACCGGCGGCAGACCAAATCTGCAGGGCGCACATCCTCTCCATACAGGCGGCAAAGGCAGCGCCGGACGGCACACTGGCTGCCGATGCGGCATGGCAAACCGTTACCCTGCCCGACAACTGGAAGGCACGCTGGCCCGATTACAGCGGCACGGCCTGGTACCGCATCGACTGGCAACCTGAATGTGAAAGCGCGCAACTGGCACTGGCGATCGAATCGATCGTCATGGCCGGCGAGGTCTATCTGAACGACATGCTGATCTGGCGTGATGCCAGTCTGAGCGAACCGCTGTCGCGCAGCTGGAACATGCCGCGCTACTGGCAGCTGCCGCAGGCCATGCTGCGCGAAGGCACCAACACGCTGCTGTTTCGCGTGGTCGGGGTGGCAGGGCAATCGCCGGGCCTGGGGCCCGTCCATCTGGGCGAGGCACACGCGCTTCAGCAGCAGCATGACGATCGCTGGTGGAGCAACCGTACGCTGTTCGTCATCAACCTGACGACTTCCGCGGTCCTGGGCGGCCTCTTTTTCTGCATCTGGCTCGGCAACCGCAATCAAGGCGATTACGGCTGGTACGCGCTGATGGCGCTGTGGTGGGTTCTCTTCGCGTCGAACATCCTGACAACCACGCCATGGCCGTTTGCCGATACCGTGATGGCAGCCAGGGCCAATGCGATGGCCCTGGTGCTGTACGTGGCGTCCTTCTGCATGTTTACCTGGCGTTTCGGCCGGCAATCCCTGCCCCGCATCGAAAAGATGCTATGGGCGGTTTCCGCGAGTCTGCTCCTGCTCATCGCCTGTGCACCGGTCACGATGCTGGAACAGACATTGGCGGCAGGCTACCTGATCCCGTTAGCGTTCTTCTTCCTCAACTGTCTGCAGTTTCCGGTCCATGCACTTCGCACGCGCCAGCTCGAGAATCTGCTCCTCGCCGCCGCACTGCTGCTGTTTCTGGTCATCGCATTGCACGATCTTCTTCTGATGCTCCGCCTCATCCATGACAGCAAGTCGCTGACGCCCGTGTCCAGCATCGTCACCATGCTCTGCATGTCCGGCGTGCTCGGCCTGCGACATGCCCGCAACATGCGCCGCATCGAACGCTTCAATGAAGAACTGGAACAGGGCATCGATCACGCCCGCAACGAACTGGGAGCACGGCTTGCACGCGAACACGAACTGGTGCTGACCAATACCCGCCTGCAGGAAAGGCTGCAGATCTCGCACGATCTGCACGACGGCCTAGGCGGCTCGCTGGTGCGCATGATGGCCATGGTCGAACAGGCCGAAGCGCCGCTGCAGAACCAGCAATTCCTTTCGCTGCTCAAACTGATCCGCGACGACCTGCGGCAAACCATCGACGCCGGCTCCAGCAACGGTGTCAAGGTGCCAGCCACGCCGACCGAGTGGATCGCGCCATTGCGCCATCGCTTCATGCAGCTCTTCGACGACCGCAATACCGAGGTTACATGGACCCTGCCGCCGCACTGGCGCACACCACCGAATGCGCTGCAATGCCTGGCACTGACACGCCTCGCCGAGGAAGCCCTGATCAACATCGTCAAGCACAGCCGCGCGCGGCATGTGCAACTGCGCATGTGGCAACCGGGCACCGAACTGCTGATGCTGGAGATCGAGGACGACGGCGTCGGCTTCGACGTCGACGCCGTCCGCCACGCCGGCATCAGCGTCGGCATGCGCAGCATGCATGCACGCATCGCGTCCGTCAAAGGCCGGCTGGACGTGCAATCCGTTCCCGGCCGCACCGTTCTGACCGCCACCCTGCGACTCGACCCTTCCCCGCCCTGACCGCTCGTCTCATTCGATCGCAGACATTCTTCCGCATATTTTCGGCAAAACATCATCGATTACCAGTTTTCAGTGATGTTCAAGAATCCCTGTGCCCTGTCTAATTTTGCCTGTCAACAACATCGGAATTCGTATGGCTGTTTGCCGCTCATCAGCCATACGCATCCTGCCCCGCAGAGCGATCAACTCCCGGTCGTCTGATAAACAAATCCGCTTCCGGAGAACGCTTCATGAACCGCAGTTTCAAATCCGTTTTCAATCGCCGTACCGGCACCTGGCAAGTCGTCTCGGAAAAAGTACGCAACGCAGGCAAGACTGGCGGCTCGACTAGCCTGCCTGCGCTAGCCATCCGCATGGTCGCAGCCGGCATGATTTCCGGTCTCTTCAGCCCCCAGGCGCAAGCCCTGTGCACAACGGACGGCTCGACCGTTTCCTGTACCGGCGTGACCGTTGGCCTGGTCAGTTCGACCAGCAACCTCACGGCCAACGTGCAGAACGGCGCGCAGATCTTCCCGGGGGTGGTCGACCAAATCAACTCGGTATCCCTCACCGGTACCGGCGTCACGGTGAACAACGGCGGGCGTATCGACCCGTCGCTGCTACCTGACCTGGTGTCACTGGCGTCCGGTCTCAATATCAGCAACAACGCCGGCAGTACGGTAACCGTGAATAATCTCGCCAGCGGCCAGATCATGGGGACCTCGACCCTGCTCGGGGCCAACCTGCTCAACCTGGGTGGTGTGGGCCTGGTGGTGCAGAACGGCGCGGGTGGTACCACGACGGTCAACAACAGCGGCCTCATCAGTGGCACGCCGCTGCTGGGTGCGTCGATCCTCGCCGAGGACATCGCGGTGATCGCGTTGCGTGGTGGCGCGAGGAACATGCTGACCAACAACGCGGGCGGGATCATCACCGGGCGTGTGGCGATGCAGGCCTCCACCCTGGGCAACACCTTCACCAACGCCGGTACGGTAACAGGCAGTATCAACCTGGGTGCGGGCCTCGGCGCCAACACCTTCAATGCCGTCACCGGGTCGCTGGTCAGCGGCGGAGCAGGGGTGGGCATAGACCTTGGCGTGCTCGGCGGCCTCGGCATCGCTTACGTGCCGACGGGTATCGTCAACGGCGGCACCCTCAACAACGGCAACACCCTGAACCTGATGAACGCCATTGGCGGCGGCTCCGGCATCAACGGCGCCGGTACCATCAACGGCACCCAATACGTCAACTTCAATAACCTGGTCGTCAACAGCGGCACCTGGACGCTGACCAACCCACTGTTCAAGTCAGGCACCACCAGCCCGGTCGTCAACCTCAACGGCGGCCAGCTGAACGTTGACAGCAGCGCTCTGAACCTTGCCAGCATCACCGCCAATGGCGGTAGCCTCGGGGCTGCGGTGGCCGGCGCGACGGTGAGCAACGGCATCACCCTGGGGAGTGGTGGCCTTGTGGTGAATAATGCCGCCAACAGCCTGACCCTGTCCGGCGTACTCACCGGCAGCGGCGACCTGACCAAGGTCGGCACCGGCAACCTGATCCTCAGCGGCGCCAACAATTTCATCGGCACTACCACCATGGCCGCAGGTACCCTGACCCTCGGCAACGCGCTGGCGCTTGGGGGCAGCAGCAATACCCTGAACGTGACCGGCGCCAGTACGCTGAGTAGCACATTGGGGATGACGGTCGCCAATGGTGTCTTGCTCAACGGCGCCAACCTGACCGTCAACAGCGATTCCGCCCTGAACCTGAGCGGTGCAATCAATGGCACCGGCTCGCTGACCAAGACCGGTAGCGCCAACTTGACGCTCAGCGGCGCCAACAACTTCGGCGGCGGCCTCAACATCAACGCAGGCAGGCTGATCCTGGCCAATGCCGGTGCCGCCGGCGCGGGTACCATCACCGCCGGTATCGGCGGCACCGCCGCGCTGGACACCTCGACCGCCCAGACCCTGACCAATCTGGTCCAGCTCAATGGCAACCTGACTCTGACCGGCAGCAACGACCTGGCCCTCAACGGGAAGATATCCGGCACCGGCGGCCTGATCAAGAGTGGCAGCAACGCCCTGATTCTCAGCGGCGCCAACGACTTCACCGGCAACTCGACCCTCGGCGGCGGCATCTTGGTGTTGACCAACAACACCGCCCTGGGGGACGGCCAGCTGACCCTGACGGCCAACTCCAGCCTGCTGGCCGATGGCCTCACCGTCGGCAACGCCATCAACGTGAGCTCCCGCACCCTGACACTGAGCAATCTTGCAGCCACCACCCTGAGCGGTGTGCTCAGTGGCAGCGGCGCGATAATCAAGAACGGAGCCGGTGAACTGACCCTGAGCGGTGCGAACACCTTTGGCGGGGTCCTGTCACTGGCCAGCGGCAAGCTGATCGTCGGCAGCAATACCGCGCTAGGGAACGGTGCGCTGACCGTCTCCGGCCAGTCGGCCCTCGGCAGCACCACAGCAATCACTCTGAACAACGACGTTGCACTCAACGCACAACTGACCGTGTTGGTCAACAGCGACATGAAACTCAACGGCAGTCTGTCCGGTAGCGGCGAACTGATCAAGCAGGGTACGGGCACGTTGATGCTGTCCGGTGTGAACACCTACACGGGCGCAACCACCGTCAGCGCTGGCACACTGAACCTTTCCGGTACCGGCTCGATTGCCAATTCGTCGCTGACGACCGTGCAGTACGGCGCCACGCTGTCCGGTTCCGGCACCCTGGGAAATACCAGGGTGGAAAGCGGTGGTCACCTTGCGCCAAACCGTTCGATTGGGACATTAGATATCTCTGGCGACCTCGCACTCGATCAGGACTCTTTTCTCAACTTGAATCTGGGTGAGTCGGGCACGTCCGTCGATCCAGCCACTGGCATTTCCGGCCGCCTCGCAGTGACCGGCGATCTGGCGCTCGACGGCATCATCAATCTGGCGCAGAGCAGCGACCCGGCCGATGGCACGGCCGGCATCGGCTACTACCGTCTGCTCACCTACGGCGGCGATCTGACCAGTAATACCGCCACCATCGGCAGCACCCCCGCATTGACGGACGTGACGTACAAACTGGAGACCGGCGCCAACCGCGTCGATCTGTTCATCGACACGGCCGCAATACTCGGTAACGACGCCTTGCAGCACTGGCAAGGCGGTGATGGCGCATGGGACACCGGCAATACGCAATGGCTCAATGCCGGCGGCGATACGCCGGCCGGCTGGGCGGGCCATCATGCCGTGTTCAGGAACGCACCGGGCAACTTCAGCGGCGGCACCGTCACGGTGAACGGCGCACAGCATTTCGAGGGCATCCAGTTCGTCGATGACGGTTATGCATTGATCGGCAGCGGCACGCTGGAAACCGATCCGGCCGGCAGCGAAATCCGCGTGCTGGCCGACTCCGCCACCATCGCCACCACCATCGCCGGCAGCGGCGGCATCACCAAGTCCGAGGCGGGAACGCTGCTGCTGACGGGCAACAACAGCTATACCGGCAACACCACGGTGGCGGCCGGCACCCTGGATGTCTCCGGCTCGATTGCGCATTCCGCAGTGACGATACGGTCTGGCGCCACGCTGGCCGGTTCCGGTACTGTCGGCACCACCACTGTGCAAAGCGGCGGCAGCATCGCGTTGGGCAATGCCATCAGCACACTGACGGTCAATGGCGACCTGACCTTCTCGGCCAACTCGTCATACCAAGTGAAGGCCAACGCCGATGGTGACAGCGACAGGATCGACGTGACAGGTACGGCGCATCTTGCGGGCAATGTGGTTTCCCTGGCAGCCAATACAGGGACCTATCAGGCCAATACGACGTACACCATCCTGCAGGCGGGAGCCCTGTCAGGACAGTTTGATGCCGTATCTTCCTCGCTGGCCTTCCTGGACGCTTCCGTGTCGCAGGACGATCGTAACGTCTATCTGCAACTCAGCCGCAACGATGTTGCCTATGCCGACGTGGGCCATACCCGCAACCAGCGCAGCGTGGCAACTGCCTTGCAGAATGCCGCATCGTCCGGCAACGCCGACATGAACACGGTCATCACTGCCATCAACAATCTCTCGGCCGATCAGGCGCGCGCCGCGTATGACAGCATAGGCGGCGCGGGACTGACAGGCATGCAACGCGTCGGCATCGGCTTCAGCAACAATTTCGGCAATCAGTTGATGGGACGTCTGCAAACCGTCGGCATGAGCCGGACCGCGCAATCGATCAACGGCATGCAACTGGCCGCCAACGCTCGACTCAACGACCTGATGCCGGCACTTGCGCAGAACACGCGCTCGGATGTATCGCCCTCCTCCTTCACCCTGGGCGGCGGCGTGCCGGTGGACGACGGCAGGCGCGGTTTCTGGCTGCGAGGCTTCGGTTCGGATCAGGATACCGATGGCGATGGCAATGCGGCCGGGTTGCGGGTCCGGAGCGCCGGTGTCAGTGCAGGCTTCGATGCGCGCGTGCGTGACGATCTGGTTGTGGGTGCGGCCTTCAGCTACAGCGATTCGGACGTGCGCGCCAGCTTCGCCGAAACCGGCAAGTCGCGCGGCAATGCCGCTGCAGTCTATGCGAGCTACGCCAACGGTCCATGGACCTTCAACGGCAACCTGATGCTGACGCATAACAGCAACGAGATGGACCGCAACATCACGGTCGGCACGCTGAACCGTACCGCGCAGGCGCGCTTCGACAGCAAGACCGTCTCGGCCTATGGCGAAGCGAGCTACGATCTGCCGCAAGCCAGCTGGACGCTGCAACCACTGGCCGGCCTCGCCGTGCTGCATAACCGCAACGACGGCTTCACGGAAACCGGTGCCGGTGCGCTGAACATCCAGGCGGATGCGCAGAGCGTCACCTCGACGCGGACCCTGTTCGGCGCACGCGCCCTGTTCGATCTCGATGGCATCAGCGTGCAGCCGCGCGCGACCTGGGCGCACGAGTTCGGCGATGTGAACAAGGGAATGACGGCACAGTTCCAGGGTGCGCCGGCGGCGTCCTTCACGACCTTCGGTGTCGATCTGCCGCGCGACAGCCTGATCGCCGGTCTCACCGTCGCCGGCCGCACCAGCGACGGCCTGTCGTTGTTCGCGGACGTGCAGGGCGAGTTCAACAGCAGGCAGACCGGACTCAGCCTGCTGGTCGGTTTGCGAAAGAGCTGGTAAGCGAATGTGCCAGAACAGAAAGGACGCCACGGCGTCCTTTTTTTATGCCACGCAGTTCGTCATCATGAAGATCGGCAAAGCACCCCATGCCGTGCCGACCAGTGCCAGCAACGCAATGCCGACGCGTGCAAAATCCATCAGGCTGCGCGGCATGATGCGCAAGTGAACGATGGCGCGCATCAGCAAACCCAGTAGAAGCAGCAAAGTCGCACCCGTGACGCACGCCAGCACGATCACGATGGCTGGATAGCCGCCCCACGTCGTATTGGCGAGGGCGGTGTCGCAAGCCACCGCCGCATAAGCATAGATGCCGAACAGCCACAGCGTCCACAGGATCAGCGGCGCGCCGGCGTCGAGCAGCGATGTCAGAAAGCGGTCGTGGTGGCGGATCGATTCCATGGCGGCGTTCTCACAGCTCCATCAGGCGCGGCAGCATGTGGATGGCGAAGGCCGCCACGCAGCCCTGCAGCGTCACGTAGTGCCAGATCAGCGCGATGTTGTCGAGCGTGCCGCGACTCGAAGGCCCCAGTCGGCCGGCCCACGAGCGCGCCAGCAGATAGGCGGCCAGCAGGAACAGCACCGCCATGTGGAAGCCCTGCCACGCGAGCATGACCGCCACCGCCGCGCTCCATGCCTGCGCGGTCGGATCGAGTCCGGCCAGCAGGTGGCTGCCAAGGTCGGCGGCGTACGCCGCAGCGGCCAGCAGCAGCGCCAGGATGACCGACGCACGCAGCCACGGCTGGAAGGCATGCAGCGCGTTTTCGTGCAGCTGCAGCGAACGCCGGCGCACATATTCGAACAGCAGCGAACCGGCGATCAGCAGGCCGCTTGCCAGCAACGGCCAACTGCCTGCCGGCAATGCCGTGCCCGGCGGCGGGCAGACCTGCAGCAGCATCGAGATGTGGATGTAGGCGAACATCATGGCGGCGAAGATCGTCGCATCGACGATCAGCATGATGACGGTGGCCCACCACGAATGCGAAGCGGTGCCGATCGCGCCGACCGGCAGCCAGATGCGGTCGGCCACCTGCACCTGCTCGGCCACCGGCCGCCCGTCGACCTGCCACAGCCAACGCATGATGGCGGCGATCGCGATCACGCCGCCGACGAAGGCCGGCACCACCCATTCCACCGTCAGCAGCAGGAAGAAAGCGGCGGTGCCGGCCGCCGCCAGCAGCGGCAGCCAGCTGTCGCCGGGCAGCACCTGCACGTGGGTCGGCAATGCGCGCACGGGACTGGTGATCAGGGTTTCGCGCCCACCCGTCGTCGCACCGGGCAGCCAGTGCCGGCCTTCCTCGACTTCCCGCGACAGCTCGGGGTTGTCCCACAGTGGATCGCGCGAGTGTACCTGCGGAATGCTGCGCGACGAATAATCTTCCGACGACAGCCACTCCATGGTTGAGGCGCGCCACGGATTGTCGTTCTGCCGCGCCGGCTTGCCGATCAAGCGGAACACGTCGATGAAGAACAGCGCCACGCCGATCGCCAGCACCAGCGCACCGATCGACGACAGCATGTTCCAGAAATCCCAGCCCATCTCGGCGCTGTAGGTATAGACGCGGCGCGGCATGCCGAGCAGGCCAGCGATGTGCATCGGGAAGAAGGCGAGATTGAAACCGACGAACATCAGTCCGCAGACCCACCTGCCGAGCCACTCCGACAGTGTGTTGCCGTTGATCAGCGGCATCCAGTAATAGAGTCCAGCGAACATCGGGAACACCATGCCGCCGATCAGCACGTAGTGCAGATGCGCGACGATGAAGTAGGTGTCGTGCACCTGCCAGTCGAACGGCAGCACCGCCACCATCACGCCGGTCAGTCCGCCCAGCACGAAGATGAACATGAAGCCGAGCAGGAAGTACATCGGCGTCGAGCGTCGCACCTTGCCGCGCCACAGCGTGGCGATCCATGCGAAGACCTGGATCGCGGTCGGGATCGCGACCGCCATGCTGGCGGCCGAGACGAAGTTGAGTTCCATCGCGCCGAGGCCGGCGGTGAACATGTGGTGCGCCCACAGGCCGAAGCTCAGCACGCCGACGCCGATCAGCGCAACCACGATGGTGCGGTAGCCGACCAGCTTGGTCTGCGCGATGGTCGGGATCATGGTCGAGACCATGCCGGCCGCCGGCAGGAAGATGATATAGACCTCGGGATGGCCGAAGAACCAGAACAGGTGCTGCCACAGCACCGGGTCGCCGCCGCGCGCGGCGATGAAGAACGGCCAGTCGAAGGCGCGTTCGAGTTAGAGCAGGATGGTGCCAGCGATGATGGCCGGGAACGCGAACACGATCATCAGCGCCACCACCAGCATCGACCACACGTAGATCGGCATGCGCGAGAGTGTCATGCCGGGTGCGCGCGTGAAGAGGATGCCGATGATGATCTCGATCGCGCCGGCAATTGCCGAGATTTCGATGAAGCCGATGCCGAGCAGCCAGAAGTCGGCATTGACGCCGGGCGAGAATTCCTTGCTCGTCAGCGGCGGATACATGAACCAGCCACCGTCCGGCGCGAGACCGACGAACAGCGTGCAGAAGAAGGCCAGCCCGCCGATCGCGTAGGCCCAGTATGCATAGGCCGACAGACGCGGAAACGGCAGGTCGCGCGCACCCAGCATGCCCGGCAGCAGATAGACGGCGATCGCTTCCACGATCGGGATCGCGAACAGGAACATCATCACGGTGCCGTGCATGGTGAAGATCTGGTTGTAGGTGCCGGCGGCGATCAGTTCGCTGTCGGGCACCGCGAGCTGCGCGCGGATCAGGAGGCCAAGGATGCCGGCCAGCACGAAGAACAGCAGCGCGGTGCAGATGTAGAGCAGACCGATGTTGACGTTGTTGACCGAACTGAAGAAGCGCCAGCCGCGCGGCGTTTCCCACACCGCACGCAGTTTCTCGAGCTCGCCCGGTGGTCGCGGCAGCGAACTCGGCAGGGGTGCGTCCGGCTGCATCGCCGCCTCGATCTCTGCGTGCGTGGTATCGATGGGGCCGCTCATTGCAGGTGCTCCAGGTAGGCGGCCAGCGCATCGAGCCGCTCGTCGTCGAGGTGTTCGAAGGATGGCATGCGCGCGCCGTGCTTGAAGCGCTGCGTCTGGCCGATCCAGTCGCGCATGGATTCGCCCTCGTTGCGTAGCGTGCCGGCGCCGAGATAGAGACGGCTGCCGACATGCGTCAGGTCGGGCGCGAGTTCGAGCCCGCCGACCAGGTTTTCTTCCGCCATGCCGCGCACCGTGTGACAGGCGCTGCAGCGCTGTTCGAGGAAGACCTGGCGGCCGCGTTCGGTCAATGCATTGCCGGGCGGATTGGCGGGACGCGCCTGATTGGCGAACCAGGCGTCGAACGCCTGCGCCTCCTTGACCACCACGTGCAGCGCCATGCGCGCGTGCTGCTCGCCGCAGTACTCAGCGCACTGGCCGCGATAGACGCCGGGCATGTCGGTATTGATGCGCAGCCGCGTCAGGCGGCCCGGCAGCATATCGACCTTGCCGGCCAGCGCCGGCACCCAGAAGCTATGGATCACGTCGCCGCTGGACAGCGCCAGATAGACGGGCTTGCCGGCCGGCACGCGGATTTCGTTGGCGAGCGTGACATCGCGCCCGCTCTGCGGATCGCGGTAGCGCACTTCCCACCACCACATGCGCGCCGTGACCGAGACCACCAGCGCATCGTGCGAGACCGGTTCCAGCAGATGCTGGCTGCGCGAGATGCTGTAGACCAGCAGCGCCGACAGCACCGCGACCGGAAACGCAACGCCGGCGCCCAGCAGCCACACCGCCGGCCGCACCTTGCGCCGGCCGTCGCGCAAGCTCATCGCCAACAGCACCATCACGCCAACGAATATGACGGTCGCGCCGATGAACAGCAGCCACGCGATCTCCGCGATCACGGCCGCATCGCCGCCGCCCGGATGCAGCACCGACTGGAGCTGCTCGCCGCTGCAGCCGGCCAGCAGCAGGCCGCCGGCCGGCGCGGCACGACGGATCGCAGCAGACGGAAACGAATGCATGCGCCCGCTCATCGCAACGACCGCAGGTAGGCCGCCATGTCGCGCGCATCGTCGGGCGTGACGCCCATGCTCGGCATGGCGGTATTGGAGACCAGGCTATGCGGCGAGACGATCCATTTCGCCAGCAACGCCTCGGTGTTGGGGATTTTGCCGGCAATATAGCTGCGGCGGCCGAACTGGGCCAGCGGCGGTCCGGCAGTGCCGCGCGCCAGCGGCACGCCCGGAATCGTGTGGCAGGCACCGCACTGGTAGCGGTCGATCAGCAGGCGGCCGCGCTCGATGCTGCCGCCATCGGCCGGCTCCGCCGCGCCGCTGTCGCGCGCGCTGCCGGCCAGCACGGCCAGCAACATCACGGGAGCCAGCGTGCAATGACGTATCCAGGTTATCGCAGCCCGAGGTGCTTGCATGAGGTTCCTTGCGATGGCGTGGCGGCGGCATCCGGCGGCGCGGCCGTCCGGGAAGAGACCGGCGGGACGGGACGGCGCTGCCGCAGCGCACTGCGGGCAAAGGGCGCACCATCCTTACCGGTGAACAAGCCGATTGTCGAAGCAAGCGCCCACGGCGGGCGGTGCGCTGTCTAACAGACGGGTGCAGGCAGCGTCGCTAGACTAGACCCCACTTCCCGCCACTTGCGCTCGCCATGCAACAGCCCGGTCGCCCCTCCACCGTCAAGATCGTCCTGCTCACGCTGCTGGTGCTGGCGGTCGGCGGCGCGGTGGGCGCTTACGCCTTCATGATGAGCGGCATCTACAACATCTCGGCCACCTCGCAGCATCTGCAGTTCGTCTATTCCTTCCTCGAAAAAGGCATGCACCAGTCGGTGCGCTTCCATGCGCGCGGCATCGACACGCCGCCGCTCGACGATACGCAAATGATCCGGCGCGGCGCGCAACTCTATCGCGATGCCTGCGTGCAATGCCATGGCGCACCCGGCGTGGCGCCCGAAGGCATCGGCATGAGCATGCAGCCGGTGCCGGGCCCGCTGACCGACGCCGACGAGAAGTGGCAACCCAACGAGCTCTACTGGATCGTGCGCCACGGCATCAAGATGAGCGGCATGCCGGCCTGGGAATACCGGATGAGCGAGGAAGAACTGTGGGACACGGTCGCCTTCATGCGCCGCCTGCCGCATCTGACGCCAGCCGACTACGCAGCGATTGCGGCAAAGGAGAAGCAGCCATGAAGCTGCGCACCCTCTTCCTTGCCATGCCGGTGCTGACGCTGCTCGCCGCCTGCAGCAACGACAGCAGCGTCAAGCCGGTCAACGCACCGGGCGACGCCGAGCGCGGCCGCATGGCACTGACCCAATACGCGTGTCATGCCTGCCATACGATTCCGGGCGTGACGGGGTCGCAGGTCTTCGTCGGCCCGCCGCTGGATGGCATGGCATCGCGCGCGCTGATCGCCGGAAAACTACCGAACACGTCCGAGAACATGCTGCGCTGGATCATGCATACGCAGGAAGTGTCGCCCGGCAACGCGATGCCGGACATGGGCGTGCAGGAACAGCATGCGCGGGACATGGCGGCTTATCTGGAGACCTTGAAGTAGGTGGCTGGCGGTTGATCCATTCGATCTTGCGCACGGCCTGCATATTCATAAAAAGCAAAAGTACGTGCGTGCAAATGAAATGATCCAATGATTCGTCTTGCGGCTTTCTGGGTTCCCGCCTGCGCGGGAACCCAGAGATGCAGAGCATACGCATGCCGAGCCACGCACCGTTCGAACAGCATGGGCTTTCTTGAGCAATGCAAAAATAAAAAGCACGTCGGCACTTCATCATGTCGACGTGCAAACCAACGGTAAAACCAACCCCTCCTACACCAACGGCGGATCCGTCTCGCGCTCGAAGACCTTGTGCTGGCGGATGGCCATGATGAATGCCGCCGTCGCACTCTCCAGCGATTCGCCACCGAGACCGACGATGCCGGGATCGGGCTCGCCGTTTGGCAGCGCGGGTGGAATGCCGACTTTTTCAAGCAGCGCCGAGGCCGCACCCAGCGCAAGGATGGGCTTGCAGTGGCGGTACTGGTCCTTGATGAATTCCAGTACATGCCCATCCTTGAGCAAGGCCG
>PJTY01000450.1_pt1 | contig 21130 bp, 30 predicted proteins | sample 1512121 | NCBI WGS metagenome assembly PJTY01 (sample SAMN08177680, study PRJNA422409) | Soil metagenome, whole genome shotgun sequencing project. | isolation source: Soil enriched (2) on filter paper: alkali lignin treatment | place: USA: Madison | collected 2015-01-15 | reverse complement strand
GTCCTCTGCATGGGCGGCGGTCGCCATGGCGAGAAGCGCGGTGGAAGCAAGCAGGTAGCGAGGCATCTTCGTCCCTTCAGGTCGATATCGAGACCTGAGACGGAGACCTTCGCGGGCGGCCTTGGAAAAAAGTTCGAAGGCCGGAGATCGCGATCCGGTGTGGCGCGGTGCGCGGCCGGTAAATCTTGACCCTCGGGTGCAAATCTCCTAAGGGCGCGCATCTCCTGCGGGTATTCCCGAAGGAAACGACATAGAGCTGAACATTGCCATGTCAGCATTTCCGGGCCTTTCGGCGCAGTCCTGCGCGTGAACGGCGGCAAGGTTCCCGCGAATCGCGGACCTTCGGACGGAACGGCGCATGGCAAAGTAATCCGGTGCATTGGCCGGGTGGAGTGTTTTTCGGCTCACGTGTGCAGCGAGCATGGCGCTTGCGGCCAGCGGTCCCGGCTTTCGCCGGGATGACGGGCGCAAGCAGGCGGACTCGTTGGAATGCGTGACCTCACTCTTCCCTTTCAGATGTGCCGGCCCGGAGATCTCCGGGGTGCGACGGGTCGATGCCGATGGTTTCGGCGGCGATCCATCGCACTCCCATTTGAAAGAAGAGTATAGATGCCCACTATCAACCAGCTGGTCCGCAAGGGCCGCGAGCCGCAGAAGGCCAAGTCGAAGGTTCCTGCCATGGAGCAGAACCCTCAGAAGCGCGGCGTCTGCACCCGCGTGTACACCACGACCCCGAAGAAGCCGAACTCGGCTCTCCGCAAGGTCGCCAAGGTCCGTCTGACCAACAGCCGCGAAGTCATTTCGTACATCCCGGGTGAAGGCCACAACCTGCAGGAGCACTCGGTCGTGCTCATCCGCGGCGGCCGCGTTCGCGACCTTCCCGGCGTGCGCTACCACATCCTTCGCGGCGTGCTCGACACGCAGGGCGTCAAGGATCGCAAGCAGTCGCGCTCGAAGTACGGCGCCAAGCGTCCGAAGTAAGCTGGTCTCAAGGGCCGCGGCGGGGCGCCCGTCATCCCAGCGAAAGCTGGGACCGCTGGCAGCCTAACCCGACCTTGAAGACAAGAAACATACCGAGCGCCCAGTGAGGCCAGCGGTCCCAGCTTTCGCTGGGATGACAGTTGAAGACCTCCGCTACGCTCCGGACTTTTTGGAGTTTAAGAAATGTCACGTCGTCGTCGTCCCGAGAAGCGGGAAATCCTGCCTGATCCGAAGTTCGGTGATCAGGTCCTGTCGAAGTTCATGAACAACCTCATGCTCGACGGCAAGAAGTCGGTCGCCGAATCGATCGTCTACGGTGCCATGGAAACCATGGAAACCCGCGCCAAGTCGGACCCGGTCCAGCTGTTCCACGATGCCCTGAACAACGTGAAGCCGCAGATCGAAGTCCGCAGCCGCCGCGTCGGTGGTGCGACCTACCAGGTTCCGGTCGAAGTTCGTCCGGAGCGTGCCCAGGCACTCGCCATCCGCTGGCTGATCACCGCGGCGCGCAACCGCCCGGAAACCACCATGGCGGCGCGTCTGTCGGGTGAGCTGCTCGATGCTGCCAACAACCGCGGCAACGCCGTGAAGAAGCGCGAAGACACGCACCGCATGGCGGACGCGAACCGCGCCTTCTCGCACTACCGCTGGTAATGTGAGCGTGTGGCCCCGGATGACTGGTCATCCGGGCGTCACACTTTTAATTCAGGGGGCGAGGTCTTATCTGAAGGCCGCCTCGCTCCCGAAACACTCCTGCTAAGGATTCCCACCATGGCACGCAGCCATCCGCTCAATATGTACCGTAACATCGGTATTATGGCGCACATCGACGCCGGTAAGACCACCACGACCGAGCGTATCCTCTACTACACCGGCAAGTCCTACAAGATCGGCGAAGTCCACGACGGCGCTGCTACCATGGACTGGATGGAGCAGGAGCAGGAACGCGGCATCACCATCACCTCGGCTGCGACCACCTGCTTCTGGACGTCCGAGGGCCAGGAATACCGCATCAACATCATCGACACCCCCGGGCACGTCGACTTCACCATCGAAGTCGAACGCTCGCTGCGCGTGCTCGACGGTGCGGTCGCGTGCTTCGACGGCGTTGCCGGCGTTGAGCCGCAGTCGGAAACCGTGTGGCGCCAGGCTGACAAGTACGGCGTTCCGCGCATGTGCTTCATCAACAAGCTCGACCGTACCGGTGCGAACTTCAAGTACTGCGTGCAGTCGATCATCGACCGCCTCGGTGCGACGCCTGCCGTGCTCTACATTCCGATCGGCCTCGAAGCCGACCTGAAGGGCCTGGTGGACCTGGTTCACAACCGTGCGATCGTCTGGAAGGACGAATCGCTCGGCGCCGAATTCTTCTACGAAGAAATCCCGGCTGAGCTGGCTGACGAAGCCGCCGAGTACCGCACCAAGCTCATCGAACTCGCCGTCGAGCAGGACGACGAGGCGATGGAAGCCTACCTCGAAGGTAACGAGCCGGACGTCGCCACGCTCAAGAAGCTGATCCGGAAGGGTACGCTGGGCCACGCGTTCGTGCCGGTCGTCTGCGGCTCGGCGTTCAAGAACAAGGGCGTTCAGCCCCTGCTCGACGCCGTCGTCGACTACCTGCCTTCGCCGCTCGACATCGAAGACGTCCAGGGCGTCAAGGTCGACAGCGACGAACCCGACAGCCGTCCGCCGGAAGACACCGCACCGTTCTCGGCGCTCGCCTTCAAGGTCATGAACGATCCCTTCGTGGGCTCGCTCACCTTCATCCGCATCTACTCGGGTACGCTCTCGAAGGGCTCGTACCTGAACTCGGTGAAGGGCAAGAAGGAAAAGGTCGGCCGCATTCTCGAAATGCACGCCAACGACCGTAAGGACATCGAAGAAGCCTTCGCGGGCGACATCGTTGCTCTTGCCGGCATGAAGGAAACCACCACGGGCGACACGCTCTGCGCGGAAAAGGCGCCGATCGTTCTCGAACGCATGGAATTCCCCGAGCCGGTCATCGAACTGTCGGTGGAACCGAAGACCAAGGCCGACCAGGAGAAGATGGGCGTCGCGCTCAACCGTCTCTCGGCCGAGGATCCCTCGTTCCGCGTCACCACCGACCACGAGTCGGGCCAGACGATCATCAAGGGCATGGGCGAACTTCACCTGGACATCATCGTCGACCGTATGCGTCGCGAGTTCAAGGTCGAAGCCAACGTCGGCGCTCCGCAGGTCGCCTATCGCGAATACCTCGCCAAGGCTGTCGATGTGGACTACACCCACAAGAAGCAGTCGGGCGGTACCGGTCAGTTCGGTCGCGTGAAGATCAAGGTCACGCCGGGCGAGCGCGGTGCGGGCATCACCTTCAAGGACGAGATCAAGGGCGGTAACATTCCGAAGGAATATATCCCCGCGATCGAAAAGGGCATGCGCGAAACCGCTGCCTCGGGTTCGCTGGTCGGCTTCCCGATCATCGACTTCGACATCGTCCTCTACGACGGTGCCTACCACGACGTCGACTCGTCGGCCCTGGCCTTCGAAATCGCCGGTCGCGGTGCTATGCGTGAAGTCGCCCAGAAGGCCGGCATCAAGCTGCTCGAGCCGATCATGAAGGTCGAAGTCGTCACCCCCGAGGAATACCTCGGCGACGTCATCGGCGACATGAACAGCCGTCGTGGCCAGATCCAGGGCACCGACAGCCGCGGCAATGCCCAGGTTGTCGAGTCCATGGTTCCGCTGGCGAACATGTTCGGCTACGTGAACCAGCTCCGCTCGTTCACCCAGGGTCGTGCAAACTACTCGATGTTCTTCTCCCATTACGACGAAGTCCCGGCGAACGTCGCGGCCGAGGTCAAGGAGAAGCTTGCCTAATCGGCAAGATCATTCTAGGGGCGGCGCCTGTTTCGGCGGGCGCTGCCTCACATTCCCGCAGATTACAATTCAAGCAAAGAAGGTTTGAAAATGGCGAAGGCAAAATTCGAGCGGAACAAGCCGCACTGCAACATCGGCACCATCGGTCACGTTGACCACGGCAAGACCACCCTGACGGCCGCCATCACCAAGGTGATGTCGGAAACCTTCGGCGGTGAAGCCGTTGACTTCGCGAACATCGACAAGGCTCCGGAAGAGCGCGAGCGCGGCATCACGATCTCGACCGCTCACGTCGAGTACGAGACCGAAGCTCGTCACTACGCGCACGTCGACTGCCCGGGTCACGCTGACTACGTGAAGAACATGATCACCGGTGCTGCCCAGATGGACGGCGCTATCCTGGTCGTGAACGCTGCTGACGGCCCGATGCCGCAGACCCGCGAACACATCCTGCTCGCTCGCCAGGTCGGCGTGCCGCAGCTGGTCGTGTACATGAACAAGGTCGACCAGGTCGACGACGAAGAACTGCTTGAGCTCGTCGAACTTGAAGTTCGCGAACTGCTCTCGTCGTACGACTTCGACGGCGACAACATCCCCGTCATCAAGGGTTCGGCTCTGGCCGCCCTCGAAGGCCGTGACGACAACATCGGCAAGAGCTCGATCCTCGAACTCATGAAGGCTGTCGACGACTTCATCCCGCAGCCCCCGCGTCCCACCGACAAGGCATTCCTGATGCCCGTCGAAGACGTGTTCTCGATCTCGGGTCGTGGTACGGTTGTGACCGGCCGCGTCGAAACCGGCATCGTCAAGGTTGGTGAAGAAGTCGAAGTCGTCGGTATCCGCGACACGCAGAAGACCACCGTCACCGGCGTCGAAATGTTCCGCAAGCTGCTCGACCAGGGTGAAGCCGGCGACAACATCGGCGCGCTGGTTCGTGGCCTGAAGCGCGACGACGTGGAGCGTGGCCAGGTTCTCGCCAAGCCGGGCACCGTGACCCCGCACACCGAGTTCTCGGCTGAAGTCTACGTCCTGTCGAAGGACGAAGGCGGCCGTCACACGCCGTTCTTCGCGAACTACCGTCCGCAGTTCTACTTCCGCACCACCGACGTGACCGGCGAAGTGATCCTTCCCGAGGGCACCGAGATGGTCATGCCTGGCGACAACGTTTCGCTGTCGATCAAGCTGATCGCTCCGATTGCCATGGACGAAGGTCTCCGCTTCGCAATCCGCGAAGGCGGCCGCACCGTCGGTTCGGGCGTCGTTGCCACGATCACGAAGTAATTCGTCGATCGGCCAACAACGGCTGAAAGTGATTGGCCCGGCGTCTCGAAAGAGACGCCGGGCTTTTCGCGTTGATGGAGATTGAAAGCGCTGAAAGCCCGGGGGCAAAGCGTGGACGGCGTCTCTACCGCGCCCGCAGCTCGCCCTGTCCGATCTTCCAGGCGTCCGAACCCTTGGGGGCTTCGGGGATGGACTTGAGGTCGATGTAGTAGACCGGCTCCGGCACATGGCCGAACGGTATGGTGATGCAGGGGCCGAGGCAGCCGGGCAGGTCCCAGAGGTCCGGCGGATAGGCAGCGCCCGTGCGTGTGCTCTCGTCCAAGGATTTCGATGCCGGGACGCGTTGGTTGGTGCCGTCGCCGCCGTGGGAGCAGACGACGATCGTGCCGTCATTGCCGCCGTTACTGGCGCGGGCGGCTTCCCGGCAGGCATCGTCCACGGGGCCGCCCGTGGCATCGGGCATGGCGGCGTGGGCAGTGAGCACGTCGGTTTTGTCGAGGTCGATGGGGATGCCCGTTCCGCTGGGGCCGTAGACGGATCTGTCGGCTGCAACGGCGACGGGCGCCAGGCATGCAAGGGACAGCGCGGCGAGCGCGCTGGAAATTGTCGTGGTGATGGGGGACATGGAAAGCGGCTTCTGTTAGGCGTCGCCCTGCCAAGGTAGGGTGCGGGCAGGGTGTAGGGAAGGGCGGATGCGACGAACCGCGTCGGCGGCCTCCCGAAAACCTGGGGCAGAAAACCTGCTGGGCCTCGTGAAATCAGGGGTTGCCCGACTCGCCTTCACCGTGTAGGGGCGCGGTTCGAATTTGACGGGGCCTCGTGCCCTTTGGCTCTTTCTCATCGGTAGTAGGTAATGGAAGCTCAGAACATCCGTATCCGCCTGAAGGCGTTTGACCATCGCGTGCTCGACCAGGCCACTGGCGAAATCGCTGACACGGCCCGCCGCACCGGCGCTCTGATTCGTGGGCCCATTCCCCTGCCGACGAAGATCGAGAAGTTCACGGTCAACCGTGGTCCGCACATCGACAAGAAGTCGCGTGAGCAGTTCGAAGTCCGCACCTACAAGCGTCTGCTTGACATCGTGCAGCCGAACGCAGCTACCGTCGACGCTCTGATGAAGCTCGACCTGGCTGCCGGCGTGAACGTCGAGATCAAGCTGGCCTGAGCCGGTTTTTCGGGGTGACCTTCCAGGTTGCCCCGACAGTCTTTTGATCGGACTTTAAACGATCGGTGAATTTCGGATCTCCGGATCCAGATTACCTTGTCGGCCATGAGGCCGGCTTTGCGAACGAAAGTTCGCAGAGACAGCGCCCCGAAGGGAAACCGAGGGGACACAAGGGATACCTCCGCCGTCTCCTTCGGGAGGCGTCGGGAATGCGTCCCCCGTCTCGTTTCCGCGGTCCATAGTGGACTTGCAGGGAACACCTGACCCGGACGGGGTTCGTATCATAACAGGGTTGGACACGCGTACGAGGGATGGTCCTGCGTACGCCTCTGTAAGGAGAAAGGTCATGCGTACAGGCGTGATCGCCAAGAAAGTCGGGATGACCCGCCTGTTCCAGGAGGACGGTCGCCACGTGCCCGTCACTGTCCTGGCACTTGAAGACTGTCAGGTGGTTTCGGTTCGTACTGCTGATCGTGACGGCTACGTCGCGGTTCAGCTCGGTGCGGGCGAAGCAAAGCAGAAGAACGTTGCCAAGCCGCAGCGTGAACACTTCGCAAAGGCTCAGGTTCCCCTGAAGATGCGCGTCGCGGAATTCCGCGTCGCCGACGACGCCCTCCTCGAAGTCGGCGCCACGATCGCTGCCTCGCACTTTGTGCCCGGCCAGCTGGTCGACGTGGGTGGTCACACCCAGGGCAAGGGCTTCCAGGGCGCCATGAAGCGCTGGGGCTTCGGCGGTATGCGCGCCACCCACGGTGTTTCGATCTCGCACCGTGCGCACGGTTCGACGGGTAACCGTCAGGATCCGGGCAAGGTGTTCAAGAACAAGAAGATGGCCGGCCACATGGGCGACCGTCAGCGCACCCAGCAGAACCTCGAAGTCGTCCGCGTGGACGACGAGCGTGGCCTGATCTTCGTCAAGGGCTCGGTCCCCGGTTCGAAGAACGCCTGGCTCACCGTTTCGGACGCCGTCAAGGTCGACCGTCACGCCGAGGCTCCGTACCCCGCCGGCATCAAGTCGGCCAGCAACACCAATGATACGGCCGCTGCCGTGACCCCGGCCGAAGCCGCGGCTCCCGAAGCGACCGAAGGCCAGGAGGGCTAATCATGAAGGTTCAGGTCCTCAACATCGACGGTTCGGCCGCCAACGCCGACATCGAACTGTCGGACGACGTGTTCGGTCTCGAACCGCGCGCGGACATCCTGCACCGCGTCGTCACCTGGCAGCTTGAAAACCGTCGCGGCATCGCCCGTGCGACCCGCGAGCGTTCGGACGTTGCCCGTACCGGCAAGAAGTTCGGCCGCCAGAAGGGTGGCGGTACCGCCCGTCACGGCGACCGCGCTGCTCCGGTGTTCATCGGTGGTGGTAAGGCTCACGGTGCCCGTCGCCGCGAGTTCAACATCTCGCTGAACAAGAAGATCCGTGCACTCGGTCTGAAGATGGCTCTTTCGGCCAAGGCTCAGAACGGTCTCGTGATCGTCGACTCGCTCGACGTTTCCGACGCCAAGACCAAGGCTCTCGCCGGTCAGCTCGCCAAGGCGAACTTCGGCAAGAAGGTTCTCGTCATGGACGGTGAGCAGGTCAACGAGGGCTTCGCCCTGGCTGCCCGCAACATCGTCGGCGTGAACGTGCTCCCGGCTGTCGGCGCGAACGTCTACGACATCCTGAAGCATGATACGCTGGTGTTGACGCGCGCCGCTGTCGAAAAGCTGGAGGCGCGTTTCAATGGCTAAGACCGTGGACATCCGTCACTACGACGTGATCCTCTCGCCGCACATCACCGAGAAGTCGACCCTGCTTTCCGAGCAGAACGCCGTCGTCTTCAAGGTTGCTGACAAGGCGACCAAGCCCGAGATCAAGGCCGCCGTCGAAGCTCTCTTCGACGTCAAGGTCACCGGCGTGAACACGCTGGTCGTCAAGGGCAAGACCAAGCGCTGGCGCGGTAAGGCTTACCGCCGCAGCGACGTGAAGAAGGCGATTGTCACGCTGGCCGAAGGTCAGTCGATCGACATCACCGAAGGCGCGCGGGGTTAATTTCCGATGGCACTCAAGACTTACAACCCGACCAGCCCCGCACGCCGCGGCCTGGTCCTCGTCGACAAGTCGTCGCTCTGGAAGGGCAAGCCCCTCAAGGCGCTGACCGAAGGCAAGAGCAAGACCGGCGGCCGCAACAACAAGGGTCACGTGACCTCGCGCGGCATCGCCGGTGGTCACAAGCAGAAGTACCGCTTCATCGACTTCAAGCGTCGTAAGTGGGACATGGAAGCGACCGTGGAGCGTATCGAATACGATCCCAACCGCACCGCTTTCATCGCGCTCGTGAAGTACACCGACGGTGAACTGACCTACATCATCGCGCCGCAGCGCCTCGCCGTCGGCGACGTCGTGATCGCCGGTGAAAAGACCGACGTGAAGCCCGGCAACGCCATGCTTCTGTCGCAGATGCCGGTCGGCACGATCTGCCACAACGTCGAGATGAAGCCCGGCAAGGGTGGTCAGATCGCCCGTTCGGCAGGCACCTATGTGCAGGTCGTCGGTCGTGACCGCGGCATGGTCATCGTTCGCCTCAACTCGGGTGAGCAGCGCTACCTGCGTGGCGACTGCATGGGCACCGTTGGCGCCGTGTCGAACCCCGACAACGCCAACCAGACCCTCGCCAAGGCCGGTCGCGGCCGTTGGCTGGGCCGTCGCCCGCTGACCCGCGGTGTTGCCAAGAACCCGGTCGACCACCCGCACGGTGGTGGTGAAGGCCGTACCTCGGGCGGCCGTCACCCGGTCACTCCGTGGGGCAAGCCGACCAAGGGCGCTCGCACTCGCAACAACAAGCAGACGGACAAGATGATCATCCGTTCGCGCCACGCCAAGAAGAAGAGGTAAGACACGATGGCACGTTCCGTCTGGAAAGGCCCCTTCGTCGACCTGTACCTTCTCAAGAAGGCCGAGGTCGCGCAGGATGCCGGTGCAAAGGCTGCTCCGATCAAGACCTGGTCGCGTCGCTCCACCATCCTTCCGCAGTTCGTTGGCCTGACCTTCCAGGTCTACAACGGACACAAGTTCATCCCGGTCTCGGTCAACGAGGACATGGTCGGCCACAAGCTCGGTGAATTCGCGCCCACGCGTACCTTCCCCGGCCACGCTGCCGACAAGAAGGGCAAGCGCTAATGAGCAAGCAGGCAGCACCCCGCCGCGTCGGCGAGAAGGAAGCTCTTGCGGTCGGCACCACCATTCGTGGTTCCGCCCAGAAGCTCAACCTCGTCGCCGCCCTGATCCGCGGCCGCAAGGTCGAAGACGCGATGAACATCCTGGCCTTCTCCAAGAAGGCGATGGCCCAGGACGCGCGCAAGATCCTCGCTTCGGCGATCGCGAACGCGGAAAACAACCACAACCTCGACGTCGACGCTCTCGTCGTCGCCGAGGCGTCGGTCGGCAAGTCGATCACCATGAAGCGTTTCCACGCTCGTGGTCGCGGCAAGTCCACCCGTATCCTCAAGCCGTTTTCGCGCCTGCGGATCGTCGTTCGCGAAGTCGAGGAGGCCTGATCCATGGGTCATAAGAGCAATCCGATCGGTCTGCGTCTGCAGATCAACCGTACCTGGGACAGCCGCTGGTTCGCGGAAGGCCGGGACTACGGCAAGCTGCTTGAGGAAGACCTCAAGATCCGCAAGTACATCGTCGCGAAGCTGCCCCAGGCCGCTATCTCGAAGGTGGTGATCGAGCGTCCGGCCAAGCTGTGCCGCATCTCGATCTATGCAGCCCGTCCCGGTGTGATCATCGGCAAGAAGGGTGCGGACATCGAGAAGCTCCGCAAGGAGCTGGCGAAGATCACCAGCAGCGAAGTGAAGCTGAACATCGTCGAAATCCGCAAGCCGGAAGTCGATTCGAAGCTCGTCGCTCAGGGCATCGCCGATCAGCTGATCCGCCGCGTTGCGTTCCGTCGTGCGATGAAGCGCGCCGTTCAGTCGGCTCTTCGTCTCGGCGCCGAAGGCATCAAGATCACCTGCGGTGGTCGCCTTGGCGGTGCGGAAATCGCGCGTACCGAATGGTACCGTGAAGGCCGCGTGCCGCTTCACACCCTGCGTGCCAACATCGACTATGCCGAAGCCGAGGCGCTGACCGCCTATGGCATCATCGGCATCAAGGTCTGGATCTTCAAGGGCGAAATCCTTGGCCACGACCCGATGGCGCAGGACCGCCTGATGATGGAGGCTCAGACCTCCGGCGTGCGTCCGGCACGCGATGACCGCAGGAACTAAGAGTCATGCTGCAACCGAAGAAGACCAAGTTCCGCAAGGCCTTCAAGGGCCGGATCAAGGGTGATGCCAAGGGCGGCACCGACCTGAACTTCGGCTCCTACGGCCTCAAGGCCCTTGAGCCCGAGCGGATCACCGCCCGCCAGATCGAAGCGGCTCGCCGCGCGATCACGCGTCACATCAAGCGCCAGGGTCGTCTCTGGATCCGCGTCTTCCCCGACGTGCCGGTTTCGAAGAAGCCTGCTGAAGTCCGTCAGGGTAAGGGCAAGGGTTCGGTTGAATACTGGGCTGCCCGCGTCAAGCCGGGCCGCATCCTGTTCGAACTGGACGGCGTCGCTGGCCCCCTCGCAGCCGAGGCTTTCAGCCGCGCTGCGATGAAGCTGCCGATCAAGACCAAGGTCGTGGCTCGCCTCGGCGACACCTCGCACCTTGGCGGCGAGTAAGGAAGTCGAATCATGGCTAACAAGATCGAAGACCTTCGCGCCAAGACCGACGACCAGCTCACCGCTGATCTCGTCGAGCTGAAGCGCGAGCAGTTCAACCTGCGGTTCCAGGCCGCGACCAGCCAGCTTGAAGCGCCCGCGCGCATCAAGCAGGTGCGTCGTGACATCGCCCGCATCAAGACGCTCCAGGCCGAGCGTGCGGCGCAGGCCTAAGGAGGAAACACGATGCCCAAGCGTATTCTGATCGGGACCGTCGTTTCCGACAAGACCGACAAGACCGTGACCGTGCTGGTCGAGCGCAAGGTGAAGCACCCCCTTTACGGGAAGATCATCCGTCGCTCGAAGAAGTACCACGCTCACGACGAAGACAACGCCTTCAAGACCGGCGAACGCGTCCGGATCGAGGAGACGAAGCCCTTCTCGAAGACCAAGACCTGGAAGGTTCTTGACCGTCTTCAGGCGAGCAAGGGTACCGCGCTCGAAGCCGAGGTATAAGATTTGGACCGGCCATGTCGTTGAAGACATGGCCGGTTCGATCTGCCTCGGCCTCAGGGCCGGACAAGAGTGTTGACCTGGACGGCGGAATGCGTCAAATGCGCGCACTTCGCCCGTCTGGGCGACTCGGGCCCCTCGTGGGCCTGTCTTTTTAGGAACTGCCGGACTTGTTCCGGCAAGCCAGTTGAGAAGGACTCGGATCGATGATCCAGATGCAATCCAATCTCGACGTCGCGGACAACAGCGGCGCAAAGCGCGTTCAGTGCATCAAGGTGCTGGGCGGGTCGAAGCGTCGTTTCGCAGGCGTCGGCGACATCATCGTGGTGTCGGTGAAGGAGGCGCAGCCCCGCGCTCGCGTCAAGAAGGGCGACGTTCACCGTGCGGTGATCGTGCGTACCCGCAAAGACGTCCGTCGTACCGACGGCAGCGTTATCCGCTTCGACAGCAACGCAGCGGTGCTCATCAACAAGAACGAGGAGCCGATCGGCACCCGTATCTTTGGCCCCGTCGTGCGCGAGCTTCGCGGCAAGGGCTTCATGAAGATCATCTCGCTTGCTCCGGAGGTGCTGTAATGGCTGCCGCGAAGATCAAGAAGGGTGACTCCGTCGTCGTCCTGTCCGGCAAGGACAAGGGCCGCACCGGCACCGTGCTTCAGGTTCTCCCGAAGGACGCCAAGGTCGTGGTCGAGGGCGTGAACGTCGCTACCAAGCACCGCAAGCCGACCCAGCAGAACCCGCAGGGCGGCATCGAGCGTACGCCGGCTCCGATGGCGATCTGCAAGGTTGCCGTTGCCGACAAGGACGGCAAGCCGACCCGCGTTCGCTTCGAAACCAAGGACGGCAAGAAGGTCCGCGTGGCCGTGAAGTCCGGGGAGACCATCGATGGCTGAGAAGTACACTCCGCGTCTGCGCTCGAAGTACGACGCTGAAATCGCGAAGGCGATGACCGAGAAGTTCGGTTACAAGAACGTGATGGAAGTGCCGAAGATCGAGAAGATCACGCTCAACATGGGCGTCGGCGAAGCGAGCCAGGACAAGAAGAAGGTCCAGACCGCTGCTGCCGAGATGGAAGCCATCGCCGGTCAGAAGCCCGTCGTGACCAAGGCCCGCAAGTCGATCGCACAGTTCAAGCTGCGCGAAGGCATGCCGATCGGCTGCAAGGTGACGCTCCGCCGGGAGCGCATGTACGAATTCCTCGATCGTCTCGTCACCATCGCGATGCCCCGCATCCGCGACTTCCGTGGCCTGAACCCCAAGTCGTTCGACGGTCGCGGCAACTACGCGATGGGTCTCAAGGAGCAGATCATCTTCCCGGAGATCAGCTACGACAAGATCGAGAAGGTGCGTGGCATGGACATCATCGTCACCACCACTGCGAAGACCGACGAGGAAGCACGCGAACTGCTTCGTCTGTTCGGTTTCCCGTTCCCGGCTGAAGAGTCGGAACAGAAGGAAGCGGCGTGAGCCGCTGAGGAAGAGAGCTTAAGTCCATGGCGAAACTGAGTTCCGTGAACAAGAACGAGCGCCGCAAGCAGCTCGTTAAGAAGTATGCAGGCAAGTACGCGCGCCTGAAGGCAGTTGCCGATGACGAATCGCTCGATGAAACCGAGCGCCTCATCGCCCGCCTGAAGCTGGCCGAAATCCCGCGCAACGGTAACCCGACCCGGGTTCGCAACCGTTGTGCGACGACCGGTCGTCCGCGCGGTTACTACCGCAAGTTTGGTCTCTGCCGCATCGAGCTGCGCGATCTTGCCAACAAGGGCATGATCCCCGGCGTGACCAAGTCGAGCTGGTAAGGGTACGAAGCAATGGCTATGACCGATCCCCTGGGTGATATGCTCACCCGCATCCGTAACGGACAGCAGGCGAAGAAGGACACCGTCCTGTCGCCCGCTTCCAAGCTTCGTGCTCGCGTGCTCGAAGTGCTTCAGCGCGAAGGCTACATCCGTGGCTTCAGCGATGACGCCACCGGCGCGCACCCGCAGCTTCGCATCGAGCTGAAGTACTTCGAAGGCGAACCCGCCATCAAGCACATCGCTCGCGTCTCCAAGCCTGGCCGCCGCGTCTACTCGGGTTCGAAGGAACTCCCGGTTGTTCGCAACGGTCTCGGCATCACCATCGTCTCGACGCCCCGCGGCGTGCTTTCGGATGCCGAAGCCCGCTCGCAGAACGTCGGTGGCGAAGTGCTGGCGGAGGTGTTCTAATGAGCCGCATCGGCAAGAAGCCGGTTGTGATCCCTGGCGGGGTCACTGCCGCCATCGACAACGGCGTGCTTAGCGTAAAGGGCCCCAAGGGCACACTGACGCTGGGTCTGTCGGACCTCGTGACCTACTCGGTCGAAGAAGGTTCGATCGCCGTTCAGCCTGCCAACCAGACCAAGGCTGCCCGCAGCCACTGGGGCATGCAGCGCACCCTCGTTTCGAACCTCGTTGAAGGCGTGACCAACGGCTTCTCCAAGGTCCTCGAAATCAAGGGCGTCGGCTACCGCGCCGCGGCTCAGGGCAAGAACCTGAAGCTCCAGCTCGGCTATTCGCACGACGTGGACATCGCTGTGCCGGAAGGCATCGAGATCAAGACCCCGGATAACACCACGGTCGAGATTTCGGGTATCGACAAGCAGAAGGTCGGCCAACTCGCGGCCGAGATCCGTCGCTGGCGCAAGCCCGAACCCTACAAGGGCAAGGGCATCAAGTACCGCGGCGAATTCATCTTCCGCAAGGAAGGGAAGAAGAAGTAATGGCCAAGCTTTCCCTTTTCGAGCGCCGTCGCCGGCGCGTCCGCACGGCCCTCAAGGCCCGTGCGGGTGGTCGTCCCCGTCTGTCGGTGCACCGCACCGGCCGCCACATCTATGCGCAGATCATCGACGATGCGCAGGGCCACACCGTAGCTGCCGCCAACACGCTTGGCGCCAAGGGCACCGATACCGATGCCGCAGTTCGCGTTGGCAAGGAACTCGCCGAGGCCGCCAAGAAGGCGGGTGTTACCTCGGTTGTGTTCGACCGTGGCGGTTTCCTCTTCCATGGCCGCGTCAAGGCGCTGGCCGAAGCCGCCCGTGAAGGCGGGCTGGAGTTCTGATCATGGCTGACGAAAACACCGAAATCCAGACCGACGTCCCGGCCGCTGAAGGCCAGGAAGTCCGTGAAGGTCGCGGTCGCGGTCGCGGCCGTGGCGAACGCGGCGAGCGTGGCGGCCGTGGCCGTCGCGACGACCGCCGTGGCGGCCGTGGCAACAACGAGGAAGAACAGGGCGAGGAGCTCATCGAGAAGCTCGTCCACATCAACCGCGTTTCGAAGACCGTTAAGGGCGGCAAGCGCTTTGGTTTCGCAGCTCTGGTCGTCGTTGGCGACGGCAAGGGCCGCGTCGGCTTCGGCCATGCCAAGGCTCGCGAAGTTCCCGAGGCGATCACCAAGGCCACTGCTTCTGCCAAGAAGAAGATGGTCCGCGTGGCGCTCAAGGAAGGCCGTACGCTTCACCACGACGGCCGTGGCCACTTCGGCGCCGGCAAGGTGAATGTCCGTTCGGCTCCGGCCGGTACCGGCATCATCGCTGGTGGTCCGATGCGCGCCGTGTTCGAAAGCCTCGGCGTTGCTGACGTCGTGACCAAGTCGGTCGGCACTTCGAACCCCTACAACATGATCCGCGCCACCTTCGACGCGCTCGTCAACCAGACTTCGCCGAAGTCGGTTGCCCAGCGTCGTGGCAAGAAGGTAGCCGACCTGCTGGGTCGCGGCGGCGCAAGCGAAGCAGAGGCGGAAGCCGCTGCTGAAGCCATCGCGGAGTAATCAGTCATGGCAAAGATCAAGATCAAGCAGATCGGTTCGCCGATCCGTCGTCCCGAAAGCCAGAAGAAGATCCTCATCGGTCTTGGCCTCGGCAAGATGCACAAGGTCGTCGAGCGCGAAGACACCCCGGAAGTCCGTGGTGCGATCGCCAAGCTGCCGCACATGGTTGCGGTGATCGACTGATCGACCTGCTTCAGGCGAACACTTGAAAAGGCCCCGGCGGAAACGTCGGGGCCTTTTCTCGTTTCGGGCGGTTTCTCGTTTCGGGGCTGGCGCTTAGGCTGTGCTTATCTATGCGGCGTAAAATCGTTCATTGGTTGCGTCTCAGCCTCCCCTAACCGCCCGGACTTGTGCTAAGCGCGGCGGGATTTGGATTTCCCTGGGGGATACATTGCTTCGCAGGACCATCGCGGCCTCATCGTTATGCCTGGCCGCTCTCGCCCTTTCCTCGTGCGAAGGCAGCGAGCCGAGCGATAATGGCGAGACTTACGTGCAGGAAAGTCCGGCGGCCGAGCCGGCCTGCAACGATCCGCTTGCCGACCCGGCCACGCTGGAGCGGGATCGCCTCGCGGACAAGGCGCTGAAGGCGCTGCTCGCCGGCGGCAAGGCCGATCCGGTGGCGGAAGCACACAAGGCCGCTGCGGCGGGCGATTTCCGCCTTGTCGCCGCCGTGACGCAGGACGGTATCGATACCGCCGAATTCGGCGCGCAATGCGTGCTGCGCGGAGGGCTTTCGCCGCGGATGGCGCGGGTCGTGACCTACTTCGGTGAGGATGCCGAACCGACGCCCGCGCCCAGCGAGGCGCCGGGCGCGGAGGGCGAGGACAAGCTCGGGACCTTCGCACGCAGCTTCAACCAGACGCTGATCGCCGACCCGGCCTATCCCTATCGGGATGTCTGCCGCGCCGTCGCAGTTCCCGATGAACTGGAAGTCGTCGAGGCGGCCGAAAGCAAGGGCGAGAAGGCCGGAAAGGTAAAAGGCAAGGTTGAGGGCAAGGCAGGGGGCAAGGAAGCGTCTAACGCCAAACCCGCCGCCAAGCCTGTCGCCAAGACTGCCTCAAAGGCGGTCTCTCGGACTTACGGCTATGCCGACCTCGGGCCGATGCCGGAAAATCCGACACTGGCCGACGCCGCGCGCCGGGGCAATGTTTCGGTGCTGCGCCGTCTCCTTGACGAGGAGCCTAGCGCGGAGGCGACGGGCGATGCCCTGGACGGTCCTACCACGATTGATTCGCCGGACCTCTTCGGAATGACGCCGCTGGCTTGGGCTGTGGCCTATCGCCGCGATGCCGCCGTACGCTTCCTGCTTTCGCGTGAGGCCAGCCCGTCGGGCGCGCAGTGCCAGGCGCTGGTCGATCGCGATTCGCCGATGCAGATCGCCCGTGCGCAATCCTGGTTGGCGCTGGTGCTGCGGATGAAGGCGCTGGTCTCGGAGCAGGACTATGCGGGCCTCGCCGAAGTTCCGGCGCTGGCGGACGGCAGCAAGGCCGCGTTCAACACCGAACTCGCGAAGCTGGGCGAGCGTTACGGGACGATCTTCAACAAGGATTCGATGACCCGGCACGAGCTGAAGTTCACCGTCGACCCCAAGGGCGGGGTCAAGTCCTGCGTGTTCGAGCCGAAGACGGTCTCGCCGGAGTTCGATTCGGATATCTGCAAGCTGGGCAAGGACCTGCTCAAGTGGACGCCCGCCCGCGATCCGGAAGGCCGCGTGGTTTCAGGCGACGCCAAGCTGATGATCCGCCTGCGCGGCAGTTGACCGCGGGTTTCCGGATACTCCGTCCCGATTCGGTCGCTAGATGCCGCATCCGGGCCGCATCTGGATTCTTGGGGGGTGACAACAGGGCGCGCTTCGCTTATGGGCGCGCCTTCCTATTAGCGCGACTAAAAGCGAAAGCGAGTGCAGACTATGAAACTGAATGATATCCGCGACAATGCTGGCGCCCGTCACCGTCGTATCCGCGTTGGTCGCGGCATCGGCTCGGGCAAGGGCAAGACCGCTGGCCGCGGCCAGAAGGGTGCCAAGGCACGTTCGGGCGTCTCGATCAACGGCTTCGAGGGCGGCCAGATGCCGCTTCACATGCGTCTTCCGAAGCGCGGCTTCTCGAACAAGAAGTTCGCCAAGGACTACGCAGAAGTGAACCTCGGCATGATCCAGAAGGCGATCGAATCGGGCAAGCTCGACATCTCGGGCGTGGTCGATCACGCCGTTCTCCAGGCTGCCGGCCTGGCCCGTGGCGGCAAGGACGGCGTGCGCCTCCTCGCCAAGGGTGAACTGACCGAGAAGGTCGAGTTCAACGTTGCCGGTGCTTCGAAGAGCGCCGTTGCTGCGGTCGAGAAGGCCGGTGGTTCGGTGATCCTTCCTGCCAAGGAAGCCGCCGAGGCCTGAGGCATCGCAATCGCGATATGCTCATAGGGAGAGGGCGGGCGCCATGCGCTTCGCCCTCTCTTTATTCAGACTTCCCGCAAGTGGCCTTTCCAGGCAGGTCTTTCAGACTCGGCGCGAATGTCTATATGAGCGGACCAGAACCGGGGTTCGACAAGCCTTCTTGCAGTCGCTAAGGCAGACCCGAACCGACTATCGAGGCTTTACACATCGTCATGGCTTCACGCGCCGACAATATCGCCAGCACACTGAGCCTGGCCAACTTCTCGAAGGCGACCGAGCTCAAGAACCGAATCTGGTTCACCATCGGCGCCCTGATCGTTTTCCGCTTCCTCAGCTTCGTGCCGCTACCCGGCGTGAACCCGTTGATCCTGTCTCAGCTCTACAGCAAGACTCAGGGCGGTATTCTCGATCTCTTCAACACCTTCTCGGGCGGCTCGCTTTCGCGCATGAGCCTGATCGCGCTGGGCGTGATGCCTTACATCACCAGCTCGATCGTCGTGCAGCTCGCCGCTTCGCTTCACCCGGCGCTCGTCGCGCTGAAGAAGGAAGGCGAGGCCGGTCGCAAGAAGCTGAACCAGTACACGCGCTACGGTGCCGTGCTGCTCTGCGCGATCCAGGGCTGGTTCCTGGCCGTCAGCCTCGAAGCCTATGGCGCCTCAAGCGGTCTCCAGGCCGTGGTCGATCCGGGCATGGTGTTCCGAATCGGTGCGGTGATCTCGCTGGTCGGCGGTACGATGTTCCTGCTGTGGCTGGGTGAGCAGATCACCTCGCGCGGCATCGGCAACGGCGTTTCGCTGATCATCATGGCGGGTATCGTCGCGCAGATGCCGACGTTCGCCAGCAATGTCGGCCAGGCCTACAGTGCCGGCGACACCGGTTCGGTCCTCATCATCTTCCTGATCGTGCTGATCGTGGCGATGATCCTGATGATCTGCTTTGCCGAGCGTGCGCAGCGCCGCCTGCTGATCCAGTATCCGAAGCGCGCGACGCAGCGCGGGATGATGCAGGCCGATCGCAGCCACCTGCCGCTGAAGATCAACACCGCGGGCGTGATCCCGCCGATCTTCGCCAGCTCGCTGCTGCTGCTGCCGCTCACCATCACGCAGTTCGCCGGCAAGTCGCTGAATCCCGAATCGACCGGTGGCAAGATCGTGATCGCGCTCAACCAGTACCTCGGTCACGGCAAGCCGCTCTACATGCTGCTCTATGCAGCCGGCATCATCTTCTTCTCGTTCTTCTACACCGCTGTCGTCTTCAATCCTGAGGAAACGGCCGAGAATCTGAAGAAGAACGGTGGCTTCATTCCCGGTATCCGTCCGGGCAAGAACACCGCGAACTATCTCGACTACGTGCTGACCCGCGTGACCGTGATCGGCGCGATCTACCTGACCATCGTCTGCACCGTTCCCGAGTATTTCCTCTCGATGACCGGTCTGCCGCTGCTGTTCATGGGTGGGACGAGCCTGCTGATCGTCGTCAACGTCACCGTCGATACGATCACCCAGATCCAGTCGCACCTGCTGGCGCACCAGTACGGCGACCTGATCAAGAAGGCGAAACTGAAGGGCCGCATGCGCTGAGGGCGCATTCAGGGACAGATGAGGGGTAAGACGTGAATATCATCCTGTTGGGCCCGCCGGGGGCGGGCAAGGGGACGCAGGCGCAGCGTCTGGTCGAACGCCATGGCATGCGCCAGCTCTCGACCGGGGACATGCTGCGTGCCGCCGTCAAGGCGGGGACACCCACGGGTCTCGAAGCCAAGGCGGTGATGGAGCGGGGCGAACTGGTTTCCGACGCCATCGTCTCGGCGCTGATCGGCGACGAACTCGACGCGATGGGCGCCGACACCGGAGCCATCTTCGACGGCTATCCGCGCACGGCCGCACAGGCCGAGTCGCTGGACTCCATCCTGGCCGAACGCGGCCGCAAGCTCGATCACGTGGTCGAACTCGAAGTGAATGAGGATGCGCTGGTCGAGCGCATCACCGGCCGCTTCACCTGTGCCACCTGCGGCAAGGGCTACCACGACAAGTTCGAGCAGCCGAAGGTTGCAGGCGTCTGCGACAAGTGCGGCGGTACCGAGTTCAAGCGTCGTCCCGACGACAATGCCGAGACCGTCCGCACCCGTCTGGCCGAATACCGCGCCAAGACCGCGCCGATCCTGCCGATCTACGAGGCGCGCGGGATCGTTGCCAAGGTGGACGGCATGGCCGACATGGATCACGTCTCCGCAGCGATTGAAGCTGTTTTCAAGTCCTGACATAACCGGCCGGACCTTGGGTTCGGTCGGTAACAGGGGACTTGCAATGAGAAGCGCCGTCCGGTTCTGCCTGGTCGCCCTTTGGGCGGCAGGCGCATTCTTCGGGCAGTCCGCGCAGGCGCGGATTGCCGAGACCTCCGAGCAGGGCATCGTGTTGCGCTATGTCGCCGCGGTGCCCGGTTCTCCCGAAAAGGCATGGACTGTTCTGGTCGCCCCCGCATTGTGGTGGGACGGCGCGCACAGCTATTCCGGCGATTCCGCCAATCTGACCATCGATCCGCGCGCGGGCGGATGCTTCTGCGAACGGCTTCCGGCCAGTGCAGGTGACGGCGCAGGCAAGGACGATCGCGGCAGTGTCGAGCACATGCGCGTGATCCACGCCGACAAAGCCAGGCTGCTGCGCATGAGCGGGGCGCTCGGACCGCTTCAGGCCGAGGCGGTACAGGGCGCGATGACCTTCACTCTCGCGCCGCTGGAAGACCGGGGGCAGGGCGGCACGCGGATCGTCGTCGAATATGTCCTGGGCGGCTATTCGCGGGCCGGACTTTCCCGAATCGCACCGGCGGTCGATGCCGTGCTGGGTTCCCAGATCGAGCGGCTCGCCCGCAAGCTCGGCGGTCGGATCGAGCCGGAGGCTGCGCGGTAACGGCGCCGGAGAATACCGGAAGGTTGCGCATCGTCTTGCAACACCTGCCGATTCTTTGACTAAACTTCGCGGATACGGTACACGGTTTGCGCGCAGTCGCTCTCTCAGGTTCGATGACGGGCTGGGATCGAGCGACCACAACTTGCAAGGATTGACTTGCCTTGCGAATCGTTTTATGCGCGCCCTTCACTCAAAAGGTTTCGGCTGGTCCGGATGGCGTTGGCATCATGTGTGCTGCCTGACGGACTTTTGTCATTTACGCCTGGCGGGTGAATAAGCGTTGAGATAGGGCTCGTCCCTTAGGGCGCTCCCTGTGGAGCATGGAGAATTAAGTGGCTCGTATTGCCGGGGTAAACCTCCCCACCAACAAGCGCGTTATCATCGCGCTCACCTACATCCATGGTATCGGTCGTACCAAGGCTCTCGAAATCGCCGACAAGCTCGGCATCGATCACAGCCGCCGCGTACAGGACCTGTCGGACGCCGAAGTCCTGCAGATCCGCGAAACCATCGACGCCGATCACACGGTTGAAGGTGACCTCCGTCGCGAAACCGCGATGAACATCAAGCGTCTCATGGACCTCG
>PJTY01000447.1_pt1 | contig 21178 bp, 24 predicted proteins | sample 1512121 | NCBI WGS metagenome assembly PJTY01 (sample SAMN08177680, study PRJNA422409) | Soil metagenome, whole genome shotgun sequencing project. | isolation source: Soil enriched (2) on filter paper: alkali lignin treatment | place: USA: Madison | collected 2015-01-15 | reverse complement strand
TCGTCCACGTCTCCGAAATGAAGAACGAGCGCGTCGAAAAGCCGACCGATGTCGTCAAGGAAGGCCAGGAAGTTAAGGTCAAGGTCCTCGAGATCGACCCGCGCGGCAAGGTTCGCCTGTCGATGCGCGTCGTCGACCAGGAAACCGGCGCCGAGCTGGAAGACACCCGTCCGGCCCGCGAACCGCGCGAACCGCGCGGCGATCGTGGCCCGCGCGAGGATCGCGGCGGCGACCGTCGTGGTCCGCGCCGTGACGGCGGCCGTGGCGGCAACGACCGTGGTCCCCGTGGTGATCGCGGTCCCCGCGGTCCGCGCGGCGACAACAACGGCGGTGGCGATCCCGACCACATGCCGGCGTTTCTCAAGGAAGACTGATCGCGGCGCGATCAGGGGCCTCAAGGAAGACTGATCCTTCAGCGCTTTCATGAGCCAAAAATGAGAAGGGGCCGCAGCGATGCGGCCCCTTTTTCGTGCTCGTTGTGAAAAGTCCCGATCCTTGTTCCCAGACTTCGTCATTGCGAGCGAAGCGAAGCAATCCAGGGCGGCTTTGGACCAACGCTCAGGATCGCCGCGTCGCCTTCGCCTCCTCGCAATGACGAACGGGCATTGGGGCGCCGCGCGACCGGAGGGCTGTTTCCCTTCAGTTGGCGGCGGCGAGCCTGGGGGCGGCCTTGTCCTCGCCGCGCTTGCGGCGCGGCGCGGTGGTCACGCGGTTCTTGCCGGCCTGCTTGGCGGCATAGAGGGCCGTGTCGGCCATGGTGACGACGTCGCCCGCGCCCGTCGCCGTTTCCGGAACCGTGGCGACACCGAAGGAGGCGCTGACTTGCGCGCCGTGCGCGGCGGACAGTGCCTCGACCCGCTGGCGCAGCAGTTCGGCCTTCGCGGCGGCATGTTCGAGGCCGCACTTGGGCATGATGACCAGCAGTTCCTCGCCGCCGTAGCGCGCGATCACGTCCGAGGGCCGCAAGGTGCTGACCAGCTGCCCCGCCACGTCCCGCAGCACGGCGTCGCCCTTGGCGTGACCGTGGTCGTCGTTCAGGCGCTTGAAGTTGTCGAGGTCGATCATCAGCACCGAGATCGAGGTGCCGGTGCGCTGCGCCAAGTTGATGTAGCGTTCCAGCGCATCTTCCATGTAGCGCCGGTTGTAGAGGCCGGTCAGCGGATCGCGCAGCGACTGGGTGCGCAATTTCTCGCGCAGGGCGATGTTGGACAGCGCGAGCGAGATCGAGTCCGCCAGGGCCCGGGCGATCCGGGTGACGTCCTGAAACTGCGCGTGGGCATCGGTGGCCTCGCTGGCGAGAATGAGCAGCCCGAAGACCTGCCCGCGTGCCATCATCGGTACTTCGATGCTGGAAGCCTTGCCCACGGCATGCGGGCAGCAGAGCGATTTTCCCCGCCCGTTGTTGTCATGCTCGCGGTGGTTGAGATGCGGTTTGCCGCGCTTGAGCGCCCAGCAGTTCTCCGGAAACAGGGTGGCAGCGGGGGCGAAGCCCGGCCTGCGGCTCCACGATTGCGCCAGATCGAGCCGGTCGCGTGAATTGTTGAAGAGGTAGAGGGCGCCGTCGAGATCGGGCAGCAGCCGTTCCGCGCTGGCCATGAGCACCGCTGCCGCATCCTCGTGGTCGTCGGCGGCCTGCAGCATGTCGGTCATCGCGAACAGCTCTTCGACCTGGCTGCGCGCGGCGCTGGCCTCGGCCGCCAGGGTGAGATGTCCGTCGAGTTCGGCGACGGCGCGCCGCCCATAGCGAATGCCGATAGCCAGCGTGAACAGCGCCGTCATGGCGGCGATTCCTGCGAGAACGCGTGCGGGCGTGCCCTCGGCCAGAAAGCTTCCGGCGGCGCAGACCGCGCTGGCGACCTGAACCGCGTGAACCGCCATCCGCCGCGCCATGGTCATCGCCCCGCCAGACGATACCGGGCCGGGCGATATTATACTGTCGAGATTCCCCATCTGCACCCTGCTTCCGCTCGGAACGGGCAAGGTAATCGCCTGACAGCTAACGAACCGTAACAAACAGCATTAAGATGGAGTTATTATCGATTAACTTCAAGTAATTGGGCTGTTGCGTGGGCTTGGATTGGTATGCTTGTCGGTTTCTTTTTCGTCTTTTGGAACCGTTTCTACGCGCCAGCGACCCGCAATGTCATACGTGAAGAGCTGTAAGGCGCGATCAGCTCGGCAGCCCGCTTCCAGTCGCCGCGCAGCCAGAGGTCGTGCGCCTCGGGCGGAAGGATCACCGGCATCGTGTCGCGGCCTTCGGCGCGCAATGCCGCGTTGGCCTCGCAGGTGAGCAGGGCGAAGCTGGGCACTTCGCTGTCCTTCCACACGCCCGCCATCGCGAACAGGGGCTGGTCGGCCGTGCCGAACCAGTTCTGGCGGCGCTTGCCGTCGGTCGGGCTTGTCCTGCCCCATTCCATGAAGGCGGTGGCGGGCACCAGGCAACGGAACTCGCTGTTGCGCAAGTTGCCGATCCAGAACGGGCTTTCAAGATTGCGCACGGTGAGGATGCCGTGGCGGCGCTGATCGAAGGCGGCAGGGGGTGGCGGCACGCCCCAGAGGCGCGGGATCATCCGGCGCGGCAGGCGCCTTTCCGGGCGGGGACCCGCCACGAACTCGCGGCCCATGGTGATGACCGGCGCAAAGCCGCCGCCCGAGACCGAACCGCCGGGCCAGGGATCGTCCCCCGCTTCGGCCCCCATGGCACGGGCGACTTCGCGGGCGGGGGCGTCGAGGCGATAGATGATCGGCATGTCTGTTTCAGGCCCTAGACGGGTGGCCAAGCCGCGTCTATCGTTCGGCCATCCCCGGGGAGCTTGTGCCCAAGGCTTTTAAAAGCCGGACGGAAACAAATGGCTGAGAGGGGCAGGTCACGCTGCCCGACCCGTTGAACCTGAACCCGTTAACACGGGCGGAGGGAAGGGCGGGCCACAGGACTCATCTGTCGCGACCTTTCTTTCGTCCATAAGCCGAAGGAAAATCGCTTATGGCCGACATCAATTCCAAATTGGAAATCGGCGTTACCACCGGACCCATTCGCGGGTCGAAGAAGATTCATGTCGGGCCGCTCGGCGTCGCCATGCGGGAAATTCATCTGGAGCCGGGGTCGGGCGAGGCGCCTGTGCGCGTCTACGATACTTCCGGTCCGTACACCGATCCCGCTGTGAACATCGATATTGCCGCCGGTCTTGCCGCCAAGCGCCGCGACTGGATTCTCGCACGCGGCGATGTGGAGGACTATGCAGCCCGCGCGGTGAAGCCGGAGGACAACGGTCAGCTCGGCCCGGACCGCTCGGGCGGCGTCCCGGCCTTCCCCAACGTCGTGAAGCGCCCGCTGCGTGCGAAGCCGGGCATGAACGTCAGCCAGATGCACTATGCCCGTCGCGGGATCATCACGCCGGAGATGGAATACGTCGCCGAGCGGGAGAATCTCGGCCGTGCGATGCTCAAGGAGTATGCGCGCGACGGGCAGGACTGGGGTGCGGCGATCCCCGACTACGTCACGCCAGAGTTCGTGCGCGAGGAAGTGGCGCGCGGTCGGGCGATCATCCCCTCCAACATCAACCACCCCGAAAGCGAGCCGATGGCGATCGGGCGCAATTTCCTGGTCAAGATCAACGCCAATATCGGCAACTCCGCCGTCGCCTCGGACGTGGCGAGCGAAGTGGACAAGATGGTCTGGTCGATCCGCTGGGGCGCGGACACGGTGATGGACCTCTCCACGGGCCGCAACATCCACGACACCCGCGAATGGATCATCCGCAACAGCCCCGTTCCGATCGGCACCGTGCCGATCTATCAGGCGCTGGAGAAGGTCGGCGGCATTGCCGAGGATCTGACCTGGGAAGTCTTCCGCGATACTCTGATCGAACAGGCCGAGCAGGGCGTGGACTACTTCACCATCCACGCCGGCGTGCGCCTGCCCTTCGTGCCGCTCGCCGCCAAGCGCGTGACCGGGATCGTCAGCCGCGGCGGCTCGATCATGGCCAAGTGGTGCCTCGCCCATCACAAGGAATCGTTCCTCTACGAACGCTTCGACGAGATCACCGAGATCATGAAGGCCTACGACGTCGCCTACTCGCTGGGTGACGGCCTGCGCCCCGGCTCGATCGCCGACGCCAATGACGAGGCGCAGTTCGCCGAACTCTACACCCTGGGCGAACTCACCAAGCGCGCCTGGGCGCAGGACGTGCAGGTGATGATCGAGGGGCCGGGCCATGTGCCGATGCACAAGGTGAAGGAGAACATGGAAAAGCAGCTTGAGGCTTGCGGCGAAGCGCCGTTCTACACCCTCGGGCCGCTCGTGACCGACATCGCGCCGGGCTACGACCATATCACGAGCGGCATCGGCGCGGCCATGATCGGCTGGTACGGCACGGCGATGCTCTGCTACGTCACGCCCAAGGAGCACCTCGGCCTGCCGGACCGCGACGACGTGAAAGTCGGCGTCGTCACTTACAAGCTGGCCGCACACGCCGCCGATCTGGCCAAGGGGCACCCTGCTGCCAAGGTCCGCGACGATGCGCTTTCGCGCGCCCGTTTCGAGTTCCGCTGGCGCGACCAGTTCAACCTCAGCCTCGATCCCGACACCGCCGAGCAGTACCACGACCAGACGCTTCCGGCCGAGGGCGCCAAGTCCGCGCATTTCTGCTCGATGTGCGGGCCGAAGTTCTGCTCGATGAAGATCAGCCAGGAAGTGCGGGACTTCGCCGCCAAGCAGAACCAGCCCTCGACCGGCTTCATCGCTGCGGAGGAAGGCGGCAAACTGGCCATCGTCGAGGCCGAGGCGGGCATGGCCGAGATGAGCAAGGTGTTCAAGGAAACCGGCAGCGAACTCTACATGGGCGCGGGCGGCCGCGAGCACGACTGAGTTTCGCGAAGCAGGCCGTCGCCGCGGAATCTCTCCGGGGCGACGGCCTTCCCTGCCGAGGGCGAATCTCCTTCGCAGGAATGGTTTACGCTGCTAGGATCGCGCTCCAACAGGAGGCTTCCTTCGCATGTCCCGCAATGCCAATGGCGATTGGATCAAACTCGCCCACGACAGCTACTGGCTCTGGGCCGAATCCATGATGGTCATGGGCATGCGCACCACCGACATGATGACCGGACGGGGCAGCAACCGCGAAAACGTGCTCATGGTCACCGAGAAGCTCCAGGCCAATGCCGAACTGGCGATCAAGCTGGCTACCGGAGGCCTGACCTCACCTGAAAAGACCGCGCACAAGGCCGTTCGCCACTACCGCAAGCGCGTGACCGCCAACCGCCGCCGCCTCTCCCGGCAGAAGACGCGGTGACCGCGGGCGCGCCCGGGGAGGTCCACGTCGGCATCGGCGGCTGGAGCTACGACCCCTGGCGCGAGACTTTCTATCCCAAGGGCGTCTCCAAGGCCCGCGAACTGGAATATGTCGGCCAGCACCTCACCGGCACCGAGATCAACGCCACCTTCTACGGCCGCCAGAAACCGGCCAGCTTCGCCAAGTGGCGCGACACCGTGCCTGAGGGCTTCCGGTTCGCGCTCAAGGGTTCGCGCTACTGCACGAACCGCAAGAACCTGGCCGAGGCGGGCGAGAGCGTCACCAATTTCGTCGAGCAGGGCATCGTCGAACTGGGCGACAAGCTCGGGCCGATCAACTGGCAACTGGCCGCCACCAAGCAGTTCGACCCCGACGAGATCGCCGCCTTCCTCGCCCTGTTGCCGTCCAGGCATGAGGGCCTCGCGCTGCGCCACGCCATCGAACCCCGACACGAGAGTTTCCGTGACCCGGCTTTCCTGGAACTCGTGCGAAAGGCCGGTGTCGCCGTCATCCTGGCGGACAGCCCCAAGTATCCGGCCATCGAAGACGCGGCCGAGGCAGGCCCCTTCATCTATGCCCGTCTCCAGAACGCGCAATCCGAGATCGAGCAAGGCTACCCGGACGCCGAACTGGACCGCTGGGCCGGACGTGTCCGGGATTGGTCCGAGGCTGGACGCGACGTGTTCACGTTCTTCATCAACGGCGCGAAGGAGAGGGCTCCTGCGGCAGCGATGACATTGATCGGGAAGCTTGCTCGATGAGGCGGAGGCGTTTTTGATCCGGCCGCAATTTCAGATTTCCAGCTGAAGCCAGCCATTCCGGAACGGCCCCCTTCCGACCCCTCAGGAATCGGAAGGTCGCGCTTGATAGCCGCCTGTCCGGTGCCCACCGCTCGGGAAGAAATGCAGCCTGACCGGAGACGCCCCGTTGCGGACATCAGAAACCAACGGTAGCATTTGTCCGTGCCACCTTTCTATCTGCCAGCCTTCATGATGCTACAGGCAGTCCAGCCCACGACGGCTATCAATTGCATTGACCTCTCGGTGGCCACTGACCTGCAAAATGAAGAGATCGAGTTGGATGTCTCATTGGTCCAGATCGACGCTCACGACCGCGTGGAAGTGCAACAGGACGGCTGCAGGTGCCCCATCACCGTTTATGAGGGTGGCCCGGCCTTGCTCGACCTTGCAGCCGCGTATGTGGATCGTGCTCGGGGTGAAGTTGCTCACGCACGCATCAGAGGTAGAATGGAAATACCTCAAGAGCCGCCATCCGGCTCACTGCCCAGTCATTTGAACTTCCGGCTAACCAATGTCGTTAGAGTGTGGAATGCAGCACCATCTCCGAATGGCAGGTAACTACCCGAGCGCGCCAATCTGCGCCCGTCCGCTTCCGCCCCATTGCCGACATTAGTGATGCCGCTAAAATGCAGATTATGAAGCCCATCGAAGCCTTCGAACTCTTCGCTACCTCGCTCATCGAGATGCCGATAAGTCACGTCTGGCGCGGCTACGGGTCTGCCCTTTTCATCGAGCTTGGCACAACGATGCCAAGGACAAGACGCGACGGCTCGCCGGGCAATCCGGAAGGAGAAGTGTCGCTTGGGATTGAGTGGAGCTGGCGGATTGAGGATCGATCCTCGATCCTATGCGGAAGCTGGAGCGAGGAAGACCTCTGGCAGCCAGCCTTCGACCAACTACGCAACGGAAAAGTTGCGCGATGCGAGCTATTCGGTCTGCTGCCCGAAGTGATTCTCACGGCAGACAGCGGGATCAGGCTACTGACCTTCTCGACCACCGAGGGTCAGCCGCAATGGCATCTGGTGGACCGTCGCAACGGCCCGCCACGCTGGTTCACCGTTCGCAAAGGCAACCTCCATCTTGGCGATGGAACCGAGCCTTCAACCTAACGTCCGCTTTCCACCCGTTTCTGTCATAGGCGGCGCTCCCGAAACCGGAATGGCAAGATTTCACGGATTTAATCCGAAAGCTGCCTGACCGTACCCGCCGACATTGCCGACATTTCTGAGATCTCGTAGACCACATTTCCTGGCGGGCGAAAATGGAGAACGCTGATATGAGACCGCGCTTCTTCGGGTTAATCGTAAGCTTGCTTTCCTTGTTCGGGTGCGCCGATTCGAATGCTCCCATTAAGACGCGAGCGGGCAAGCTGACACAAGATCGAGTTGATGTAATCGTGCGTAAATGCGGCGGGCCCAGCGGTATGGCCCGGATTAGCGGGACTGAGCTGGTCATAAATCCGAGCAGCGACATAATGATAACCGGCTGCGTATTGAAAGCCTTGCAAGCAACCGGTGAAACAAGCCTCCCGGCCGTCCAGAGCGAGTTGCACCAAGCCCCCTAAATTGGCGCTCCTCCGTCTGGAATAGGCCGCTTTCCACCCAATTCGGTCATTAGCTTAGATGAACGGGTTCTCTGAAAACTGCCATTCATCGGATCTTCTTCCTGTTCGCTAGGGGCAAGGTCTGAGGGGATGTGTCGCCATCCGGAACCTCTCGCCCTTCCTTTCGTTTTAGCCGCCATGAAAAGCCTTCTCACCGCATCGGTTCTCGCCGTCGCTCTCGCGGCCTGTTCGTCCGAGCCTGCCAAGGCGCCGGAGCAGCCGGGGGACGCGGCGACCTCTTCCGCCGTTCCGGACGAAACCGTCTCCGAAACGCCTGCCGCTACGTCCTCGGCTCCCGCCTCCGAAACCGCCGATCCCAAGGTGCTTTCGCTGGAGGGGCTGGGCGATCTGAAGATCGGGCAGGCGGTGCCCGCCGGTTCGCATTGGGCCGAGCGCGGGGCGCAGGAGTCCGATGCCTGCCGGACGGTGACCTCGCCGGACTATCCGGGCGTCTATGCCATCGTGGAGAAGGGCAAGGTCCAGCGCATCACGCTCGGCAAGCGGTCCGAGGTGACGCTGGTGGAAGGGATCGGCGTCGGCTCCAGCGAGGCGGACGTGAAGAAGTGGTTCGCCGGCTTCCGCGAGGAGCCGCACAAGTATGAGGCCGCCCCGGCGAAATACCTCACCGCGCCCAACGCCGGGAGCGGCGATCCGGCCTTGCGGTTCGAGATTGGGCAGGACGGCAAGGTCGGGCTGATCCACATCGGGATGATGCCGGTGCTCGGCTATGTCGAGGGGTGTTCCTGAGACCTCGGTTCCGGCATTGATAAGGCCGCAGTGACGAAGAAAGCGACCGGCGTCCCTTTCTTCGTTTTCCTACAAGTCCCGTCCTTGCGTAAACCGGCGCGATGACCCGCTGGCCCGCCTATCTTCGCATTCCCGACTTTCTCCCCGTACCCGTCCGGGCGCGAAGCGACGGCTGGACGCCGGTGCGGCAGGGCGAGTTCGTCGGCTGGCTGGCGCAGACGGGATCGGTGGCCGAGGCGGCTACGCGGGTGGGATGCTCGCGGGAAAGCGCCTATCGGCTGCGGCGCAAGGCCGGGGCTGAGCATTTCGCGGCGGCGTGGGACTTCGCGGCGTCGGTCGGCGCGCACGATCGGGCTCAGCGGAAGTTCACGGGAACCGACCTTCCGGCTCTGGCGCTCGGGTGCGTTCTGCGGGTGCGGATGCGGCGCGGGCGTTACGCCGGGTGTCTGCTCGTCGCGCGGGATTCCGCGCTTTTGCGGCTGATGGCGCGGCTCGACCGGGCTTGTGCGCCGTTCGACGCGAAGGTGTGGGAATGAGCGGGCGGGGCGACACTTTCTGCACGTTTCGTGTAAAGCCGAGGGTCACACGCCGAAGCACGAAAGCCTTGCGATGAACCACTACCTGCTGACCTATCACCTGGCGCCGGACTATCTGGAGCGCCGCCCGCAGTACCGCGAGCCGCATCTCGCGCTGGCCTGGGCGGCGGTGGAGCGCGGGGAGTTGGTGCTCGGCGGGGCGGTGGAAGATCCGGTCGATACGGCGCTGCTGCTCTTTGCAGGCGAGGGACCGGAAGCCGCGGAGGCTTTCGCCCGCGCCGATCCTTACGTGACCGAGGGCATCGTCGAGCGCTGGACGGTGCGGCGCTGGGCCACGGTCGTCGGCGAGCGGGCAGCCCACCCGGTGCGCGGCGGGGGAGCGGCGTGAGCGCGGCGGAACTCGCGATCCGCACGCGCCGTGCGGCGTTCAACCGGGCTATTGCCGAAGGCGACGCCGCTGCCATCGGGCCGATCCTTGCGCGCGACTGCGTGATGGTGACCGGCACCGACAGCGCGCTGATCTCCGGGCGGATGGGGCAGGTGAAAGTCTGGCGGCGTGAGTTCGCGGGCTCGGCGCGGCTGCTCTATACGCGCACGCCGGAGCAGGTCACGGTCTCTCCGGTCGAACCGATCGCGATGGAGCATGGCCGCTGGGAGGGCATAGACAGCACCTCCGACGTGCTGGCGGCGTCCGGGACCTATACGGCCAAGTGGCGCGAACTCGGCGGCCAGTGGGTGATCGAGGCGGAAGTCTTCCTGACGCTGGCCTGATTGCTGGCGCCTGATCTCTCAGGCGCCGTCGCGTTCGGCGGCGAGGACATCGGCGGCGGCACCGGCGGCGCGGGCGGCGGATTCGGCAGCGGAATCGCGAGAGGGCTGCGAAGGGCCTGCCGAGGCGGAGTTCCGAGGCGCGGCCTGCTGCGACGTGTAGCCCTGCGGCCCGGGCAGCGCGCGCGGCGGGGCGGCGATGAACGGGGAGGCATCGCCGTCGCCGTCCTCGTCGCGCCAGCGCGGTGGGGGAGCGGAATACCCGTCATCGACCCAGCCGGGCGCGCCGAGCGCGACCATGCGCCCACGCGGAGGGCCGAAGCCGGAGTGGTCGCTGCCGGTATAGTCGTCGTCGGAGAGGGCATAGCCGCGCTCTTCCTGTTCGGCATCGGCGCGATCCCCGCGCGAAGAATGGCGAGCCTCGCCGCCAAGGGCATAGCCTTCCGGATACTTCTGCATCCGGCCGGTCGTCATGCCCGCGACGACCACGCCTGCGCCCACGCCGCCCGCGGCCAGCACCAGGAACCATTTGCCGAAACCCATCTCAACTCCACGTCACGCCAGCCCGACCTTCCTAATATAGGACTATCCGAGGTCCGATGTCGGTGAGGTGAATGCTTTGCGGGCGAATGCTCTGGGCAATGGGGATTATACCTATATCCGCGAAAAGGAACCGTTCATATCCCGGTGACATGGTGAACGCATGTTTACGAAACGGTCAGACGCCTACTCGCTCACGCCCTGCTGGTTCTCGCGCGTCCACGAACCCGATGGACGACGGGAGCGGGAGGACGACGGAACGCTGATTTGCACGTGCCGCTATTGCCGAAAGCGCATCCGATCGCGCGAGGGCAAGACCTGGAACCTGGCTGACGGTCTCGATCTCGACGCTCTGGCCGCCTCCTGCATTTCCAGCCATTTCAGCGTGATCGACGTGGAGGAGGGGATGGTGCTGGCCCGCTACAAGGTGCCGCCCGATGCGGACGAACTCGCTATCGAGGACATGCGCGCCGTGATCGCGGCCAAGCACGACTTCGAGGAAGGCGGCGATCTGGAAATCCGCCTCATCCGGCACGAGGAAGTGCTCCAGAAGCGGCATTGAAAGTCGGCTTCCAGATACCAAAAAGGGCGCTCACCCGGCTGGGGAGCGCCCTTTTTCGTGCAGGCCGAAGCCTTGATGAGGTGCCTTACTCGGCAGCGGCCTGGGCCAGGGCGCCCTTGGCGTCGGCGAGGCGGAAGTTGACGTTGCGCGAGTTGTAGGTGCCGGTCACGCGGTTGCCCGAAACGTAGAGACGGAAGGGAACCTGGCCCTGGGCGGTGCCGGAGATCACGGTAACCTTGCCCTTCTGCTCGGTCGTGTAGTTGTAGTGCACGCCATCGTGCGAGAAATCACGCGAGTCTTCGGCGTAGGCAGTGGTGGCGGCAACGGCGGCGAAAGCGGCGCCAGCGGCAAAAACGGTCTTCAGCATGGCAAAATCCTTAGTCTGAACGATAGGAGATTGCCTTGGGCACCCCTTATCTTGTTGCAGTGCAACATGTCTGTAGGGGGGCGCCGTCGCAATGGCATTACTTGCCACCGGTGGTGCAGAAAGTGCAACTTGGCAAATTCCTGCGACGATTGATTGTGTTAGCGGTAACCGAAATGCCGAAAAAAATGGTTCTGACGTAAAATTTCGTCATTCCGGCGTGGGACTGGCGTTCTCTTTCGGGCGAATCGATGGCCGGCGAAGAAGAGGCGAGACTTCGGAGGAGGCCGATTGCGCGATTCGCGTGAGAGCGATAGGGTCGTGACATGAAGAGAGCTCATGCAGCCATGCGACGTGCCGGGCTTGGATACGTAGCGGCTCTGGGGGCCGCTTTCGCAATGGCGGCCTGCCATGGCGGCGCAAAGGACATGCCGGGAGATGCGCAGGACCATACGCCGTTCCACGAAATCGGCGCTGCGGATACCATTCACTTCCTCGGCACGGAGCCGTTCTGGGGTGGTGACGTCACCGGCACGCGAATGACGTATTCCACGCCGGAATCGCGGACGGGCGAGGTTTTCCCGGTCTCGCGCTTTGCCGGGCGCGGCGGGCTGTCGTTTACCGGGATGCGCGGCGGTGCCGAACTGACATTGGCGGTCGCACCGGGACAATGCAGCGACGGGATGTCCGATCGAGCCTATCCCTTTACGGTAATGTTGAAAATCGGAGCAGAAACCCGTTATGGCTGTGCCTGGACGGACCGTCAGCGGCCGAGCGGCGGGGAAACTTCGGCCCCCTCAAGTCCGCGCTGAGCATCCGAACTGCGCGAAGAGGCGGCTTCGCGGGGCTTTTGGGGCGCTGTCGGCGGATCGTCCGCATGGGAGCCGGCGGGCAGGCAAGCGCCCGCCAGAACTCCAATCGCGATGGCGGCGACCACTGCACCGAGCATAGGGGTCTTCATTCGCGTCTTCATCGGCAATGCGGTTCTCCGATTGCCCCCTTCCGGGATTCAAACGCCTGAAATTCCTGGGTGTTCCGACGGCGCCGACTTAGCGTTTGCGCACGAATTCCGCGCGCAGGACCAAGCCCTTGATACCGGGATATTTGCAGTCGATCTCCTGCGGATCGCCGGTCAGGCGGATCGACTTGATGAGCGTACCTTGCTTGAGCGTCTGACCCGCGCCCTTGACCTCGAGGTCCTTGATCAGCGTGACCTGGTCGCCGTCCGCCAGCAGATTGCCGACCGCATCACGCACTTCGACCGCATTCGCGGCGGCGCGTTTGCTTGCCAGTTCGGACGCGGGCATCCATTCGCCGCTGTCCTCATCGTAGACGTAATCCTCGTCGTCGCCTGCCATGATCGTCCTTTCGTTGGAGAGGCGGCCATGGCAGGCGACGGCGACTTTTCCTAGAACAGTTTCTAATCCGACTGCATCGGGGCAACTGCCATAGGCTTTTGATTTGCCGCATTTTCCGGGACGCCGGGTGATTCCACCCGACTAGAAAATACTTTAGTTTTCCAACGACTTTTCGAGCGTGATCTCGCAATTCAGCAGCTTGGAGATCGGGCAGCCGGCTTTGGCTTCATCGGCCAGTCGCTCGAAATCCTCCGCTCTGATGCCGGGAACGCTGGCCTTTAGCGTCAGCGCGGACTTGGTGACCGCAAAGCCCCCGTCGGCGCTGTCGAGCGTGACCGTGCACTGGGTGTCCAGCGTACCGTCGGCAAAACCCGCCTTGGCCAGCGCGAAGCTGGTGGCCATGGTGAAGCAGGCAGCATGGGCGGCGGCGATGAGTTCCTCGGGATTGGTGCCCGGCTGGCCTTCGAAGCGGGTGCCGAAGCCGTAGGGCTGGTCGCTGAGCACGCCCGATCGGGTGGTGATCGCGCCCTTGCCCTCCTTGCCGAAGCCTGTGTAGCGGGCGGAGGCGGAGTTCGTCGTCATGCCGGTTTTCCTTTCATGGATCTACGGGAAGGTGGGGGGCGGGCGTTTGGGCCGCGAACCTGGGCAAACGCGAAGCCGCGGATGTCGTTCCCGATTCGCAGACGTTATTCATGGTGCAAACGGATGCTCAGGCTGGGTGTAGTGCCCGAAAGCCCGGATTCTCGACGTTAGCGGATGCAGCATCGAATCGTTTCCAGGCGCGTTCGTGGAACCAGAAGGCTACCGCGTTGATGCAGGGTTCCACAAGCGCGATCCCGCCCGCGAGGGCCAGCGAACCTGTCATTACATAGGCAACGGTGAAGCCGACCGTCAGGTGGAGGCACAAGTACGTCAGCGTCTTGGTGAGATCGCGGGACATGGTGAATTCCTTTCGCAGTGCAAAATAACGGAATTCCGCGCGTTTGCGCCAATGATCGCTTCCGATTTCTTTGATCGGCTGCTATGTGTCCAGACAGAAGAGAGGCGGGCCGCAAAAGACGGTGCCGACTGGGAAGAGAGCCAGGATTAATGGCGTCGTGAAGCAATTCATGGCGGTATTGCAGGAAGAACTTGTCCCGTTCGCGGCGGATCGGATCAAAGCCGATTTGCTACGTTCAGGCTGGCAGGAGACGCCGCGATGAGACCGAGCATGATCGGTGCCGCTCTCATGCAGGATAGCCCGGTTCCCCGAGCGGACGATTTCGCCCTCATCCAATCCAAGCCGGGATTCACCCCGACCGTTTTGCAACGGCGTGGCGACGGTTTGGTTCCTGGATGAGGGCGGATCGTCTTTCGGGGAAAGGTAAGCAATACGGGGCGCGACGCGATCGACCGCCCCTCGGTCGGACTTCTGCGCAAGCGGGTCTGACGACAGGGAGGCGGCCCTGGCTGCAGTACGGCGTTTTACGCCAGAGATGCAGGCGGGTGCCGCAAGAGGCCGAGGGAAGGGAGAAGGTCAAGGCGCGGCGGCCCCGAGGTCGGCCGCGCCTTGATGTTGCGGCTTCGGCGGTTTTGCCGATCGTCACCGCACGGCTGCCTTCCGGCTGGACCGGGGTGATGCGGCGCAGCATAAGGCGGCATGGAATTCGTCCACCAATACGAGCGCGCGATCACCTGGATCGTCGCGCAGTGCCCGGCCCCCGACAAGTTCGCGCATACTTACGCGGGCCTGACGATATGGCTTCTCACCGCAATTTTGATGAAAAAGAAGCTCAGCTCCAACTGGCCGCTGGCCATGGTGGTGATCTTCGAGCTCGGAAACGAGTATATAGACCGGCTCGCGCATGGTACCTGGGCCTGGCACGATACGATCGGCGATGTGATTGCCACGCTGTTCTGGCCCTTTGTGCTGTCCTTCGCGATGCGGTTGCGCCCGGCTATCCGCGGCTGACGCTTTGATCGCCTCCGGCGCGATTGCAGTAGCGGCGGGAACCGGCGATGCTCCGTTGCGATTCGACAGGAGTCGAACGTGACGGAGGATACCGGATGCTTGACCCTGACTGGCGCGCCCTGGTGGCGGGCAGTGCTCTCGTTCTCGCTCTTGGCGGCCTGACAGGCTGCAACAAGGGTGCCGAGCCCGACGCGGTGCCGTCCTCCGTTCTTGCCGAGCGCACCGCCGCGGCCACGGAGGGAGCCGTGACGGAAGAAGCCGTTACCGCCGCACCGACAGGAGCGGTAGCCAGCCTCTCTGCCTATGTCGGCAAATACCCGCTCGATAAAGTGGGCGACTATGCGTTCTTTCAGCATCCGGTGGTGCAGGAAGGCCTGTCCCGTGCAGTGACCGATCCCAAGGTCCTGGCCGCCATTGCGGCGATAAAGGGGCCGGTCGGCCCGGTCATGCGCAAGGACAACGACATTGCCGCCTCGCAGTGCGAACAGCACGACTGCGGCGCCCGCAACTACGCGATCCACGTCGATGCGACGACTAACCGGGTGTCCTCCGTCTGCTATTACGATGAGCAGGCCGGGCCGATCGCCACCTGGTACAAGCCGGACGGTTCGAAAGTCAGCGAGGGCGACGGCTGTTCGGTCGGTTAGACCGGCTGCGGTTGCTCCTCGTCATCGGCCCATGATCCATCCCAGAACGCGCTTGATCCGGCCTTGCGCCTCGCGCAGGCGGATGAGGCCGGAGCGGACTTCGGCCTGTCCCCCCGCGATCCGCTCCACCAGGATTTCCGGCTCGCAGGGCAGGCGGGTGACCGGGTCGAGATAGCGCGGGTAAAGAATGAGCGTGGCCGCCACCAGTTCGTCGAGCGTGCGCTGGCGGGTACGGCGGGCGGGCACGGCGCCGAGATCGTGGGTCAGGCCCCATCCGGCGTAGAACGGCACGCCGTGGGTGACGACTTCGCGCCCGCGCATCAGCGCCTCGAACCCGGCCAGCGAAGTCAGGACATGGACCGCATCGACCCGGTCCAGCAGCGCGGCGATCGACGAGGTGCGGTCGATTTCGTCGGCATATTCCAGAGCCTGGGCATCGGGAACATGGCCCTTGCGATGGCCGGCCTCGACATCGGGGTGGGGTTTGAAGACGATGTGCGCGTCCGGCTCATGGGTGCGGGCGCGGCGCAGCAATGCAAGGTTGTCCAGCCCGCCGCCGCCGCGCAGCACCGAGCGGTCGTCTGCGACCTGCCCGGTCACCAGCACTTGCTTGCGGCTGCTCTCTCTGGACGCAACCGGGCGTTCGGTGTCCTGCCCGTATTTGCTGATTCCGCCGGAAACGAGGCGTTCGCGCAAGGATGCCGCGCGTCGCAGCATGTCCTCGGAAATCGTCGCGGTTTCGAGGAGGACTTCCAGTTCGCTCGCCTGGGCCGGGTCGAAGTGCGGGCCGTGCGCGTCGACGACGATCGAAAGCGGCGGCACGCAATTGGCGCCGAGGCCGGTTGAACGGATCATGCCGTCCTCGATCTCGCCGATCCGCACGCCGCGCGCTTCGAGTTGCGACAGGGTGCGGGCATCGCTGCGCGCGATCCAGGCGAGCACTTGTGAGGCACCGGAGGGTAACGGGGCGGGAAGCTCGGCGGCCTTGGCGTGGCGCACCGGGGCAGAGCCGTCCCACAGCAGGGCGTCGGCGGTGATCCGCTTCCACGACGCGATGCCGTAGATGGCGGCGACGGAGCGGTTCGCGTCGATCAGGCGGCGCCAGCTGGCCAGCATGGCGATCGCTTGTCGCGGCTCCAGCACGTCGCCGGTGAAGGGATCGCGGTAGGTCCAGCGCCCGAGTTCGGCGGCAAGCGTGGCCTCCAGCGTGGCGGGGTCGCCCAGAGCGGCGAAGCGGCCCGCGCCGAGCGGCTGAACCCGGCAGCCGGAGAGGGCGGCCACCAGGAGCAGTTCGTCGTCGGCATCGGCGATCACGAGATCGGCCCCGGCGCAGAGGCTCCAGGGATCGGCATCGGCGGGCAGGCGGTCGCGCGAGATGGCTTGCGTTTCCAAGTCGGCCGCACGCAAGTACCGGGTGGCTTCGTCGGCGATCTCGGGATTCGCCGCAGAAACGATGACAGTGCGACCCTCGGGCAGTGAAGCCGCCGTTCCCCAATAAGCGCCTCCGACGCGTGCCTCGCGCAGGGCGGTGGCGAGGCCTTCGACCTCCGCATGGCGACTTGGCGAGGCTTCGGCGAGAGGCGCGGCGCGGTGGCCCGGGAAGGGCGGGATGCGCAGGAAGGGAACGGTCATCGCGCGGTCTCTAGCCGTACGGTCAGCGAATCTCCAAGCACGGAAAGGCGGCCTGCCGCCCAGTTCCATGTCTTTTCCGTGGTGGCCGCGATCAGGCCCTCGCGCCGGTCGTCGCAGCGATAGGGGCTGCCATCGGGGCGGGCGGCGCGGCCTCCCGCCTCGTTGAGGAACAGCACACCTGCCGCGTGGTCCCAGGGCAGGGTGCGGGTGAACAGGGTCGCATGGTTGCCGCCCGTGGCGATGCGGGGGTACTGGTCGGCGGCGCAGCGGGGGCTGTCGAGCACTTCGGCATCTTCGGCGAGACCGGCGAGCAGCCGCGCGCGCCTGTCCTTGTCGGGAATGAGCCGCGTCACCGCTACCAGCGGGCGTGCAGGTTCGGCGGAGGGTGTGCGGAACGGCGTACCGTCGATCGTTGCGCCTTCACCGGAGAACGCAGCGCAGAAGCGGCTGGACAGCGGATCGAGTATCCAGCCGCCGATCGGAATCCCGTCCTGCGCCAAGGCCACAAGCAGGCCGAAGGGGCCGGTCCTCGCCGCGAAATTGGCGGTTCCGTCGAGCGGGTCGATGATCCAGCAGGTGCCGGAGCCGAGATGATCCAGCAGTTCCGGCCGGTGGTGCACGGCTTCCTCGCCGACGACATGGGCGCCGGGGATCAGGCCCGCGAGACGATCGGACAGGATCGCTTCGCATTCCCGGTCGGCGGCGGTTACCGGCTCACTGTCACTGGGATCTTCCGCCTTGTTCGCCACCGGCGCGGCGCCCGCCGTGCCGAAACGCGGCAGGATGGCGAGACGCGCCGCCTCGCGCATCGCCTGCTCGACGGCAGACGTGAGATGTCGGTTCATGATCGGCGGGCCTTGAGCGTCGGAACGGGGAGCGAAGGGTCACCAATGGCCGAAGTCGCCGCGCGTGTCGACACGCAGCGAAGTATAGGGAAGCTGGACGTGATCGAGCACCGAATAGGCTGCCCTGCCGAAGCGGGACTCCGAGCGTCCGAACAGCAGCTCGCCCAGATTCAGGCCGAGGCCGAAGAACAGGTGGCGCTTTGGTTCGATCCCCTTGGCGCGGTCGCTGTTGAGGAAGTCGGTGGCATAGTAGCCGATCTGGAGATCGAGGAAACGCAGCGGACTGCGCTGGAGCCCCTCGAAGCCTGCGCCTTTCAGCGCGAAGAGAAAGCGTTGCTGGGCGTAGTGCTTCTTGCCGACGTGGCTGTAGATCCGCTCGTTCGGCATGATCTCGATCTTGAAGGCGAACTTGTCTTTCAGGCCCGGCACCGTGTTGCGCAGCACGGAGAGCGTCGCGCCGGTAAGGTTCATGGCGATGTCCTGCATCGAATAGCCGCTGTCGGTCTCGATACCGTCGGAGATTTCGTTGAGCGCCATGACTCCGGCAGCGAGGACGCCCGCCGTGACGGCATCGCCTTCCGAACCCTGCGTGTTGCGGTGCAGACGGGCATGGAGAATGTCGGCGATGAGGTAGGTGTTGAAGGCGTGGGTGAGCTTGTCCATGCCGATGTTGGCCGTGTCCTTGCCGAACCATCCTTCGTCCTTGAAATGGAACGGCGCGGTTTTCTTGAACAGCTTGGGAATGCTCTGCGCGCCCATGTAGACGAACAGGATCGCGAGTTCGGTCCGGATCGTTCCGGCTTGCTGGAAAACGCCGCGATAGGGGGCGTACGCGCGCGGGATATGGCCCGAACCGTCGAGACGGCTGCCGGGCGAGAAAGGCTGGGTGGGGCCGTAGGTGTCGGTCGCTTCTTCGTGGGGCTCGGCAAGCGTCGCCGGAGTCAGGTCGATCAGGGCTGACGAGGGAGCGGGCGCAGGGATATCGGCGAGATTCCATTTCGATACGGTGATTGGCAAGGGCCCGATCGCGGTGTCGGCTACGGGGATTTCCGGTGCCGAAAAGGGCGGCGAACCATCCCATTCATCTGCCCGTGCCGGTGTCGCTGAAAGGCAGATGGCCAGTGCCAGGGCGAAGCCGCTGGAAGAACCCATCCTCATGAATCTTCTCATCCTGAAAAGCTGAGCCGGTTACTCGGCCAAGCCCGTTCAGCGCCCCGAAGAAGACGAAATCCGTTACCGACGATCTCCCCGGCGGGCTGTTGCCCTGCTCCAGGGAAATCGGTAGCGCCCTTCCTATGAGAGTTCCGAAGTCGATAAAATTGCTACTCCTGTCACCTGTCTGGCTCTTTCAGCTAGGGACATCGGCCAAAAGTTTTCTCGACAATCCCCTGATCGGCTCGCCGCGACTCAACCGTCTGGGTCTTCATCGCGGAAGGGTTCGGCTGGCCGGGGCACTCTGTGCGTGGCGACGCTGGCGGCTGGCGAAGAAGGTCCGCACGGACTGGCGCGAGGCTTTCGACCGGGATGGATATGTCGCGATCGAGAACGTGATCCCGCCCGAACAGTTTGCGGCCTTGCGTTCCGCGATCCTGTCTTACGAGGGCGACGCGCGCGAGATGCGGCAGGGCGATGCGATAACGCGCCGCCTTGCCATCGATCCGGCCATGTTGCAGGCGATTCCGCAGTTGCGCGGCCTGCTCGATCGCAGCGATCTCAATGCGCTGTTCGAATATGTCGCCGGTTTCCGCATCAGGCCGGTGCACTATATCCAGACTATCGTCACCCACGATGCCAGCAACGAGGCCGACCCGCAGGAATCGCTCCATGCCGATGCCTTTCATTCCTCGCTGAAGGCCTGGCTCTTTCTCAATCCCGTCACCGCCGACGAAGCGCCCTTCACGTTCGTGCCGGGGTCGCATCGCCTGACCCGCGAACGGCTGGACTGGGAGCACCGCCGCAGCCTTGCCGATCCACACGCGATCGACCGGCTATCCGCGCGCGGTTCGCCGCGAGTGAGGGCTGCCGACCTTGCCGAGATGCGGCTGCCCGAACCCAAGCCGCTGGCGGTTCCGGGCAATACTCTGGTCGTGGCCGATACGCTGGGTTTTCACGCGCGCGGCGCTTCGGTGCGGCCAATCGAGCGGGTCGAGATCTGGTCCTATTCGCGGCGCAATCCGTTCCTGCCCTGGCTGGGCGGCGACCTGCTGAGCCTGCCCGGCCTTGCTGAGCGCCGCATCGGCTGGCTCTGGGGAATCCGGGACCGGTTCGAGAAAGTGGCGGGTCAGCCTTGGCAGCGCGTCGGCAAGCGTCGTCCTGTAGACGCGCAGGACTGAACCAGTCGAATTTCTCGCGGCAAAAATGTCACGATTAATTTCCGTCAACTATAGCGCCTTTCTACTGGCCGGAGCCTGTGCTTGATTTGCGGCAAGTGGAGGAAAACGGCCGGCCTGCGGGGTTTACAGACTTGGCCATGCTGCGTAGCACAACGTCGCGGATTGTGCCGATGCCTAACAATACATGTCAGGACTCAGGCGTTGTGCACTGCGACAAGCAAGGTATAGGCGATGCGCAGCAATCGAAAGCATGCCACCAGGGGGGTAAAGTTGCCGAATTCCGTTGTCCCGATAGCCGTCGGGGCTAGCAATTTCATCGTCTCTCGCGCCCGCGAAGTCATCGATATCGAGGCGCGCACGCTGGACGAACTCGGTGCCTCGCTCGGCACGAGCTTCACCAAGGCCTGCCAGCTTCTGGCCGGTGCTACCGGCCGCATCGTCGTTGCCGGCGTCGGCAAGTCGGGCCATATCGCCCGCAAGATCGCGGCGACGCTTTCCGCCACTGGTTCTCCCGCCATGTACCTCCATCCCGGCGAGGCCGCGCATGGCGATCTCGGCATGGTGGTCGAGGGCGACGTGGTGCTCGCCATCTCCAATTCCGGCAATACCGCCGAACTCCAGGTGCTGTTCGACCATACCGAACGCTGCGGGATTCCCGTTGTCGGCATGACCTCTTACGCCGATTCGCTGGTCGAGCGCCGTTCCGACGTTTGCGTGCTGCTGCCCGTCGCCACCGAAGCCTGCTCGGCCAACATCGCGCCCACCAGTTCGACCACGCAGCAGCTCGCCCTTGGCGACGCGATCGCCATGGTGCTGATGGACATGCAGGGCGTCTCGCGCGAGAGTCTCAAGGCGCTTCATCCGGGCGGTTCGATCGGCCTGCGCCTCGCTTCGGTCAGCCAGATCATGCACGGCGCCGACAAGCTGCCGCTGGTCGAACTCGACCTGCCGATGGACGACGTCATCACTTGCATGACCTCGATGGGCTTCGGCATCGCCGGTGTCGTCGATCCCGCCGGTCGTCTGGCCGGGATCATCACCGACGGTGACTTGCGCCGCCACTTCAAGATGCTCGATCAGGTCTGCGCGCGCGAAGTGATGACGCCGCGCCCGAAGATGCTGCGGGCCGACATGGCGGCCGAGGATGCCCTGCGCTTCCTCAACGACGCCCAGATCACCTGCGCCTTCGTGGTCGGCGAAG
>PJTY01000446.1_pt1 | contig 21186 bp, 11 predicted proteins | sample 1512121 | NCBI WGS metagenome assembly PJTY01 (sample SAMN08177680, study PRJNA422409) | Soil metagenome, whole genome shotgun sequencing project. | isolation source: Soil enriched (2) on filter paper: alkali lignin treatment | place: USA: Madison | collected 2015-01-15 | reverse complement strand
GATCGCGCATCCTCGTGCCGCGCGCGCGTCGGGAGGAGATCGTCATGCGCCTGAAGCGGGAGGCCGAGCGCTTCAAGGTCGGTGCTCCCGACGATCCCGAAGTGCGCATCGGCCCGCTTGCCAATGCCGCGCACTGGGAGCGCGTGCAGTCGTACATCCGGCTGGGGCAGGAGGAAGGCGCGACCCTCCTGACCGGCGGTGAGGGCCGTCCCGAAGGGCTGGACCGGGGATGGTTCGCAAGGCCGACGATCTTCACCGATGTCGCCAATTCCATGCGCATCGCCCGCGAGGAGATCTTCGGTCCGGTGCTGAGCGTCATCGCTTATGACGACGAGGCGGAGGCCGTGGCCATCGCCAACGATTCCGAGTTCGGACTCCAGGCCTATGTCCTGTCCTCGGACGAGGCGCGTGCCCTGCGGGTTGCGCAGCAGCTCGTGGCCGGGCGCGTGGTCGTCAACGGCGCACCGCACGATCCTCATGCCCCGTTCGGCGGATTCCGGCAGTCCGGCCTCGGACGCGAGATCGGCGCCTACGGCCTCGATGCCTTCCTCGAACCGCGCGCGATTCTGAAACCCGCCGCCTGATTCCTCTCCCCCGATCGAAAGCGAAAGACATGCAGAAAACCTGGATCATCACCGGAAGCGCGCGCGGACTCGGCCGTGCCGTCTTGACCGCCGTGCTGGAAAGCGGCGATAACGTGCTTGCCACTGCGCGCGACGTGGCGCAGCTTGCCGGCCTCAAGGCGCTCTACGGCGACCGGCTCGAACCTTTCGCGCTCGACGTGACCGACGAGGCGGGCACAGCCGAGGCCGCGACGGCCGCGATTGCCGCCTTCGGTCGCATCGACGTGCTGGTGAACAATGCGGGCTACGGCCATTTCGAAGCCTTCGAGCAGAAATCCGCAGCCGATTTCCGGGCCGAAGTGGAGACCAACCTGTTCGGCGTCGTCAACATGACCCGCGCGGTGCTGCCGTTCATGCGGGAGAGCCGCTCAGGGCATATCCTCAACGTTTCGTCGGTCGGCGGCCGTGTCGGTACGCCGGGCCTGTCCGCCTATCAGGCGGCGAAATGGGCGGTCGGCGGGTTTACCGAAGTCCTGCGCGGTGAAGTGGCCCATCTCGGCATTCGCATCGTGTCGCTGGAACCGGGCGGGATGCGGACGGACTGGGCCGAAACCGCCGGCAACGCCGCGACGAGCGCGGTCTTGCCGGACTATGCCGAAACCGTGGGCGCAATGCTTGAGCGGATCAGGGCCTATGCCGGGGGCGAAGTCGGCGATCCGGCTCGTATCGCGCAAGTGATCCTCGAACTGGCGAAGCGCGATGAGGTGCCCGCCCATCTGGTGCTCGGCACCGACGCGCTGGCTTCCTTCGACGCGGCCGAAGCCCTGCGGCGCGACGACCATGCGCGGTGGTTGCCGGTCAGCCGCGCGACTGTCTTCGATGGTCCCGAGGGCGAGGCGCTCACTGCATTGCTGCCCTGAGCGGGATGGCCTCCCCCGCCGCCGGTTTCCCGTCAACGGGGAGCGGCGGCGGGGGAAAGCGGCTCAGAACCGGTAGTCCCAGCTCAGCGTGAAGGTCCGTCCGCGACCGGCGAAGAAAGCCAGGTTGTCGGTCGGCAGGCGGGTGTCGCTGCTGTAGTCGATATAGAACTTGTCGAAGAGGTTCTGCACGCTCAGGCTGAGGCCGCCCAGGTCGGTCTGGTAGCGCAGGCTGGCATCGGTGACCGCATAGCCGCCGAAGTTGTTGCGCTGGTCCGGCCGGGTCTTGCCGGCATCGGCGTGGAAGCTGCGCGAGAGGTAGAACTGCGTCTGGACGAGTGCCGAGATGCGTCCCTTGGCGTAAGTCGCGTTGAGATTGACGCGGTCCGGCGAGATGTTCGAACCGTCGAGATCGGTATCGACCACGCCGTCCGGATTGGCGGAATCGCTGTCGTAGCGGCCCTGGATATGGGCATAGCCGATCCCGGCGCGCAGGCCGTCGATCGGCAGCTGGGCCTTGAGGTTGATCTCCAGGCCCTGGATCTCGACCCGCTGGCGCTGGACGTCGAACGTCCGGTCCGGACGGGCGATCAGCAGCTGTCCCTTGTCGCTCGACGACCAGAAATAGGCGACCGAGGCGTCGAGCGGGCCGCGCTTTACCTCAAGCCCGATCTCGCGGTTGTTGGTGACGATCGGCGAGATGTCGAGGTAGTCGTCGAGATTGATGCCGGTGCGGTTCAGCGAACGGGTGATGCGCCCGATGTCCGGCGCGGTGAAGCCTTCGGCATAGCTGGCATAGGCACGGATGCCCTTCCACGGTTCCAGGATCACGCCCCCGTTCAGCAGCAGGTCGCTGAACTTGGGCTTGCCGCCGGTCACCGCCACGCCGCCGTAAGTGGACAGGCCGCAGGGCGTGCCCGCCGGAAGCGAGGCCGAGCAGGCGACGAACGTGGTGGAGGGCAGCGTGTGGAAATCGTCGATCTTGATCTGGACGTTTTCCCAGCGCGCGCCGCCCGCGAGGCGCAGCTTGCCGCCCAGCAGCTTGAGGTTGAGCTGGCCGAACGGCGCGAGGCTGCGGAAGTCGCTGGGCGGCACCCAGACGCGGCCGGTGGCGATCAGCGCCTGCTCGGTCTTGTCGAACAGGGCGTCGAAGCCGACGATCGCGGTCAGGTCCTCGAAGCCGGGCACGGGCCGTTCGTAGCTGAACTTCGCGCCCAGCTTGCGCGAGCGGTTCTCCGACTGGTCGAACAGCGTGCCGACCGGGGCGAGGACCGGGTCCTGGAACGTGGCCTGCGGGTTGATTTCGCCGCCGAAGGTGTCGTGGGTGCGGTTGAAGAACAACTGGGTGACGAGATTGCCGCCGCCGAGGTCCTTGTCGGTCAGCGACAGCGCCAGGCTCTCGGTGCGGCTTGCCGCCGACTTGCCGGGAGGATCGCCGCGCACCGCGCTGGTCGGAACGAACGTGGGGTCGGCGGCGGTCGGGCGGCGGCCTTCGAGCGCGACGAAATCGCCGTCGCCCTTCATCTCGAAGCGGCTGGCGATCAGGTCGATGCGGGCGCTGGAGGACAGTTCGTACCCGAACCGCGCGAAGAAATTCGTCGTCTTGGAATCCTGGGTCTCGCCCTGGGTCAGGTTGAGGCCGACCCGGCGGCTCTGGCCGTCGTAGTAGACACCGCGATTTTCGTAAGTCGCGCCGATCGTGGCGTCGAAGGCGCCGGTCTTGTACTGGAGCAGGCCGCCGCCCTTCCAGCCCAGGCCGTCGCCGTGGAAGTCGTTGTCGGCGGTGCCTTGCAGCAGGACGCGGCCGGAAAGCCCTTCCTTCTGCGGCGCGCCCACGGTCACCTGGTTGACGATGCCGCCGGTGCCGCCGATGCCCTGGAGGGCGTTGGAGCCGAAGATCAGCTCGACGCGGTCGATGAAGAAGCCGTCGATGGTGAAACCGTCGCGGCTGCCGTCGCGCAGCGGCGTCGACTGCGGAATGCCGTTGATCGCGTAGAGCGGCGAGCGGCCGCGCAGGGTTTCGCCCGCGCCTGAGAGCTTCTGGCGGGTGGGCGAGAAGCTGGGGGTGAGCGTGGCGACGGCATCGGTGACCGATCCGCCGATCGTCATCTGCTGGTCGAGCGTGTCCTTGCCGATGATGTCGATGGTCAGCGGCAGCGCCGAAGGCGGCAGCGCCGAGCGCGCGGCTGTGACGACGATGGCCTCACCGGGCGCCGTGTCGCCGTCCTTCCGATCGGTGGACTGGGCCAGCACCGGCGCCTGGGCCGAGACGATGGAGACGAGAGCGATACCCGCAGCAAGCCGGGCAGCGACGATTGGACGCACCGAAAGATCCCCCTGGTTGATCTGTATTGGCACGCGCCCCTAATGATGATGAGAATGAAAATCAATCGCATCTTATGGCCGTTGCGCAAAAGAAATGGGGCCGCTCTCGCGGCCCCATCCGGCTCATGCACTGCTGCAACCTCTCGTTATTTGGTGTCCGGACCCATGAGCTTCCGGCTGAGGTAGGTCACCCAGAGTGCGGCGGTCTTGGCGGACTGGCGGATGTCCGCACCCGAGCCGTGGCCGCCTTCGGTGTTCTCGTAGAAGTAGAAGGGCAGGCCCAGTTCCTCCATCCGCGCGGCGAACTTGCGGGCATGCTGCGGGCCGACGCGGTCGTCGCGGGTGGTGGTGAAGATGTAGGGCTCGGGATATTTCACGCCCTTGCGCAGGGCGTGGTAGGGCGAGGTCTTCAGCCAGAACTTCCGCGCTTCCGGATCGGCATAGACGTCGCCGTATTCGCCCTGCCAGCTTGCCCCGGCGGCGATCTTGCTGATGCGGATCATGTCGAGCAGCGGCACCTGGATGACCACGGCGTTGTAGAGTTCGGGGAACTCGGTCATTTCCACGCCCATCAGCAAGCCGCCGTTGGAGCCGCCGATGATGCCGAGGCGGCGGGGCGAGGTGATCTTGCGCCCGATCATGTCGCGCGCGACGCTGGCGAAGTCGTCATAGGCGACCTGGCGCTTGGTCTTGAGCGCGGCCTCGTGCCATTCGGGGCCGAATTCGCCGCCGCCGCGAATGTTCGCGACCGCGAAGGCGCCGCCGCGCTCGAGCCAGAGCTTGCCCTGGATCGTGGCGTAGTAGGGCGTCGAACTGGACTGGAAGCCGCCATAGGCATTGAGCAGGACCGGCGTGGACCCGTCGAGCGGGATGTCCTTGCGGTGGACCAGGAAGTAGGGGATCGCGGTGCCGTCGGTCGACTTGGCCTCGCGCTGCTCGACCACGAGCCCCTTGGCGTCGAAGCGGGCGGGCAGGCTCTTGACCGGTTGGGCCGTGCCCGAGGCCGCGTCCACCAGATAGAGCGTATCGGGCGTCGTGAAGCCTTCCGCCGAAGCGAAAGTGAGATTGCTGCGGGTGTCGGCGGAGCCGAAGTTCAGCGCCAGCTTGTCGGGCAGGGGCAGGCTGGCGGTGGTCCAGCCGCCGTCGGACTTCGGCGCCAGCGAGAGCAGCCGCCCGTTGACGTTGTCGAGCACTGAAAGCAGGAGGCGGTCCTTGGTCGCGGAAATCCCGTCGAGCGCTTCCTTCGGTCCCGGCGCCCAGGCGAGCGTGGCCCTGATCGCTTCAGGATGGGCGCGCACGGCATCCAGCGGCGCGCTAGCCACGGCGCCGCTCGGCAGGTCACCCCAGGCTTCGTCGAGCCGGAACACGACGCGGCCGGACACGAGCCCGGCGACCGAGACCTTCTGCGGAATGGCCAGTTCATGGGCCTTCCCGTCGCTGCCGACGATCAGGGTCTGCTGGTGGAAGAAGTCGATGCCGCGCGAGATCAGCGTGAGGCTGTTGCCCTGCCCGTCGTGCATCACCGCCGGGAACGAACCGACGTCGCTCTTCTGGCCGCGATAGATCTCTACTGCTTCGGACAGCGGCCGTCCGCGGGTGACGCGCTTGATGACATAGGGATAGAGCGATTCCGTCACCTCGCCCGGCGTCCATTCGGTGGCGACCAGCAGGTGGTCCGCATCTTCCCAGGTCACGCCCTGCTTGGCGCGCGGGATGTGGAAGCCGTCCGTGACGAAAGTGCCGGTGGCGAGATCGAACTCGCGGACTTCCACGGCATCCTCGCCGCCGTCGGACAGCGAGACGAGGCAGAGCCGCTGCTCCGGCTCAAGACAGTCGGCTCCCTTGTAGACCCAGCTCTTGCCCTCGGCCTTGCCGAGCGCGTCGATGTCCAGCACGGTTTCCCACTTCGGCTGCGCGCCGCGATAGTCGTCCAGCGAGGTGCGCCGCAGGATGCCGCGCAAGTGCTGCTCGTCCTGCCAGAAGTTGTAGATGCGCCCGTTCAGGAACATCGGCGCGGGAATGCGATCCTTGGCGCCGTAGATCGCGAGGGCTTCCTCGTAGAAGGTCTTGTAGCGGGGATCGGCTTCGAGCCGCTTCTCGGTCGTGGCATTGTGCGCGGCAACCCAGTCCATCGCGCGCTTGCCGTCGAGGTCTTCCAGCCAGATCCAGGAATCCTTGGGATCGCGCGGATCGGCCGGGGCGACGGGCGCGGCAAAGGCGGGCATCGCGCCGAGAAGGGCGAGCGAAGTGGCAAGCGCGAAGCGCGTGATCGATTTCAAGTGGAAGTCCCCGGAATGTGTCTGCGCGGAACTCTAGCCGCTGCCGGTTTTCATGCAACCGGCTGAAACGGCGGGAGGAGGCGGGGTAACAGCCATTGACACAAGTTCATTCCTCACCTCGCGCAGGAAACGGGGTTGATCGAAATGATACCGGTGTCATAAGGTTGTCTGTGAACGGAGACCTGGGAGAGTGTGCTCCCCGGCCCGGCAAGGGAGAGATATCGGCGTGTCGCATTCCGGAAGGCCTATCGTGACCCGGCGGGTCTGTTCGCGGATCGCTCTGGCCGCTGCCTGTCTGGCGGGGGGCATCGCTGCACCTGCCCTGGCGCAGGACGCGGACGGTCTGCTGTTCCGCGCCCCGCTCGACAGCGGCTTCGATGCGACGGTTTCGGGCGGTGCGGCAGCACCCAATTTCCGAAGCGACGTCTCGATCGTGCCGGACGGTGCGATGGGCGGCGCGGGGCGCTGGTCCGACGGCGGCTATGTCGCCTGGGAGGCGCCCGGCAATATCTATGCCCAGCGCGGCACGCTGTCGTTCTTCTGGCGCAGCCATACCCCGGTGGGCGAGGCGCCTTTCGTGATCTTCCGCGCCAGTGCGGGCGACCATTCGAGCTGGGACATGGCCTTCCTGCGAATCGACTGGAATGGCCACGGTTTCGACGCTTTCGTCACCGACGCCAATCTCTCGCGCGTGCGGGTCAGCTGGACGCTGCCGGAAACGCTCTCCCCCGATGCCTGGCACCACATCGCCTTCGCCTGGGACGAGAACGAGGGGGTCTCGCTGTTCTGGGACGGCCGTGAAGTCGCTGCGAAACGGCAGGCGGCGGATCTCGACATGGCGCTCGACCAGTTCGGCCTCGCGGGCCGGGTCATCGCGCCGCATCAGGTGCAGAGCCGCTACAACTTCATGCGCGGGTCGGACCTCGACGATATCCGGGTCTACGATCACATGCTGGAGGGCGCGCAAGTGGCGCGGCTGGCGGCCCGGCAGGAGGCGGCGCCGACCGCTGCTGCCCCTGACCTGCGCAAGGCATGGCTCCACCGCTTCGGCTGGGACACGCAAAGTCCGCCCGCGCTGAAGGACAAAGTGACGGCCATCCGCAAGGTCGAGTTCGCCGATGCCAAGGACCTCAAGGAATGGATGTGGAAGGGCGTAGACGGCATTGCCGAGACGACCTGGCCGGGGGTCTACAACCGCTCGCGCCTGCCGGGACGCGACGATTACTTCCAGCTGCCGGACTGGAACGTCTATGTCGAGGGCGGCAAGACCTATGAACTGACGGTGCCCGAAACCGCCGCCTTCAACCGGGTCGAGATCCGCGGCGCAGCCTATGGCGCGCTGGAGTGGTCTCCGGACGGCAAGTCGTCATGGAGCAAGCTGGCCGCGCGGCCCAAGGGCGTGGTGCGCTCGATTACCGATACGGCTACCCGGACGGGCGGCACCCTGCGCTTCAGCAACGTGATGCAGGAACAGCCGATCCAGGAAATCTGGGCTTACGATATGCATGCCGGGGAGGTGCCCAAGGGCACGTTCCAGCTCAGCTATACGGTGCGCGCCGATGCGGCGTCGGACCTCGGCGCGCTGGAGCGGCTCAATGCGCATATCGCGGGCCGCTATCCGGCGAACGAGCGCTCGACCGTGGTGGCGTTGCCGAGCAGCGGCGTGAAGGCGGCGGTCGGCGCGGGCAGCGCGGGGGCTTCCGGCACGGCGAGACGCAGTGGACAGGACCTGCCGCTGGTCCATGTGCTGATCCCGTCGAACTTCGGCGATGCGCCTGCGGATCGTCCTCTGGCGCGCGCCTGGAACTACGGTTGGGAGAACGTCCATGACGGGCTGGACGGCCTGGCCATCGACCTGCCCGCGATCGACGCCAAGCCCAATGCGCAAGGCGTGATTCCGCTCGACATCCGCGTGAAGGACCCGATCTGGCCGGACCGCGACATGATCGACGTGCAGGTCTCGGTCCGGCCCGGAGAGCCGCGCACGCTCTGGCTGGACTTGCGCGATCGCATCCTGACGGCGGACAGTCTCTATCTGACGGTCGCCTCGGCCGCGCCGGACTTCGGGGCGAAGTCGCTCGACGGCATGACCGTGCGCATGGTGTTCAAGGACCGGGAGGCGGCCAAAGCGGAGCATGTCGCCGACCGCTTCAACCAGGTGAAGGACAATTGGGCCTTCCTGGTCGAGGAGCATACCGCCTCCAAGCGGGCCGGGCTCTACCGCCGCCTCTACGGCGATATCACCGACTTGCTGCGCGTCGATCCCGGCCATCTGGAGGCGCGGCGCTACTGGGCGGATATCGGCTATTCGGAGGACCAGTTGCCGCCCTTCGTCCAGCCCGAGGCGCCTCAGGGCATGCCGCTCTGGGCCTTCCGCCAGCTTGAGGACCTGAAGCTCACCCGCCACTTCGTGAACTGGTGGATCGATAACCGGCAGGTGCCCTACGGCGATTTCGGCGGCGGGATTTCCGACGACACCGACCTGACCCAGCAATGGCCCGGCCTGGCGCTGATGGGCGTCGATCCGGACAAGATCAACGCCTCGCTGCGGGCGCTGTCGGACGCGGTCTACACGAACGGCATGATCGTCGACGGGCTCAGTTACATCACCACCGACGAGTTGCACGTCTACGAGGAAGGCATCAATTCCGATGCCGAGCGGCTCTATCTCAACTGGGGCGAACCCAAGGCGGTCGAGCGGATGATGGCCACCGTCAAGGCGCTGGGCAAAGTGATCCGGACCAACCCCGCCGGGCACATGCACATTTCCTCAAGCTGGTACGGCGCGCGCAAGATCTACACCGACGAGCCCTGGGCCTGGCAGAAGCCCTATGGCTTCGTCATCATGCACACGCCGGTGCTGCTGGGCACGTTCAATGCCGATCCCACCGCGCGCGGGCTGGTGACGGGGCTGATCGACGGGCTGCTGGCGCATGGCAAGCAAGGCGCGAACGGGCTATGGACGTTCCCCAACGACATCAGCTTCCCGCACGATACGGAACGCTCGGGCGACGGCGGCGGCGCCTCGCTGCCGATGCAATCGGCCTGGGCCGCCTGGCGCTTCACCGGCGACGACAAGTACTTGCGTCCGATCCTCGGCCGCGTCGGCAAGGACAATTTCGGCGCGCTCACCGAGATCAACGAGAATGCCCTGACGGTGCTCGGCAAGCGGGCGGACCTCAAGGATTCCGTGCTGCGCAAGGCGGGCGGCGGCGACGATTTCGCCCGGTTCGAGGCCTGGAACACCACCGGCGACAAGGCCTGGCTCGAAGCGCTCAATGCCCATGGCATCTCGGACAAGAGCCAGCACATGTACATGTACACCGAGGGCCATTGGTGGAGCGACCGCGTGGATGCGCCGAACGAGCACCTCCAGCGCGAGCGTCTCGGCGGCATCGCGCTCAAGCGTAACCAGACGTATCCGGGCAATGCGGTGAGCTGGCGCTTCGCCGATCCCGAGGCGGCGGTGAAAGTGGCGATCCTGGTGCGCGATGCGACGCCGGAGCAGTTCACGGTCGTCGCCTACAACACCACGGCCACCGAACAGCGCGCGGACATGGGGACGTGGAACGTGGTGGCGGGAACCTGGGAGATGACCCAGGGGCTGGCACGGGACGGTGGCGACAAGGCGCAGGGCAGTATCGCCACCCGCGACGTCGAACTGGAACGCAGCGGCTCGCTGCCGGTCTCGTTCGCGCCGGGCACGACCACGGTCACGACCTTCCGGCTCAAGCAGAAAGCCGAAGTCCAGCCCGAGCATCGCCCCGACCTCGGCATCGGCGCCGACGACGTGATCCGCAAGGGGAACAGGCTGTCGGTCACGGTCCACAGCCTCGGCTCGGTGGCCGCACCGGGCGGCACGCTGACGCTGGAGACGCCGGAGGGCAAGGTCCTCGCTTCCGCCCCGGTACCTGCGCTGGCGGCGCCGAGCGATCTTTCGGCGAAGACGGCTGCGGTTTCGCTCACGGTCCCGGCAGGGGCGCCCGGGCCGTTGCACCTCAGGGTTTCCACCGGCGCGCCGGAAGTGACCCAGCGCAACAATGTCGTGATCCTCGGGGAGACGGACTGATGCGGAAGTGGTGGCTCGCCTTGCTTGTGCTGGCGGCACTGCCTGCCCCGTCGCAGGCGAAGCAACAGACCTGGAAGTTCGACCGCCTCGACCGCATCGGCGGGCTGGCCACGCAAGTCATCGGCGAACCCAGGGTGGAGGGCGGCGCCGCCGTCTTCGACGGGCGGGACGATGCCGTGTACCTGCCGCGCCATCCCCTGGCCGGGGCGCGGGCGTTCACTGTGGAGGCGGTGTTCCGTCCTGACGGCGGCGCGTTCGAGCAGCGCTGGCTCCATCTCGCCTCCGACGATCCGGTGAACCAGACGCGGATGCTGTTCGAGATCCGCGTCGTCGGCAATTCCTGGTATCTCGACAGCTTCATCAAGGGGCAGGGCTATGCGCAGGTCCTGATCGATCCGGCGAAGCTGCATCCCGTCGGGCGCTGGTATCATGTCGCCCAGACTTTCGATGGAACGACTTATCGCAGCTATGTCGACGGCGTTCTCGAAGGCGAGGCGAACGTGGCGGGCTTCACGCCGCAGGGGGCGGGCAATACCTCGGTCGGGGTGCGCTACAACCGGGTGAACTTCTTCCACGGCGCCGTGCGGGTGGCCCGCTTCACCGATCGTGCGCTGCCGCCGGACCGCTTTTTGCGGAAGGAATGACCGGATCGGCCGACACCCCTTCGCCTGCCGCCGCGAACTTGCTATCTGCCGGAGAAGCACGGCGGCGAAAAGCCCGCGTGCATCTTGCGGATCGATATGTGACGAAGACAGGAAACGACAGGAAGAAACCCGGATCGCGGCGTCCCAATGCCGAGCGGCGCGAGGAGTCGATGACGCTGATCCTCGATCATGCGGAAGCGGAGTTCGCGGTCAAGGGATACAACGGGACGACGCTGGCCAGCGTGGCGGAAGTGGCCGGCGTGGATACGGCGCTGATGCGCTATTATTTCGGCGACAAGGAAAAGCTGTTCGATGCCGTGTTCCGCCGCCGCGGGCCGCTGATCAACGCCGCGCGCTTCGAGGCGCTGGAAGCCTATCGCGTCCGCACCGGGGACAAGGGCACGCTGGAAGGCGTGATCGAGGCTTTCGTCCGCCCCGGTTTCGACCTGGCGCAGCGCGACGACGGCCATCGCAACTACGCGGCGATCGTCGCCTATGTGAACAGTTCCAAGGGCGCGATGCATTCGCTGATGTCGGAAGTCTTCGACGAAGTGTCGCGCGAACTGATCGAGCATATGGAGCGGGTGATGCCGGAGGCGCCGCGCGAGGTGCTTTACTGGGGCTACCACTTCCTCACGGGCGCTTTCACCTTCTCGCTCGGCCAGACAGGGCGCATCGACCGGATTTCGGGCGGTGAAGTGCTGTCGTCCGATTTCGCGGGCATGGCCGATCGTCTTCCCGCGTTCGTAGCGGGCGGAATCCGGGCGCTCTGTGCTCTCGATGCGGGTTCCAGCCAGGCCGGATAACGGCCTTCAATAAATTTCTTTCTTCAAAAAGAAACTTATTGACTCGAATCCGGGATCGCGAGACCTTCCCTTTCAGGAGAAGGATGGGCGGACGGCGCAAAATCGCCGCGGACCCATGACTGAAAGGGAGGGGGCCGTATGCTCCGAGGGATTCTGTTCGCATCGACTTGCGTTCCGGCACTGCTGGCCGTGCCTGCCCAGGCTCAGGATAGTGCGGGAGGCGCCGCCGCCGAGGAAGCGCAGGACGCCGGCACGATCGTCGTCACCGGCTCGCGGGCGATCCGCGACGGGTCGCAGGCGCCCACGCCGGTCACGGTCGTCTCGGCGGAAGTGCTGACCAAGGCGCAGCCGGGCCTGCTGGCCGAAGCGCTCAACCAGCTTCCGGCGTTTCGCGGTTCAACGCGCCCGACCGGCGGCTTCACCGCCGCCACCGGGCCGGGCACCGGCAGCTACCTGAACTTGCGCAATCTCGGCCCGCAGCGGACGCTGGTGCTGGTGGACGGTCGCCGCGCCGGGCCTTCCGCGCGTGACGGCTCCACCGACATCAACCTCCTGCCGCAGGAACTGGTCAAGCGCGTGGATGTCGTCACCGGCGGCGCTTCGGCGGCCTATGGCTCGGACGCGGTGGCGGGCGTGGTGAACTTCGTGCTGGATACGCGCTTCACCGGGATCAAGGCGACGGCGCAGTCGGGCATTTCGAGCCGGGGCGACGTGCCGACCTACAAGCTGAACCTGACTGCCGGGCACAGCTTCGCGGAAGGGCGGGGCCGCGTGGTGGCGAGTGCCTCCTATTTCGACGCGGGCGGCCTGCAAAGCGTCGCCGACCGAAGCTGGGGGCGAAAGGCTACCGGCTTTCTCAGCAATCCGGCGGTTCCGGGGCAGCTCATCTTCCGCGACGATCTGCGCGCCTCGACCGCCGCGCCGGGCGGCCTGATCCTCAGCGGCCCGCTCGCCCTGCGGCAGTTCGCTCCGGACGGCACGCTGGTGCCGTTCTCGCGCGGGTCGGTGCAGTCCGGGCTGATCCAGGTCGGCGGAGACGGCGCGCAAGTGTTCAGCAACCTGTCCGCCGCGATCCGCACGCAAAGCTATTTCGCCCATGCCGAATTCGACGTGACGCCCTCGCTCACGCTGTTCGGCGAAGGTAGCCTGGCGCTGGCGCGCAACCACTACAACCAGGTGCAGCAGTTCAATCTGGGCGGCTTCAACGGCTTCACGATCTACAGCGGCAATGCCTTCCTCGATCCTTCGGTGCAGCAGGTCCTGACCGCGACCAATACGCCCGCTTTCGCGATGGGCCGCCTGAACTTCGACTTCGGCGATCCCGCCAATGCCACGGCCAAGGCGCGGACCACCGACTTCAAGGCGGGCTTCCGCTTCTCCGGCCCGAAGGATCTGACCGTCGAGGGGTATTATGGCCGCAGCAAGAACCGCACCCGCATCCGCACCGACAACAACGTGCTGCTCGAACGCCTCTATGCGGCGGCCGACGCCGTGCGCGATCCCGCTTCGGGGCAGATCGTCTGCCGGGTGACGCTGACCAATCCGGGCCTCTACCCCGGCTGCGTGCCGATCAACCTGTTCGGGCAGGGCGCGCCGTCGCAGGAGGCGATCGACTATGCGGAGGGCACCAGCGCCTATCGCACCGACTTCACCCAGGAAGTGGCCGACCTCTCCTTGCGCGCCCGTCCGTTCTCGACCTGGGCGGGAGACGTCTCGCTGGCGGCGGGCGGACAGTACCGCCGCGTCGAACTCGATCAGGTTTCGGACGATATCGCCTCGGGCATCAACGACGCCACCGGCATTCGCGGCTTTCCGGCAGCCTATCAGAACCAGCCCGGCGGCTATCTGCTGACCAACGTGTTCCCGGTTTCCGGCAGCTACCACCTCTGGGAAGTCTTCGGAGAAGCCGCCGTGCCGCTGGCCCGCGACCTGCCGATGCTTCACGCGCTCGATCTCAATACGGCGGTCCGCTACACCGACTACAGCACCAGCGGCGGGGTGACGACGTGGAAGGCGGGACTGGTCTGGGAGCCGGTTTCGGGCCTGCGCCTGCGCGGCACCGTCTCGCGCGATATCCGGGCGCCCAACGTGCCCGAACTTTTCGCCGGCACCGTGCAGAATACCGGCTCGGTGATCGAGAACGGCGTGACCGTGCCGATCATCCAGGTCACGCGCGGCAATGCCGCCCTGAAGCCGGAGCGGGCAAAGACCTATACCGCAGGCATCGTCCTGACGCCCGCCTTCGCGCCGGGATTGACGCTTTCGGCGGACTACTATGCGATCGACCTCGACGGTGTAATTGCCTCGCTGACGCCGCAGATCACGCTCGACCAGTGCCGGGCGGGGGCAACCGCGCTCTGCGCCAACATCACCCGCAACGATGCCGGACAGATCACCCGCATCGAATCCCCGACGCTCAATCTCAACCGCCTGAAAAGCGCAGGCATCGACTTCGAACTCGGCTATCGCCCGAGCGGCGAAGTGCTCGGCGGGGCCGCGCAGGTCCGCCTGATCGCCAGCTATCTGCAAAAGCAGCGGCAGGACATCAGCAACGGCACCTCGACCGACCGCGCGGGCGAGGTCGGCCTCAGCGCCAATCCGCGCTGGACCGCCACGGCCAATCTCAACTGGACGCGCGGACCCTTCGACCTCTTCGTGCAGGAGCGTTTCATCGGCGCGGGCCGCTACGACGTGACCCGTCACGAGCCGCAGACGATCGAGGACAATACGGTGGAATCGGTCTTCTACACCGACCTCACCGCGTCCTACCGGTAGCGGACAGGTTCAAGCTGTTCGTCACCGTCAACAACCTGTTCGACCGCGATCCGCCGCTGGCGCCGAACGGCACGCTGGTGACTTTCGTGCCGACCAACCCGCAACTCTACGACGTCATCGGCCGCCACTTCACGGCGGGCGTGACCCTGACGTTCTGAACGGAGATCGCCGCTTGAGCGCCCCCCGCATCCTTTCCACGCCCGGCCGCGAGGCCTATGCCTATCCGCTCCTGATCCGCCACCTGCTGGGCCATGTCGCCGATCAATCGAAGCAGGAGATCGTCAGCGGCGATCTGCGGTTCGATTACCGGCAGTTCGTGGACCGCGTGACCCGGCTGGCCGGTCTCCTGCACGCCCGCGGGGTAAGGGCGGGAGACACGGTGGCGGTGATGGATTGGGACAGTCACCGCTATCTCGAATGCTATTTCGCGGTGCCGATGATGGGGGCGGTGCTCCAGACGGTGAACGTGCGGCTCTCGCCGGACCAGATGGCGTTCACGCTGGAACAGTCGCAGGCTTCGTTTCTGCTCTACAACGGCGATTTCGCGCCGCTTTGCGCGGACCTGCTGCCGCGCCTCGGGGCCATGTGCGGCACCTTGCATATGGACGATTACGAAGCCGCGATCGCCGCGACCCCTGCCGACTACCTCTTCGCCGACTTCGACGAGAACGCGGTGGCGACCACCTTTCACACGACCGGCACGACCGGAGATCCCAAGCAGGTATTCTTCACCCACCGGCAACTGGTTCTCCATACCCTGGCGCTGTCCTCGGCGCTGGCAAACCAGCCGGACGGGCAGGGCATGCGGCGTTCGGACGTCTATATGCCGATGACGCCGATGTTCCACGTCCATGCCTGGGGCATGCCCTATGTGGCGACCATGCTGGGCGCGAAGCAGGTCTATCCCGGCCGCTACGATCCCGCGACCCTGCTGGCGCTCAAGCGGCGCGAAGGGGTGACGCTGTCGCATTGCGTGCCGACGATCCTGCGCATGCTGCTCGATGCCGAAGAGGCGGATGCGGAGCCATTGGCGCCTTGGAAAGTGGTTGTCGGCGGTGCTTCCCTGCCCGAGGCGCTGGCGCAGGAAGCGGCACGGGCAGGCATCACCACGATCGTCGGCTACGGCATGTCGGAGACCGGGCCGGTCATCAGCCTGGCGCGGGGGAATGGGGAGGACAGCGCCGCCATGTGCCGCGCGGGCTTTGCGATTCCGATGGTCCAGGCCCGGATCGATGCGGACAACGGCGGCGAACTGGTGCTGCGCGCGCCCTGGCTGACACAGGGCCATGCCACGCAGGCCGCCTCCGATGCGCTCTGGACCGGCGGCTGGCTGCATACCGGCGATGTCGCCGAAGTCGATGAAGACGGCGCGATCCGCATCGTCGATCGGCTCAAGGACGTCATCAAGACCGGCGGTGAGTGGATTTCCTCGACCGAAGTGGAAAACCTGCTGGTTGCCCAGCCCGATGTGAGCGAGGCGGCCGTCATCGGTGTGCCGGACCGCAAATGGGGCGAGCGGCCGGTCGCCTTCGTGGTGGCGGCGGGAACCTTCGATCCCGAGCAGGCCTGCGCCTGTCTGAAGGGGCATATCGCCGCGGGACGTCTCAGCCGCTATGCCTTGCCGGAACGGTTCGTCACGCTTGCAAGCCTGCCGCGCACCAGCGTCGGCAAGATCGACAAGAAGGCGCTGCGGGCCATGGTACAGGAGGTATGATGGGGCGGCGAACGATGATCTGGGGCGGCGCGGCGGCGACGGCTGTCGCGGGTCTGGCGCTTTCGGGAAGGCGCCGTCCGGCCCCTCTGCCGCCGCTGGCGAGCACGCCGCCGGTGCCCGACCGCACTCAGCTCTGGCAATGGATCGAGCGGCTGAATGCTTTCGGCCCGCGCCTCACCGCGAGCCCCGCCCACATCCGTTCGGTGGACTGGATCGCGGAGGAACTGGAAGCGCTTGGGCTTGAGGCCCACCGCACCACCCATCGCATCCGTCGCTGGACCCCCGGGCGCACGCAACTTGCCCTGGCGGACGGCACCTCGATTCCCGTCGCCGCGCCTTATCCCTATTCCGGCAGGACCGGGCCGGAAGGGGTGAGCGGCGAACTGGTCTGGTTCGACAAGGCGCCGAAGGACTTTTCTCCGGCGCGCGGCAGGATCGCGGTCGTCCCGGTCGGGCGGCTGGACCTGACGACCGTTACCACGCTGATGCTGTTCGAGCGCAAGTCCCGCCTGCCGGACGCGGGCGCGGACCTGGCGAACGGCGAGATCGTCCCGGTGCTGGGACCGCTCACCAACATATTCCTGTCCCGCGCGCAGGAGGCGGGCGTGCGCGGCGTCGTCTGCGTGTTCGAGGGGCTGTCGGAGGAACTGGCGCAGGATCAGGTCCTGCCGTTCACCACGCCTTACGCAGACCTGCCCGCCCTTTGGGTAAGCGCCGGGCAGGGCGAGCGGCTCAGGGCGGCGGCCCGGTCCGGGGCATCGGCGCGGCTGGTGCTGGAAGCGGAGATGGAAGACGTCGATACCGACACGCTCCACGCCGTGTTGCCGGGCCGTGATCCAGGGCAGACGATCATCGTCAATACCCATACCGACGGTCCCAACGCCTGCGAGGAAAACGGTCCGGCAGGCCTGCTGGCGCTGGCCAAGGCCCATGCCGCGCGTTCGGACCGGCAGCGCTCGATCGTCTTCGTATTCGCCACCGGGCATTTCCAGATTCCGCAAATGGTCGAAGGGCATGGGCAGGCGACATCGGCCTGGCTGAAGGCCCATCCCGAATTCTGGGACGGGAGACCGGGCCATGCGCGCGCGGTCGCCGGGCTGACCCTGGAGCATCTCGGCTGTCTGGAATGGAAGGATTCCGGCGAACCTTCGCGCCCGGCGCCCACGGGCAGGCTGGAGCGCGAGATCGTCTATACGACCAATGCCTTCATGGAGCGGGTCTACCGCGCCGCGACCGCCGGGCGTTCGAAGCTGCGCAGCCTTACGGTCGCGCCGCGCCTCAGCTCGATGTTCCTCGGTGAGGGATCGACACTGTTTCAGTGCGGCATTCCCTCGATATCGCTGGTTCCGGGGCCGGACTATCTCTGCCAGATCCTGCCGGACGGCGGGATCGACCGGCTCGATCCTGATTTCGCGCACCAGCAGGTCGAGAGCTTCTCGCGCATGCTTTCCTACATCGATCGGACTTCGGCGGCGGAAATCGGCGCGGTGGCGCCAACCTGGGACGGTCGCCTGTCCGCAATCGCAAAGCGGTTGTCCGCGCCTTTCCGATAGTGCGGCACTCCAACCGGGGATGAAGAATTTATCGCCGATCAATTTTTAATTGAACAGGCGATATTTTTAATTATCCTCTGGCACGGAAACGGCTTTCCCTGCTTCGGCAGACGGATTGCACGAGGCAGGAACGAGGAACCGACATGCGAAGCAGAACCTTTCCGGCGAAAGCACTGCTGGCCACGCTTTGCGCGATGGGCGCGGCGACCGGCGCAAGCGCGACGGCGAGCTGGGTCATTGCCGGTGGCGGGGACAAGCCCAATCGCGACCTCTGGGTCGTGGACGAGGCATCGATCAGCGACAGTTCCGACCTTGTCGGCTTCCTCCAGACATCGACACAGGATCAGCAGTCGGCGTACCTCAAGCAGATGCGCCGCAAGGGCAAGCTGAAGGAGGGCGAAGTGCGCGCCGGTCCCGATCCGCAGTTCGACATCCGCGTGGACGAAGTGTTCGAAAGCGCTGCGAAGCCGAACCGGATCATGGCCAAGTACCGGGTCAACTGCGCGCGCGGCACGGTGGGGGTTCAGCACGGCCAGGTCCAGTGGCGCGATCGCAGGCCGGAGGACTTGTCCGAAAAGGCCGGGCATGCACCCGCCAGTTTCGGAGAATCGCAACTGGTCAAGTTCGTCTGCAACCGCGGCAAGGACGCGCGTGACCGCAATCCGGCGAAGACCTCGCCGCAGCTTGGCTTCCTGTTCATCGGCGAAACCGGGATGTCGCCCACCGACTTCATCTGGCAGCACTTGTGGGACGACGGCAAGCGCCCGGCCTTCACCTACAAGCCCAGCGCGGCCGAACTCGACGCCATCGAGAAGCGTCTGGAAAACAATCTCGCTCGCGGCACGGCCTTGGCGGGTCAAGTGATCGATTCCCACCAGCGCAGTGCCAATCGCTCCGGCCGCAATACCCTGATGGAAACCTGGATAGGCAAGGCGGAGCGGGACTTCACCGGTTCGTGGGGCGCACCCGACCGGTTCGTGGATGCCTATGGCGGCGTGCGGACGCTCTATTACCGCAAAGGCTACGTCAATCGCGGCAGCAACGTCTACGGACAGGTGCTCAGCGAGGACTACCACTGGTGCGACGTGACCGTGGAAGTGCAGAACGGCGTGATCCGCGACTACTCCACCAGCGGCAACGAGTGCACGCAGCTTATCCGGTGATCGTCCTTAGAGTCCGTTTGAAAATTCGCTGAAGGCGAATTTCGCGGCACCGGCCCACGCCCCCACCCTACCACCCATTGGTAGTATCCTGCGGGTGGTAGGGTGGGGGCGTGGGCCGGCGCCGCAGCAAAAATGCCCTTACAGGCATTTTTCAAACGGACTCTCAGCCTTCGGTAGACGCCGAAGCGGCCCGGTCCATGGCGATGCGCAAGGTTTCCTCCACGCGCGCACTGTCCGACTGGGCCACGTTGAAGCGCATGAAGGGCGCGGCCGATTGCGACGGGCTGAAGACGTTCCCCGGCGCCAGAACGATGCCGAGGTCCATGGAGTGGCGTGCGACTTCGGCGGAGTCCAGCCCATCCGGCAGGCGGCACCAGAGGTAGAAACCGCCGCGCGGCAGGGTCCAGGGCACGATGCCGAGACGCGCCAGCCGCTCCCCCGTGCGGTCTTGCGCACGGGCGAGTTTCTGGCGCAGTTCCGCCATGTGCTTGCGATAGCTGCCGCCGGTCAGGACATCGGCCATGGCTTCCGCCGCGACCGGGCTGGGGCCGCCGAAACTGGTTGCCACCTGAAGGTCCACCAATCCCTCGATCCAGTCGGCGCGCGCGGCGATGTAGCCGCAGCGGACCGAGGCGGAGAGGGTCTTGGAAAAGCTGCCCACTCGGATCACGCGGTCCAGCCCGTCCAGAACCGCAAGGCGCGGGGAGGGCGACGGCTCGAAATCGGCGAAAATATCGTCTTCCACGATCATCATGTCGTGCACGGCCGCGGCTTGCAGGATGCGATGCGCGACCGGGGCCGTGATCGTGGTGCCGGTGGGGTTATGCAGCGCGGAATTGGTAATGTAGAGCCGGGGCTTGTGGGCCTGGAGTGCCGCCTCGAACGCGGCCATGTCCGGCCCGCTCCGCGTATAGGGCACGCCGACCAGTTCGACGCGGTGGGCGCGGAGCAGGGCCTGGAAATTGAAATAGCCGGGATCGTCGACCAGCACCGTGTCTCCGGGGCTGAGCAGGAAGCGGCAGACGAGGTCGATCGACTGGGTGCCCGAGCCGGTGAGCAGCAACTGGTCCGCGCCCGCCTCGATCCCTTCTTCGGCAAAGCGCGCCAGCAGCAGGCGGCGCAGCGCCTGGGATCCGCGCGTCGTGCCGTAGTTGGACAGCAGCACGTCGTCGGCCCGCGCCAGCGAGCGCAGGCTCTTGCGGATCGCGGCATGGGGCATCCAGTCGGCCGGGAGCCAACCGCAGCCCGGCATCTCGACCGAGAGATCGGCGTCCAGCGATTGCCGCGAGACCCAGAACGGATCGACCGCGCGGTCACGCCTCGGCCCCATTTCGGCCAGCGGGACCGGCGGCAGGCGGGTATCGGCGACATAGAAGCCCGAGCCGGGACGCGCCCGGATCGTGCCCTCCGCCGCCAGCCGATCATAGGCTTCGACAACCGTAGAGGGAGACACTTTCATTGCCGCGGCAAAGCCCCGCACGGAAGGCAGGCGATCCCCGGTGCCGAGCGCGCGAGCGGCGATCTTCGTGCGGATCGCATCGGCGACTTCTTCGGTGCGGGTCTTCGGGCGTGGGCGTGACGGCATAAGTTTCCGGGAGATCGTATGGGCAAACGTACCCATACGGTTTGACGGCATTGTATGGGATCGTGCCTGTCGCTGCCAGGGCTTTTTCCGCAAGGGCCGCCGCGTCGTCATGGAAAGCGGAACATATGGAAAAGGCATCGTCGGGCCGGGTTTCGGGAGGTTGGGGCTCGGGAGGTTGGGGCTCGGGGCTCCTGGGCGTCATCATCTTCAGCGGGTCGCTGCCCGCGACCCGGCTGGCGGTGGCGGATTTCACGCCGGTCTTCGTCACCTCGGCGCGGGCGGTGATCGCCGCGCTGCTGGGCGGTGTCTTTCTGGCGGCCTTGCGGCAGAAGCGTCCGGACCGGGCCGATCTCGGTTCGCTGGCGATCGTGGCAGTGGGCGTCGTCGTCGGATTTCCGCTGCTGACGGGATTTGCCCTGCAACATATCACGTCCGCCCATTCGGTCGTCTTCATCGGCTTGTTGCCGCTGGCGACCGCGATCTTCGGCGTGCTGCGTGCCGGGGAGCGGCCGAAACCGGCGTTCTGGCTGTTCTCGACGGTCGGCGCAGCCACGGTCGCGGGCTTCGCGTTCCTTCAGGGGAACGGCGCCTCGCTGGCCGGAGACCTGCTCATGGTGGCGTCGATCCTGCTCTGCGGGCTTGGCTATGCCGAGGGGGCCAGCCTGTCGCGCCGCCTTGGAGGCTGGCAGGTCATCACCTGGGCGCTGGTCATGGCCCTGCCGGTCATGGCGGTGATCGCTGTCCTGACAATGCCGCAGGGGATGGCCGGGATCGGCTGGCGGGCCTGCGCGGG
>PJTY01000441.1_pt1 | contig 21381 bp, 18 predicted proteins | sample 1512121 | NCBI WGS metagenome assembly PJTY01 (sample SAMN08177680, study PRJNA422409) | Soil metagenome, whole genome shotgun sequencing project. | isolation source: Soil enriched (2) on filter paper: alkali lignin treatment | place: USA: Madison | collected 2015-01-15 | reverse complement strand
CATTTCCGTGCTGGACAAAGATGGCAACAACATCTTCACCAGCGAGGATCCCGAGCAGAACGCCGCGCTACGTCACGCTGTCGGCGGTGTGCTCGAGACCCTGCCCGCGTCCATGGCGTTCCTCTGCCCGAACGTCAACTCGTACCGCCGCTTCGGCGCGCAGTTCTACGTACCGAACGCGCCAAGCTGGGGCCTGGACAACCGCACCGTGGCCCTGCGCGTACCGACCGGCTCGCCGGACGCCGTGCGCATCGAGCACCGCGTGGCCGGTGCCGACGCCAACCCGTACCTGATGATGGCTGCGGTGCTGGCGGGCGTGCACCACGGCCTGACCAACAAGATCGAACCGGGCGAGCCGATCGAAGGCAACTCGTACGAGCAGCTGGAGCAGAGCCTGCCGAACAACCTGCGCGATGCCCTGCGCGAGCTGGACGACAGCGAAATCCTGAACAAGTACATCGATCCGAAGTACATCGACATCTTTGTCGCGTGCAAGGAAAGCGAGCTGGAAGAGTTCGAGCACTCGATCTCCGACCTCGAGTACAACTGGTACCTGCATACCGTGTAAACGAAAACGCCGCCCCCCATTGTGGGAGCGGCGTCGCGATAGGGGCGAAAGTGCCCCCAATATCTGCGCATCAAGCTGATAATGTCGGGGCCGCTTTGCGGCCCTTTCGCGACGCAAGGCCGCTCCCACATGAGCTGCGGTACAGGCTTACAAGGGCTTCTCGAAAATCTTCGAATTGCGCTGGTAGTTGTACAGCGAAGCCCGCGCCGCCGGCAGCCGCTCCACGCCACTGGGCGCAAAGCCGCGCTCGCGGAACCAGTGCGCAGTGCGCGTAGTCAGCACGAACAAAGTACTCAAGCCCATCTGCCGTGCCCGGCTCTCGATGCGTTCCAGCAGCTCATCGCCACGTCCGCCATGGCGGTACTCCGGGTTCACCGCCAGGCAAGCCAGCTCCCCGGCCTCGGAATCGGCAATCGGGTACAGCGCCGCACAGGCGATGATCATGCCCTCGCGCTCGACCACGCTGAACTGCTCGATCTCTCGCTCCAGCACTTCGCGCGAACGGCGCACCAGGATGCCCTGCTCTTCCAGCGGGCTGATCAACTCCAGCAGGCCACCGACGTCCTCGATGGTCGCCTCGCGCACCACTTCGAACTGCTCCTGCGACACCAGCGTACCGCCACCGCCCCGGGTGAACAGCTCGGTGAGCAGCGCGCCGTCCTCGGCATAGCTGACGATGTGGCTGCGCGCCACACCGCCTTTGCAAGCCTCGGCCGCAGCATCCAGCAGTTCGCCCTGGTAGTCGCTGCCTAGACGCTGCAGATGCGGAGCAACCTGCTGCGGGCGCAGTTCACGCACCAGCCTACCGTCAGCGTCCAACAGGCCCGGCTCGGCGCCGAACAGCAACAATTTGTCGGCACCCAGTTCGATGGCCGCGCGGGTAGCCACGTCTTCGCAGGCCAGGTTGAAGATTTCACCGGTAGGCGAGTAGCCCAAGGGCGACAACAGCACGATAGAGCGCTCGTCGAGCAGGCGGCTGATGCCCTTGCGGTCGACGCGGCGCACTTCGCCAGTGTGGTGGTAGTCCACGCCTTCGAGCACGCCGATCGGCCGCGCAGTGACCAGGTTGCCGGAGGCCACGCGCAGGCGCGAGCCCTGCATGGGCGAAGCGGCGATGTCCATCGACAGCCGCGCTTCAATGGCCAGGCGCAGGGCGCCGACGGCATCGATCACGCAGTCCAGGGTGGCCGCATCAGTAATACGCATGCCCCGGTGATAGTGCGGCGTCAGGCCGCGATCGGCCAGCCGGCTTTCGATCTGCGGGCGCGAGCCATGCACCAGCACCAGGCGCACGCCCAGGCTGTGCAGCAGCACCAGGTCGTGGACGATATTGCCGAAATTAGGGTGTTCCACCCCATCGCCAGGGAGCATGACCACAAAGGTGCAGTCGCGATGGGCATTGATATAGGGGGATGCATGACGCAGCCAGTTGACGTAATCGGGCATGACAGGGCCTGTGGATAAGTGGACGGAGAACGGCGATGCAGGGGCGTTCAGGATCATCGTCGGAACAGGCTTGCGGTCACGCGCGGTCTCCTCTAGGCAGGAACGAATCAGTTCGATTGACGTTTAGTGCAGGCAATAGTGCCGGATCAGGTCACGCAATAGACGCACGGTAGGCTCGATTCGTGACATTTCAAGGTATTCGCCGGGCTGGTGGGCGCAGGCAATGTCGCCAGGGCCCAGCACGATGGTCTGGCAGCCCAGTTGCTGAAGATAAGGTGCTTCGGTGCCGAACGCCACCGCTTCAGCGCGATGGCCAGTCAGGCGCTCCGCGACCTGAACCAGTTCGACATCGGCAGCCTGCTCGAACGGCGGCACCTCCGGGAACAGCGGCGCATAGTCGATGCGCACCTCATGGCGCTCGGCCACGGGTACCAGCTTTTCGCGAATGGCCGCGCGCAGTTGCTCCACATCCATGCCCGGCAGCGGCCGCAGGTCGAATTCCAGGGCACACTGGCCGCAGATGCGGTTGGGGTTGTCACCGCCGTGGATGCAGCCGAAGTTCATGGTCGGGGTCGGCACGGTGAATTGCGGGTTGCTATAGGTGTTTTGCCAGTGCTGGCGCAGGCCCATCAGCTCGCCCATGACTGCGTGCATGGCCTCCATGGCGCTGCGGCCCAGGCTTGGATCCGACGAATGGCCACTGCGGCCGAGGATGTCGATGCGGTCCATGAGGATGCCCTTGTGCATGCGAATTGGCCGCAGCCCGGTAGGCTCACCGATGACCGCTGCACGCCCCAGTGGCTGGCCGGCCTCGGCCAGGGCACGGGCGCCGGACATGGAGCTTTCTTCGTCGCAGGTGGCAAGGATCAGCAGTGGCTCCTTGAAGTCGTGCTCCAGCAGCGGGATGACCGCTTCGATGACCAGGGCGAAGAAGCCCTTCATGTCGCAGCTGCCCAGGCCAACCCAACGGCCATCGGCTTCGGTCAGCTTCAGCGGGTCGCTGGCCCACAGCTGTTCGTCATAGGGCACGGTATCGCTGTGCCCGGCCAGCACCAGCCCTCCTGGGCCGGTGCCACGGCTGGCCAGCAGGTTGAACTTGCCGGGGCTGACCTGCTGGATATCGCACTTGAAACCCAGGTCGCCGAGCCAACCGGCCAACAGGTCGATAACCTGGCGGTTGGACTGGTCCAGCGCAGGTTGGGTACAGCTAACCGAAGGCGCGGCGATCAAGGCGGCAAACTGGTCTTTCAGCGTCGGCAACGGCATGCGCGTACTCCTCGGAAACGTTGCCCATCATAGGACTATCCGCTGTCTGGAATAAACCGTTGAGGGCTGACTGCTGTAGACTCTCTGCCAACCACGCCCCCTCTTTCGAGTCTGTGATGCACAAAGAAACCGAACTGAAGCTCCGCGCCAGCCGCGAGACCCTTGCCGCCCTGCGCGAGCACCCTCTGCTGAAAAAGCGCAACAAGTCCGGCTGGCAGACCCGTGAACTGCTCAACCAGTACTTCGACACCCCCGAGCGTGAGCTGTCCGCCGCCCGTGTCGCCCTGCGCCTGCGCCGCGATGGCGACGCTGTCATCCAAACCCTCAAGTGCCGCGGCCAGAGCGTGGCTGGCCTGTCAGAGCGCAACGAGTACGAATGGAACCTGGACAAGGTCAAGCTCGACCTGAAGAAGCTGGACGCCACCTGCTGGCCCGAGCAACTGGCCAACCTGGACAAGAAAACCATCAAGCCGCTGTTCACCACCGACTTCAGCCGTGAATACGCCGAAATCGCCTGGGGCCGCGGCAAGAGCAAGGTGGTGATCGAGGCCGCGCTGGACCAAGGCTTCGTGATCGCCGGCAAGCGCAAGGAAGAGATCTGCGAGCTGGAGCTGGAGCTGCGTGAAGGTGAACCGCAAGCACTGCTGGAACTGGCTGCAGAACTGGCCGCCAGCCTGCCGCTGATGCCGTGCGACATCAGCAAGGCTGAGCGCGGTTACCGCCTGCTGGAACCGGACAGCTACGAGCTGGACCTGCCGCACACCGCGCTGGAAGCCGAAATGGCCTTGGACGACGCCTATGCCGCCCTCGCCTGGCAACTGCTGGGCAGCAGCCAGCGCCTGGCCGAGCAGTACCGCCACAACGGCCACTGGCGCCTGCTCCAGGACTGGGTCGAGTGCCTGAGCGAGCTGCGCGCACTCACCGCCAGCCTGGGCCAGGCAGCACCGCGCGCCACCACCCGCGACCTGCGCGCCAGCCTTGATGCCTTGCTTGAAGACTGGCGCCCGCTGGTTCAGGCCGGCAACGATGACGAAGACATCCGTCGCGCCGCGCCCGAGCAGTTCGCCGAAGAGCTGGAAGACGTACGCTGGGGCCAGTTCTCGCTGGAAACCTCACGCTGGCTGATGGCCCGGACCTGGACCGCTGAGCGCAAGGGCCGCGGCGAACGCCAGGGCAAGGCGCAGTTGGCCAGCTGGCTGGGTCACCTGCTGGGTGAGGAAGGCCGCGCGCTGAAGCTGCCGCTGTACACCCAGCGCCCGGAAGACCTGGCTGAGCAGCTGCCACGTATCGAGCAACTTCTGGCCTGGCTGCACCACGCCCGCCAGGTGCTGGAAGCGCCGCAAATGGACCGCTTGTACGGCGACCTGAAAAAGCTGCACGAGCTGGCCGAGCAGCCTATCAGCGATGAAGTGCTGGAAGCGCGTATCGAACAGGCTCGGGCGGTGGACCAGAGCCGCGGCTGGAAGCACCTGCTCAAGGCGTGATACCGCGTCGCCTGCTTCGCGGGTAAACCCGCTCCTACGTACGATCCGCGCCAGGCGTGGGGCCAGTGTAGGAACGGGTCCACCCGCGAATGGCCTCACCGGTGTAGGAGCGGGTTTACCCGCGAATGGCCTCAACGCGATAGCGGCAGGCTAGTGGTGGACTTGATCTCGGAAAGCGCCACAATCGAATTCACCTCCTGAATCCCCGGCACGTTCGACAGTTTTTCGAAGAAGAACCGCTCGTAGGCCTCGATGTCAGACGTGACGATGCGCAGCAGAAAGTCCACAGCCCCCATCAGTACATAACACTCCAGCACCTCAGGGAACCCGCGGATCGCCTCGGTGAACTCGGTGAAGTTGGAGCGCCCGTGGGCGTTCAATTTCACTTCGGCGAAAATCTGCGTGTTCAGGCCGACCTTCTTGCGGTCCAGCAAGGTCACCTGCCCACGAATCACCCCCTCTTCCTTCAAGCGCTGAATGCGCCGCCAGCACGGCGATTGCGACAGCCCGACGCGCTCGGCGATCTGTGCACTGGACAGCGAAGCGTCCTCCTGCAGCAGTTCGAGGATGCGACGGTCGTAGGCGTCCAGCTCGCTGTGCATTGTTTATTCTCCACATCAGATTTTTTTGAATAAAAGAATTCACCAATAAGGCGAAAGCACCCAATCATAGCGAAAAAATACCGCCACCAACGTGCAAGAATTTCTCCCTCATTTGCGGAGACCAGCATGAACGCACAGCCCCGTACCGACGCCTGGGCCGCCAACAACGCCCACAGCACCGTGCACTATCGCCTGCAGGCCGAGGCCGAGCCCGATAGCCTGTGCCGGGTACTCAACCTGTTCGCCTTGCAGTTCCTGACCCCGCATAGCGTGCAGGTCAGCCAGCAGGATGACTGGCTGGATATCGAAATCGGCATTGGCGGGTTGAGCTGGCACCGGGCCGAGGTCATTGCACAGAAACTGCGTAACCTGGTGTGTGTGGGTGAGGTGAGCCTGACCAACTTGCAGCGAGTGGCGTTGGCAGTGGTCTGAACCCCCTCTCTGCCGGGCCTGTACCGCATAGCACTCAAGGCCCGTGCGATCCCTGTAGGAGCAGGTCCACCCACGAAGCGTCCGGTACAGGCGCAGCAAAATCCCGAAACCTTTCACCCCCGATAGCCTCCCACCGCCCGGCTAGCCTTGATCAGCACTACCCGATCAGGCACGGACGCCACCCATGCATACCCCCGACAATCCGGCACTCGACCTCAAGCGTGTGCTCCAGGCCCTGCTCGCTGACCAGCACCTGCACGCCAGCGATACCCTGCAAGTACTCGAACACGCCGCCGCCCACCCCGGTAGCCACCCGCTGGAACACATCGCCGCCAGCAGCCTGGAAAACCGCCAGCACCCTGGGCAGCCTCTGGACCTGGAGTACCTTTGCCAATGGCTGGCCGACAAGGTCGGCCAACCCTACCTGCGCATCGACCCCATGCAACTCGACCTGCCCCAGGTCACCGGCCTGATCTCCCCAGCCTTCGCCCAGCGCCACGGCATCCTCATCGTCGCGGCCGATGCCTCCAGCGTCACCGTCGCCAGCGCCCAGCCTTTCCAGGATGACTGGCAGGCCGACCTGGCCCGTAGCCTCGGCCGATCGATCCGTCGCGTACTGGCCAGCCCGCAGCAGATCCGTCAGTCAGCGCAGTCGTTCCACCGCCTGGCCCAGTCGGTAAAAGGCGCGCAATACCAGCAGTCGGCCAGCCTGGGGGAACTTGAGCAATTGCTGGAGCTGGGCAAACGCCAGGCCGAGGCCAGCGCAGACGACGCGCATATTGTGCATATCGTCGACTGGCTGCTGCAGTACGCCATTGAGCAACGCGCCAGCGATATCCACTTGGAACCGCGCCGCGAACAGGGCCAACTGCGCTACCGCATCGATGGCCTGCTGCACACCGTCTATGCCTTCCCCGCCGGGGTCACCCTGGCCCTCGTCAGCCGCCTGAAACACCTGGGCCGCATGGACGTTGCCGAGAAACGCCGGCCGCAGGACGGCCGGTTGCAAAGCCGCCTGCCCGGTGGTGGCGAAGTGGAGCTGCGGCTTTCGACCCTGCCCACCCCGTTTGGCGAGAAACTGGTGCTGCGCCTGTTCGACCCGCACCAGTTGCAAGAGGGCTTCGACCGCCTTGGCCTGCACGGCCAGCAACTGGCCCAATGGCAGCGCCTGCTACGTCAGCGCCAAGGCATCATCCTGGTCACCGGCCCCACCGGCTCCGGCAAAACCAGCACGCTGTACACCAGCCTCAAACTGTTGGCCACCCCACAGGTCAACCTGTGCACCATCGAAGACCCGATCGAGCGCCTGGAGCCTGCCTTCAACCAGCTGCAGGTGCAGCCCGCGCTGGACCTGGGGTTTGCCAACGCGGTCAGGGCCATGCTGCGCCAAGATCCCGATATCATCATGATCGGCGAAATTCGCGACCGCGAAACCGCCCTGGTGGCAGTTCAGGCAGCGCTGACCGGGCACCTGGTACTGTCCACCCTGCATACCAACGACGCTTGTGCAGCGATTACCCGCTTGCAAGAGCTGGGTGTGGCCGACTACCTCATCAAGGCGACGCTTATCGGGGTGATGGCCCAGCGCCTGGTGCGAACCGTCTGCACCGACTGCCAGGCAGGTTCATCAGCCACCTGCCGAGCCTGCCGCGGCACCGGTTTTCAGGGGCGCACAGGATTATTCGAACTGCTCGAGCCCAGCGACACCTTGCGCGCATTGATCGGCCCTGATGCCGACCTGACCCGATTGCGGCGCCAGGCGCTGGCCGATGGCCTGATTGACCTGCGCCATTGCGGCGAGGCCAAAGTGGCCGCTGGGCAGACCCGTGCCGAGGAAGTGCTGCGCGTCTGCAACTGACGAAAAGTCCTTTGTATTCAAGGAACTTGCCTCGCCCGAAAAGATCCAAGCGCGCATCTTCAACCATCACCCTTCGAGGTGTTTCAACATGCGTCTCAAAACCGCCATTGCCGCCGCTACCTTGCTTTCGCTGCCTCTTGGCTCGGCCATGGCCGATACCTTCTGGCGTAACGTGATGACTTCCGGTGCTACCACGGCATCGAGCTACCTGACCTCGCGGGATCACAAGCTGGTAGTGGCCGCGCAGGATGACGCCAGCAGCTTCGTCGCCAGCGAAGGCGCGATCCGCGGGCCGTTCCTGGAAGCGGCCATGCGCGAGGCACGGGCAGAGAACCCAGGGATGCAGGCTTCCGACATGGAGTTGGCCAATGCCATCCTGGCCAAAAATGCAGTAGCCGAGTAACTGCGTCGCCTGCTTCGCGGGTAAACCCGCTCCTACAGGCACCCGCGAAGCATCCAACACCTACCTCAGCGATAAGCCTCCACCGGCACACACGCACAGAACAGATTCCTGTCCCCATACACGTTGTCTACCCGGTTCACCGCCGGCCAGTATTTGTGCTGGCGCACGTGAGCACTGGGGGCCACCGCCTGCTCCAGGCTATACGGCCTGTCCCACCCCCCCAGCACATCAGCCAAAGTATGCGGTGCATGCTTCAGCGGGTTGTTCTCCGCTGGCCAGTTGCCCTGCTGTACTTCGTCAATTTCCGCCCGAATCGCCAGCATCGCCTCGACGAACCGGTCCAGCTCGGCCTTCGATTCACTCTCGGTCGGCTCCACCATCAGCGTGCCCGGCACCGGGAACGACATGGTCGGTGCGTGGAAGCCATAGTCCATCAGGCGCTTGGCCACGTCCTCTTCGCTGATGCCTGTCAGCGCTTTCAACGGCCGCAGGTCGAGGATGCATTCATGCGCCACGCGCTGGTTGCGGCCGCGGTAGAGCACCGGGAACGCCGCGCCCAACTGGCTGGCCAGGTAGTTGGCCGAAAGGATGGCCACCTCGCTGGCGTCGGCCAGCTGCGGGCCCATCATGGCGATATACATCCAGCTGATCGGCAAGATGCTTGCGCTGCCCCAGGGCGCGGCGCTGACCGCGCTGTTGTTCGGGTCCAGCCCAGGCACCGGCACCACCGGGTGGCTGGCGACGAACGGCTTGAGGTGCGCGCGGATACCGATCGGCCCCATACCCGGGCCGCCACCGCCGTGGGGAATGCAGAACGTCTTGTGCAGGTTCATGTGTGAAACATCGGCCCCAATGTCTGCGGGGCGCGCCAGGCCCACCTGGGCATTGAGGTTGGCACCGTCCATGTAAACCTGGCCGCCGTGCTGGTGCACCACATCGCAGATTTCTCGTATCCCTTCCTCGTACACACCGTGGGTCGAGGGGTAGGTGATCATCAGGCACGACAGACGCTCCCCGGCCGCGTGTGCCTTGGCTTTGAGGTCAGCCAGGTCGACGTTGCCATCGTTGTCGCAATCGACGATCACCACTTCCATGCCGGCCATCTGTGCCGACGCCGGGTTGGTGCCGTGGGCCGACGAAGGGATCAGGCACAACGTGCGCATCGGCTGATGGCGGCTGCGGTGATAGCGCGTAATGGCCATCAGGCCGGCGTATTCACCCTGAGCACCGGAGTTGGGCTGCATGCAGATCGCATCGAAGCCGGTGATCGCGCACAGCCAGCTTTCCAGTTCGTCGATCATCGCCTTGTAGCCTGCCGCCTGGGCCGCCGGAGCGAACGGGTGCAGCTGGGCAAAACCGGGCCAGGTGATGGGGATCATCTCACTGGTGGCGTTGAGCTTCATGGTGCACGAGCCCAGCGGAATCATCGACTGGTTCAGCGCCAGGTCCTTGTTCTCTAGCTGCTTGAGGTAGCGCAGCATCTCTGTTTCGCTGTGATGCAGGTTGAACACCGGGTGGGCGAGGAATGGCGTGCGTCGCACCAGGCTGGCGGGGATGCCTTCAGGCAGGGCCAGCTGGTCGAGGGCGGTGATTTCCAGGCCATGATCCACCCCCAGGAAGATGTCGAGCAGGCGCAGCACCGTCTGTTCGTTGCAGGTTTCGTCCAGGCTCACGCCCAGGTGCCCGCGACCGAGAATGCGCAAATTGATGTGCGCGGCCTCGGCGCTTTCAATGATGGCCGCCTGGGCACCACCAACATTCAGGGTAAGGGTGTCGAAGAAGTGCTGATTGAGGCGTTTGATGCCTTTGGCCTCAAGGCCGGCAGCCAGGATGAAGGTCAGCCGGTGCACACGCTGAGCGATGCGTTGCAGGCCTTCCGGGCCGTGGTACACCGCGTAGAAGCCGGCGATGTTGGCCAGCAGCACCTGGGCCGTGCAGATGTTGGAGTTGGCCTTTTCGCGGCGAATATGCTGCTCGCGGGTTTGCAGGGCCATCCGTAATGCGGTGTTGCCACGGGCATCGCGCGACACGCCGATGATGCGCCCCGGCATGGCTCGCTTGTAGTCGTCGCGACAGGCGAAATAGGCCGCGTGAGGCCCGCCATAGCCCATCGGCACACCAAAGCGCTGGGTCGAGCCCAGCACCACATCGGCGCCCAGCTCTCCGGGCGGTGCCAGCACCACCAGGCTCAGCAGGTCAGCGGCTACGCAGGCCAAGGCCTGCTGGCTGTGCAGCTGGTCGATCAGCGGGCGCAAATCGCGCACTTCGCCGTGGGTGTCGGGGTACTGCAGCAAAGCGCCGAACACCGAGTGTTTGGCAAGGTTATCCACAGAATCGACGATCAGCTCGAAGCCGAACCCCTCGGCGCGGGTCTTGAGTACCGATAGGGTCTGCGGATGGCAGTGCTCGTCAGCAAAGAAGGCGTTGCTCTTGTTGCGTGCCACCCGCTTGGCCAGGGCCATGGCTTCGGCGGCAGCGGTGGCTTCATCGAGCAGCGAGGCATTGGCCAGAGGCAGGCCAGTGAGGTCGATGACCATTTGCTGGAAGTTCAGCAGCGCCTCCAGCCGGCCTTGGGCAATTTCGGGTTGGTAGGGCGTGTAGGCGGTGTACCAACCGGGGTTTTCCAGCACGTTGCGCAGGATGACCGTGGGGGTGATGGTGCCGTGGTAGCCCATGCCGATGAGGCTGGTCCAGACCTGGTTCTGTTCGGCATAACCGGCCAGCTTGGCCAGGGCGGCTTGCTCGTCCAGTGCCGCAGGGAGGTCGAGGGGGCGATTGAGGCGGATGTCTGGGGGAACGGTCTGCTCGATCAGCTCGTTGCGGCTGGCGATACCCAGCGCGTTGAGCATGGCCTGCTGCTCTGTGGCATCGGGGCCCAGGTGGCGGCGCAGAAATGGGTTGAGCTCTTGCAGTTGATGCAGGGATGGCGACTGGGACATGACGACGCTCTCTTCCTAGACCAGGCCTCATGGAGACTTACAAGTCTAGGAAGGGATTGCCGATTGTGCGGGGAAACTTGTCTGCAGGCCCGGCCTCTTCGCGGCTAAAGCCGCTCCTACAGGGGCTGCACCGGTCTCGAATGCAGCGCTGTACCTGTGTAGGAGCGGCTTTAGCCGCGAAGCAAGCGACGCGGTCTTACTCGCCAATCAGCGCCTGGTAGCCAGCCGCATCCAGCAAGTTGTCCAGCTCGGCCGGGTTGCTTGGCTTCAATTTGAAGATCCACGAACCGTAAGGCTCTTCGTTGAGCAGTTCCGGGCTATCGGCCAGCTCTTCGTTGACCGCAATCACTTCGCCACCGACCGGGGCATAGATGTCCGAAGCGGCCTTGACCGACTCCACCACACCTGCAGCGTCGCCAGCGCCAAACACTTTGCCGACTTCAGCCAGTTCGACGAACACCACATCACCCAAGGCTTGCTGGGCGTGATCGCTGATACCCACGGTCACGCTGCCGTCGGCTTCCAGGCGAGCCCACTCATGGCTTTCGGCAAAACGCAGTTCGGCGGGGATATTGCTCATGTCTTGAATTCCTCGATTGGCTCAGCGGTACGCCCGCCGGTTATAAATTGTTCAGATCAGGATCTTGCCGTGGCGCACGAAGGTCGGTTTGACCACCCGCACCGGGTACCACTTGCCGCGAATTTCCACCTCGGCCCGATCACCGGTAGCCATAGGCACGCGCGCCAACGCAATGGACTTGCTCAGCGTAGGCGAGAAACTACCACTGGTGATCTCCCCTTCGCCAATGCCGGCTACACGCACGACCTGATGGGCGCGCAGTACACCGCGCTCTTCCAGCACCAGACCCACCAGTTTTTCCTGCACGCCGTGCTCGATTTCCGCAAGCAGGCCGACACGGCCGATGAAGTCGCGCTCGGCCGGTTCCCAGGCGATGCTCCAGCCCAGGTTGGAGGTGAGCGGGGTGTGGTTTTCGTCGATGTCCTGGCCGTACAGGTTCATGCCGGCTTCCAGGCGCAGGGTATCGCGGGCGCCCAGGCCGCTTGGGGCGATACCGGCGCCGACCAGGTCGTTGAAGAAGGCCACCGCCTGATCGCCCGGGAAGATGATCTCCAAGCCGTCCTCACCGGTATAGCCGGTGCGGGCAATGAACCAGTCGCCGTCAGCAACGCCCTCGAACGGGCGCAGTTCGCGGATGAGTGCAGCGCGCGCGGGGCTGAGCAGGGCCGCGACCTTTTCGCGGGCCCGCGGCCCCTGGATGGCAAGGATGGCCAGATCAGGGCGGACCTGGAAGTCCACGGAAAACCCGGCACGCTGCGATTGCAGCCAATCGAGCACCTTGGCACGGGTGGCGGCGTTGTTGACCAGGCGATAGCCGGTTTCCGTGCGGTAGACGATCAGATCATCGATTACACCGCCCTGTTCGTTCAGCAGTGGGCTATACAGCGCCTTGCCGGTGTCGTCGAGGCGGGCCACATCGTTGGCCAGCAAGCGCTGCAGCCAAACAGTGGCATCAGTGCCGTCGACATCGATCACGGTCATATGGGAGACATCGAAGACGCCGCAATCGCTGCGCACCTGGTGGTGCTCCTCGACCTGCGAGCCATAGTGCAGGGGCATGTCCCAGCCACCGAAATCGACCGTCTTGGCGCCTAGCGCCAGGTGCAGGTCATACAAAAGCGTGCGCTGTCCCATGGGTTTCTCCTTCCGGGCGTGGCGAAGCGGCGGCGGTCGATGACGTTGGGTCGTCAGCTTTTCTTGTTACTCACACCCGCCGCGCGAATGCCGCGCATTGTAGCCGCAAGGTCGCAAACTGACATCCTCAGTGACTGTGACCGGGTCGACGTGCCGAACGGCGAATCAGGCCGATGACCGGCAGCAGCCCCACCAATACCAAGGTCAGTGCCGGCAGCGAGGCGCGCGCCCACTCGCCTTCGCTGGTCATCTCGAACACCCGCACGGCGAGGGTGTCCCAGCCGAACGGCCGCATCAGCAAGGTGGCGGGCATTTCCTTGAGCACATCGACGAACACCAGCAGCGCGGCGCTAAGTGCCCCCGGCACCAGCAGCGGCAGATACACCTTGAAAAACAATCTTGCGCCGCCAACACCCAGGCTGCGCGAGGCTTCAGGGAGTGACGGGCGGATGCGCTCCAGGCTGCTCTCCAGCGGCCCGTAGGCCACCGCGATGAAGCGTACCAGGTAGGCCAGCAGCAACGCCGAGAGGCTGCCTAGCAGCAGCGGCTTGCCGGCGCCGCCCATCCAGCTGGACAGCGGGATGACCAGGTGGTTGTCGAGGTAACTGAAGGCCAGCATGATCGATACCGCCAACACCGAACCGGGCAGGGCATACCCCAGATTGGCCAGGCCAACCCCGGCGCGGATTCCGCCCGTCGGTGCCTGGCGCCGGGCGAAGGCCAGCAGCAGCGCCACGCATACCGTGACCAGCGCCGCCATGCTGCCCAGGTACAGGGTGTGCAGCACCAGGCCGACGTAACGCTCATCCAGGTCATGCCGACCGCGTTGCCAGAACCACACCAGCAACTGCGCCAGCGGGATGACGAAAGCGCAGGCAAACACCAGCAGGCACCAGCCACTGGCCAACAGCGCCTTGAGGCCGCGCAGGTGATACAGCGCCTGCGCGCGCGGCCGTTCGTTGCCGCTCCGGCTGGCACCGCGGGCGCGGCGCTCACCGTACAGCACCAGCATCACCGCCAGCAGCAGCAGGCTGGCCAGCTGGGCCGCACTGGACAAGCTGAAGAAGCCGTACCAGGTCTTGTAGATGGCCGTGGTGAAAGTGTCGAAGTTGAACACGGCCACTGCACCGAAGTCGGCCAGGGTTTCCATCAGCGCCAGGGCGATACCGGCACCGATCGCCGGCCGAGCCATGGGTAAGGCCACCCGCCAGAAAGCCTGCAGGGGCGATAACCCAAGTACCCGCGCCGCCTCCATCAGGCCCTTGCCCTGAGCCAGAAAAGCCGTGCGCGCCAACAAGTAGACATAGGGATAGAAGACCAGCACCAGGACGGTGATTACCCCACCAGTGGAACGCACACGAGGCAGGCGCATTGGCCCGAACACCTCGCGCAGGGCGCTTTGCACCGGGCCGGCAAAGTCCAGCAGGCCGACGAAGACGAATGCCAGCACGTAGGCCGGGATGGCGAACGGTAGCATCAGCGCCCAGTCCAGCCAGCGTCGACCGGGGAAGTCGCAGAGGCTGGTGAGCCAGGCCAGGCTGACGCCCAGCACGGTGACACCCACACCCACACCCACCACCAGGGTCAGGGTATTGCCGAGCAGGCGCCCCATCTGGGTGTCGAGCAGGTGGGACCAGATCTGCAGGTCGATGGATTGCCAGGACAACAGCAGCACGCTCAGGGGCAGCAGCACCAAGGCGGCGATCAGGGAGACCGGGAGGTACCAGCGGCGTTGGGAGGTGTGGGGCAAGGCTGAAATCTCGAGTGCGATTGCTACCGCTGCGCGGTCGTTCGCGGGTAAACCCGCTCCTACGGGGACCGCGCAAGGCAGTGCAGATCCCGTAGGAGCGGGTTTACCCGCGAAAGGGCCCTAACGGGCCCAAAGAGGATAAGGCCTGGCGCTTAGTTGTAGCCAGCCCGATCCATCAGGCGAATGGCTTCAGCCTGGCGCTTGCCGGCAATTTCCACCGGAATGCTGTCGGCCTTGAAGCTGCCCCACGCCGCCACTTCCTCCGATGGCTTCACCTTCGGGTTGGCCGGGAACTCCTGGTTGATATCAGCAAACAGCTTTTGCGCTTCTTCGCCGGTCATCCATTCCACCAGTTTCTTCGCGGCCTCCGGGTGTGGCGCATGCTTGGTCAGGCCAATGCCCGACAGGTTCACGTGCACACCACGGTCACCCTGGTTGGGCCAGAAGATCTTCACCGGCAGGTTCGGGTTCTGCTTGTGCAGACGGCCGTAGTAGTAGGTGTTGACCACGCCCACATCACACTGCCCGGCCTCGATGGCCTGGATCACCGCGTTGTCGTCGGAGAACACATCGGTGGACAGGTTGTTGACCCACCCTTTGACGATTTGCTCGGTCTTGGCCTCACCGTGGGTTTCGATCAGGGTGGCGGTCAGCGACTGGTTGTACACCTTCTTGGCCGTACGCAGGCACAGACGGCCTTCCCACTGTTTGTCAGCCAGGGCTTCGTAGGTGCTCAACTCCTCGGGTTTGACCCGCTCGGTGGAGTAGATGATGGTGCGGGCACGCAGGCTCAGGCCGGTCCAGTCATGGGACGAGGCGCGGTACTGCGACGGGATGTTCTGGTCGATGACGTCGGACTTGATCGGCTGCAGGATGCCCATCTGCTCGGCCTGCCACAGGTTGCCTGCATCGACGGTCAGCAGCAGGTCGGCCACGCCGTTGTCGCCCTCGGCCTTGATGCGCTGCATCAGCGGGGCTTCCTTGTCGGTGATGAACTTGATCTTGACCCCGGTCTTGGCGGTATAGGCATCGAACACCGGCTTGATCAGCTCGTCGATGCGCGAGGAGTACACCACCACTTCGTCCGCTGCCTGGGCAGTGCCGCCGAACAGGGTCAGGGCCAAGGCGGCCAGTAGGGGCTTGCGTGGCAACATGAAATGCACTCCTCGATCGTATGAGAGGTGCGAATGGTAGTGAATCCCATTTTCTGGCTCACCTACCTAGGCGTTACCGGATGTTGCAAAGGGCTGCCACAGGTGATTGCGCCACGCTGTGGGAGCGGCCTTGTGTCGCGAAAGGGCCGCAAAGCGGCCCCGCCACTCTCAAGCCTTGGCCAGATCCGGCAGGTCACCACTCAAACCCAACGCCTGGCGCACAAACAGCGCCTTGGCCTCCGGCATCTGCTCCACCAGTTTCAACCCGCTGTTGCGCAACCAGCGCAACGGCAGCGGATCGGCCTGGAACAACCTCTCGAAGCCCTCCATCGCCGCCATCAACGCCAGGTTGTGTGGCATGCGCCGGCGCTCGTAACGGCTCAGCACCTTCACATCGGCCAGTCTCTCGCCGCGCTCGCAAGCATTGACCAGCACCTCGGCCAGCACCGCCGCGTCGAGGAAGCCGAGGTTCACACCCTGCCCGGCCAGCGGGTGGATGGTGTGCGCGGCATCGCCAATCAATGCCAGGCCTTCACCCACATAGCGCTTGGCGTGGCGCTGACGCAGCGGCACGCATACCCTTGGGTCGGCCTGCAACACGTCGCCCAGGCGGCCCTCGAAGGCACGCCCGAGGGCTTGCAGGAAGGCCGCTTCATCCATCGCCATCAGCTGCTCGGCATGCTCCGGAGTGGTCGACCATACGATTGAGCACCAGTCTTGCTGGCCATCGCGGCTCAAGGGCAAAAAGGCCAATGGCCCTTCGTCAGTGAAGCGCTGCCAGGCCGTGGCCTGGTGCCCGGCGCTGCAACGCACGCTGGTGACAATGGCATGGTGCAGGTAGTCCCATTCGCGGGTTTCGCAGCCGGCCAGACGCCGCACCGCCGAATTGGCACCGTCGGCGGCGATCACCAACGGTGCACGCAGTTGCCGGCCATCGGCCAACGTCAGCAGCCACTCATCGCCAGAGCGGCGTAATTGCTCCAGCCGCGCATTGGCCAGCAGGCCGATGTCGCTGTCGTGCAGGCGCTCCAGCAGGCCGTCCTGCACCACCCGGTTCTCGACGATATGGCCGAGCACCTGGGCATGCACACTGGCCGCCGAGAAGTGAATCTGACCGGTGCCGCTGCCATCCCACACATGCATGTCGGAATACGGCGTGGCGCGTCGCTGGGCAATGCCGTCCCAAGCGCCAAGGCGCTCGAGGATGCGCTGGCTGGCCGCCGATAGCGCGCTGACACGCGGCTCGAACGGGGCCTGGGCATCGAAAGGTACGACCGTCAGCGGGCCACCGTCGAGCAACAAAATTTGCAGGCCACTGTGGCGCAACGCCAAGGCCAGGGCGCTGCCGACCATACCGGCACCCACAATCAACAGATCTGCGCGCATGTCCATGCCTTACGCCAGCCTCGCTTGCGGCTTGAGCCGCACGTATAGGGTTTTATCGACCCGCGCCACCAACTCGCCGGCGCCATCGCGGATATCGACCTGCAAACGCGGCAGGCATTTCTTGCCGGTGGCGGCCTGCTGGCGGATTTCCTGCAGCAGCGCATCATCGACGTGGAATTCGGCATACACCGGGCCTTTGCCCGGCGAGATGAAATCGATGCTGGCGGCCTTGTCCCAGACGATGTAGTCACGCCCCAGCTGCTCGATCAACAGCAGCATGTAGAACGGATCGACCATGGCATACAGGCTGCCACCGAACTGGGTACCGACGTAATTGCGGTTCCAGCGAGTCAGTTTCATCGCCACCTTGACGCTACGCAGGTCCGGGCTGATGTGCTGCACACGGATACCGGCACCCAGGTATGGTGGGTAGAGGTTCAGCATCCAGCGCAGCATGCGCGCCCGACGCGCCAGTTTACGCGGGTTGCTCATGCCTGGCCCCGCGGATCAGGGCGGGTGCCCAGGCCCATGGCCTGGCGGGCGAACCAGCTTTTTGCCGGTGGCAGCAGGTCGAGCCCAAGCAGGCCAAGGTTGCGCCCGGCAGCCAGCAACGGCTGATTGCTGCCAAACAGGCGGGTGACCTGGTCAGAGAAGCCGATGGTCATCGCCTGGTCCAGGCGCTGGCGCTGGTGATAGGCCTGCAGCGTGGTCAGGTCGCCAGGCTGCTGTGGACCCGCCAGCAGCGCCTCGGCCAGGGATTGCACGTCACGCAACGACAGATTGAAACCCTGGCCCGCGATGGGGTGCAGGCTGTGTGCTGCGTTGCCCAGCACCACCAGGTGCGGCCGCACCTGCTCCTGGGCCTCGATCAAGGACAGCGGGTAGAGGTGCCGTGCGCCTACCTGGCGCAGCGCGCCCAAGCGGTAGCCGAACACACCCTGCAGTTCGCGCAGGAAGCTGCGCTCGTCGATGTCGGCCAGGCGCCGCGCATCCATGCCCTGGCGGGTCCACACCAGTGCGCAGCGGTTTTCCGGCAACGGCAGCAAGGCCATGGGGCCCTCTTCGGTGAAGCGCTCGAAAGCCTGGCCGCCGTGGGCCTCACCCGGGGTAATGTTGGCGATCAACGCGCTCTGCTGGTAAGGCGTGTGGCGTACATGGATACCCAACTGCTCGCGCAGGCCAGAGCGGCCACCATCGGCCAGTACCGCCAGGTCACATTCCAGCTGGGTGTCGTCGTTCAGCCGCAGGCGGTAACCGCGTTCGATGGCCTGCATCGAGGTCACTTCGGCCGGGCAGCGCCAGCTCACCACCTCGCTGTCCAGCCCTTGCCACAGGCACTGGCCGAGCCAGGCGTTTTCCACCACGTAACCCAGCGCCGGTACGCCCTCTTCCAGGGCATCCAGGCGGGTGGCGCCAAAGCGACCACGGTCGGACACGTGAATCTGGCGAATAGGCTCGGCGCGGCGGCCGATGACCTGCCACAGGCCCAGTTGCTGATAAATCTGCTGGGTGCCGAAGGACAATGCCGACGAGCGCGCATCGTAGCTGGGCTGGTAGCTGTCGCCGGGGGCGAACGGCTCGATCAGCAGGATCTTCCAGCCGCGCGCCTTGGCGCCGGCCTGCAGGGCCAACGCCAGGCTTGCGCCAACCAGGCCACCGCCGATAATCGCCAGGTTTACCCGGCTCATGCCACGGCCTTGCGGGCAGCCTGCATCAGCGCCTCGATCTCGGCGACGGTACGCGGCACGCCCGAAGTCAGGATTTCACAACCTTGCCTGGTCACTACCACGTCGTCCTCGATCCTTACCCCAATGCCGCGCCACTTTTTGGCCACGGCCTGATTGTCGGCGCCAATGTAGATACCCGGCTCCACGGTCAGCGCCATGCCGGGTTCCAGCACCCGCCACTCGCCGCCCACCTTGTACTCGCCCACGTCATGCACATCCATGCCCAGCCAGTGCCCGGCGCGGTGCATGTAGAAGGCGCGATAGGCTTCGCTGTCGATCAGCGCCTGCACATCACCTTCGAGCAAGCCCAGCTCCACCAGGCCCGCGGTGATGACCCGCACGGTCGCCTCATGGGCGTGGTTCCAGTGCTTGCCGGGGGCTATTTCGGCAAACGCCGCCGCCTGAGCCTTGAGCACCAGCTCGTAGATGGCCTTCTGCTCGGGCGAAAACCGCCCACTGACCGGGAAGGTGCGGGTGATGTCGCTGGCATAGCAGTCGATTTCGCAGCCGGCGTCGATCAGCACCAGGTCGCCATCCTTGAGCGGCGCATCGTTCTGTTGATAGTGCAGGATGCAGCCATTGCGCCCGGCCGCAACGATCGAGCCGTAGGCCGGCATCTTCGCCCCGCCCTTGCGGAATTCGTAGTCCAGCTCGGCTTCCAGGCTGTACTCGTGCAGCCCGGCGCGGCAGGCCTGCATGGCCCGCACATGGGCACGCGCAGAAATGTCTGCAGCAGCACGCATCACCTTCACTTCCGCCGCCGATTTATACAGGCGCATATCATGCAGCAGATGATCCAGCGCAACGAACTCGTTCGGTGGCTGGGCGCCCAGGCGTGCCTTGGAGCGGATCACGTTGATCCAGTCCATCAGCCGGCGGTCGAACTCCGGGTTGCTGCCCATGGCGCTGTAGACCCGCTCGCGGCCTTCGATCAGGCCAGGCAGGATCTCGTCGATATCCGTGATGGGGAAGGCATCGTCAGCGCCGAAATCGCGCACCGCCCCTTCCTGGCCGGCCCGCAGGCCGTCCCACAGCTCGCGCTCGGGGTTGCGTTCACGGCAGAACAGCACGTACTCGCCATGCTCGCGCCCTGGAATCAAAGCAATCACCGCCTCGGGCTCCGGGAAGCCGCTGAGGTACTGGAAGTCGCTGTCCTGGCGGTACACGTGCTCGACGTCGCGGTTGCGGATGGCAACCGCGGCGGCGGGCAGAATGGCGATGCTGTTGGGGACCATCTGCGCCATCAGCGCCTTGCGCCGACGGGCATACTCGGCCTTGGGAATGTGGCTCATGGGCAGACTACCCCTGGTTGATCAGTGCAGCGAGGGCTTGGGTGCGGGTGCGGCCGGCTTGGCCAGCTCGGAGAACAGCAGCAGGGGCGCCACACGCAGGTATTCCATGACTTCCATGTAGTCGCTCTCGCCGTCTTCGGACTCTTCGAGCGCTTCCTGGACCTGCGAAATGGCCACCAGGTCCTGCAGCACTTCCTTGGCCTCATCGGACAAGTCCTTACCGCCAGCGTTCAGGCCGAAACCGGTCACGAAGCCTTGGCACCACTGGCCCAGCGCGGTGGCGCGGTCGCTCAGTGGAGCATCATCGGAAGGCAGCAGCAGGACGATCGCCATGTCGTCGCTGGTCAGCTCGCCCTTGACCATTTCCTGCAAGCCGACCAAGGCGTTGCGGACACTGTCACCAGGCTCGATTTCCAGCAGTTGGGCGGCATCGGCCAACCAGGCATCGGCATCGAAGCCGGCGCCGGCGCAGCTGCGGCCAATCAGCAGGCCGTGCAGTTCGGCCGGGGTGACAGGATGGCCATTGCTCGAGAGCAGCATGGCGAAAGCGTTGTAGGGCGATTGAGTATTGGGCATGGGCAGCTAGGCGCCAGACGGCGCAATGTCTAGAATGAAGACCTTGTATCCTAGCACCGGCAGGCGCGCCAAGACCATCGGCACTGGCCGTTGCCGCCCAGGGAGAGGCATCATCGCCAGGTGACTCAACGACGGAGCGAATCGAGTGCAACCCACGCAAGAGAACGACCTGCAGGCACTGATGAGCCGATTCGAGTTGCTGATCGAACGCGTCGAGCAACTAAAACGGCAAAATGCACTCCTAGTAGCTCAGGAAAAATCCTGGCGCGAAGAGCGCGCCCACCTCATCGAAAAGAACGAGATCGCCAAGCGCAAAGTCGAGTCGATGATTTTACGCCTCAAGGCTCTGGAGCAAGACTCATGAGTTCAAGCAATAGCGTCACCGTGCAGATCCTCGACAAGGAATACTCGATCATCTGCCCGCCGGAAGAGCGCAACAACCTGGTCAGCGCTGCGCGCTACCTGGACGGCAAGATGCGCGAGATCCGCAGCAGCGGCAAGGTGATCGGTGCCGACCGCATCGCGGTGATGGCGGCGTTGAACATTACCCACGAAATGCTGCACCGCCAGGAAGACCGCAACGATGCGCCGGTCAGCGGCACAAACCGCGAACAGGTGCGCGACCTGCTGGATCGGGTAGATAAGGCTTTGTCCGACGACACGGATACCAAAATCGGCTGAGATTGGTATACTGGCGCCACTCCCTGGGGGATGCGCCAGTCGGTTATGTCCCTGAGCCGATACGCACAACCACGGGGGTTGCACGCTGGGGCCGGTGTGCATG
>PJTY01000440.1_pt1 | contig 21606 bp, 20 predicted proteins | sample 1512121 | NCBI WGS metagenome assembly PJTY01 (sample SAMN08177680, study PRJNA422409) | Soil metagenome, whole genome shotgun sequencing project. | isolation source: Soil enriched (2) on filter paper: alkali lignin treatment | place: USA: Madison | collected 2015-01-15 | reverse complement strand
GCTGGCCGGGCAGGTTGAGCATGTTCGAGACGACTTCGAAATCGCCGTTATCGGGATAGCCGTAAGTCCAGAACCACTGGTTTCCGGTGACCTTAATGGTCAGCGCGCCCTTGGGAGCCGGCTTGTACTGCTTGGCGATGAGGTCGATCGAGGGCACCGCGATGCCGATCAGGATCAGCACCGGAACCAGCGTCCACACCACTTCGAGGATGGTGTTGTGGCTGGTCTTCGAAGCGACCGGGTTGGCACGGCGGTTGTAACGCACCGCGATGATGATGATCAGCAGCAGCACGAACAGGGTAATGACGGTGATGATCGGCATCAGCACGCCGTCGTGGATCCACTCGCCATATTCGCCGAGCTTGGAATATTGCTGCTGAAGGCCGATCCCGCCTTCCACCGGCATGCCGATCCCCGGCGTGGGCTTCATCGGCGTGTAGCCCGCTGCGGGAACGGCTTCGGCGGCAGGCGCCGCGATTGCAGAAGAGATTGCCAGACTGGACGAAAACGCCATGGCCGTGACGGAATATAGACCGAGAGCCTTTGCAGCCTCGCCCAAAGTACGAACGGTTTTGCCCAATATCATGGTTACAGCGCTTCCGTTTTCTTTTGATCGCGCAAGTGAGTCGCCTCCCAAGCGCGCACCCCTATTGCGGAGGCTTTTTACCCCCGTTGACAAGGGGCTATACGCGGCCTTGCCGCCCGTCTCAAGCGCCTCTAGGGGATTTTTGACGCATGGGGCCATGTTGCCCCGCCAGAACATTGCAAATTGCACCAAAGGAATACCTCCCGATGCAGGAAGAAGAAGTCCTCGCCGAGTTCCGCGCCAGCAAGGCCTTGCTTGAAGGGCATTTCCTGCTTTCCTCGGGTCGGCACAGCGCTTACTACCTCCAGTGTGCGCGGGTTCTGATGAACCCCGACCGCGCCGGACGACTCGCTGTCGCGATCGCCGCAAAACTCCCCCACGATATTCGCAAGGCCATCACCAAGGTCGTCTCGCCGGCCATGGGCGGCGTGATCATCGGCCAGGAAATGGGCCGCGCTCTCCAGGTCGACGCAATGTTCGTCGAGCGCCCGACCGGCACTTTCGAACTGCGCCGCGGCTTCAGCCTCGAACCCGGCGACAAGGTGCTGATGGTCGAGGACGTGGTGACCACCGGCCTCTCCAGCCGCGAAGCGATCAAGGCGATCGAGGAAGCCGGCGGCGAAGTGATCGCGGCCGCCTCGCTGATCGACCGTTCGGCCGGTGCGGTCGACCTCGGCGTGCCGTTCTTCCCGCTGGTGGCGCTCAATTTCCCGACTTACGCGCCCGACGAACTGCCGGCCGAACTGGCCGCCACCCCGGCCGTCAAGCCCGGCAGCCGCGCCAACCCCTAAGGCATTTTCCTGAAGCCTGAAGTCTGAAGATAGGGATTTCATAAACTTGGCCAACGTCCTCACCCCCGCGCGCCTGCGTCTCGGCGTCAATATCGACCACGTCGCCACCATCCGCAACGCGCGCGGCGGCGAGCATCCCGATCCGGCCCGCGCGGCGCAGATCGTGGCGCAGGCCGGGGGGGACGGCATCACCGTGCACTTGCGCGAGGATCGCCGCCACATCCGCGACGAGGACCTGGAGCGGGTAGCCTCGGCCACCGGCCTGCCGATCAACCTGGAAATGGCGGCGACCGACGAGATGCTGGAGATCGCGCTGCGCCATCGCCCGCACGCCGCCTGCATCGTGCCCGAGCGGCGCGAGGAGCGCACGACCGAGGGCGGCCTCGACGCGGCGGGGCAGCACAACCGCCTCGCCCCGATCGTCGCGCGCCTGTCGGACGCGGGCATCCGCGTCAGCCTGTTCATCGCCCCCGAGCCGCGCCAGATCGAAGCCGCGATGAAGCTGGGCGCGCCGGTCGTGGAATTCCATACGGGCGAATATGCCCATGCCGAGGGCGAGCAGGTAGCCGTCGAACTGCGCCGCATCGTCGACATGGCCGCGCTGGCCGCCAAGAACGGCATCGAGCCTCATGCCGGGCACGGCCTCACCTACGAGAACGTGCAGCCGATCGCCGCCATTCCGCAACTGGCGGAACTCAACATCGGCCACTACCTTATCGGCGAGGCGATTTTCTGCGGGCTTGAAACGAGCGTGAAGAAGATGCGCCAGTTGATGGACGAGGTTCGGTGATGAACGAAACGCAGTTCCTCACCGATACGGGGAGGGGGACCATCGCGCAGCGATGGTGGAGGGGCACAGGCCGGTTACTCCACTCCGGTCGCTGGCGCTTTGCCGCACCTGCCCCTCCACCATGCTTCGCATGGTCCCCCTCCCCGTGCCGGGGAGGAATCTCGTGATTATCGGCCTCGGCTCGGACCTCTGCAACATCGAGCGGATCCAGAACTCGCTCGACCGCTTCGGCGAGCGTTTCCTCCAGCGCGTGTTCACCGACCTCGAACAGGCCAAGGCCGCGCGCCGTCCGCATACCGTCGCGGGCACGCTGGCCAAGCGTTTCGCCGCCAAGGAAGCCTTTTCCAAGGCGGTCGGAACCGGCTTCAAGGCGGACGTGTTCATGAAGGACATCGGCGTCGTCAATGCGCCCTCCGGCGCGCCGACCCTGGCCCTGACCGGTGGCGCGAAAACGCGGCTGGACGCCCTGACTCCGGCCGGACACGAGGCCGTGGTTCACCTTACGCTCACGGACGATCATCCATGGGCCCAAGCCTTCGTGGTCATCGAAGCGCGCCCCCTTCCCCAATCCTGACGCCGAGTATTTCCGGGACATGATCCAACAGCCCAAGCCGACCATGAACCAGATGCCCGCCAAGGCCCCGCCCACTGCGGAAAAGGTCAACTGGTTCCAGGAACTGCGCGGGCTTGCGCTGATGCTGCTGGGCGTGCTGGCGTTCCATTCGTTCATCGCCAAGCCGTTCTACATCCCCTCGATCTCGATGATGCCGGGGCTGCTCGTGGGCGACCGGCTGGTCGTCTCGAAATATCCCTACGGCTGGAACTGGTCCTCGATCAGCTTCCACCTGCTGCCGCGCAGCACCTGGCGCCTGCTCGGCCGAACCCCGGAATACGGCGATATCGTCATCGTCGTCCCCGGCAATCGCAAGGCCGACCTGATCAAGCGCGTGATCGCCCTGCCCGGAGACCGCATCGCCGTGATCGACGGCCGCATCCGCCTCAACGGCAAGTTCGTGCCTCGCGAGATGATTCCCCCGGTCCGCATCGCCGCCGACGATTCGCTGACCTGCGAAGGCGATTCCGAGCCCGGCCACTGCTACGACGGCTTCGGAGAGTTCCGCACCCGTCTGCCGAGCGGCAAGGACGTCTACGAAATGCCGACCTACCGTGAAACATTGCCCAACGGCGCCAGTTATCAGGTGATCGACTACCTGAACCAGGAGCTGGACAATTACCCCGAGATCACGGTTCCCGAAGACCACATCTTCCTGATGGGCGACGATCGCGACCGCTCGGCCGACAGCCGCGCCCCGTTCGAAACCGACATGTTCGGCCGTCCCGGCGGCGGTCTCGGCGGTCCGGTGCCGCTCTACGACGTCGGCGGACGCGCTGAATTCATCACTTTCTCGCTCGACGGCACCCAGAGCTGGAACCCGCTGACCTGGTGGAGCGCCCTGCGTCCGGGCCGCGCCTTCACCAGCCTGCGCCCGCCGGTCGATCCCGCGAAAGCCTGGAACTGATGGCCAGCGGGCCGGAGCACGACGCCGACCTCACCGGGCGCGCCGGTCCCACCGATATTTCCGATCCGCTGATCCGCACGGAGGCGCGCAAGGCCTTCGTCTGGATCGGCATGGCGGCGCTGCTGGCGCTGGCCGTGTTTCTCTCGCAATCGCTGCTGGTGATCTTCGGCGGAATCGTTTTCGGCGCCCTGATCGACGGCGGTGCGCGGGTGATCCGCAAGGTCCTGCGACTGCCGCGCGGCCTCTGCGTCGTGCTCGTGCTGTTGCTGGCCGCGCTGTTCCTGCTCTGGGTCGCGCGTTTCGCCGGCAGCCAGATCGCCTTGCAGGCGGCGGAACTGCCTACCACGATCGAGAGCCAGTTCCGCAACGGCCTGAGCTGGCTCCACGCCCACGGCATCCAGCCGCGCATCACCGACCTTCGCGGCATGGCCCAGGAGGCCGTCGGCGGGATCAGCCAGGTGACGCGCGTGGTCGGCGGCCTCATCGGCGTGTTCACCACGCTGTTCCTGATCCTGGTGCTGGGCATCTACTTCGCGCTCGAACCCCGACTCTACCAGCGCGGCGTCGGCTGGATGCTGCCGATCGACCGCCGCGATCACTTCGAAAGCACGGTCGCGATCATGGGCCAGGCCTTGCGCCGCCTGCTGTTCGGCCGCCTGATCGGCATGACCGTGGAAGGCCTGTTCACCTGGGCCATGCTCCAGTTCTACGGGGTGCCGATGGCCGCCCTGCTCGGCCTCATCACCGGCCTTCTCGCCTTCCTGCCCAATATCGGCGCGCCGATTTCCGGGATGATCATGATCCTCGTCGGCTTTTCCGGCGGCTACGAGATGGGCCTCTACACGATCATGGTCTACGTGCTGATCCACCTGATCGACGGCTACCTGATCGTGCCGATGATCGCGCGCAAGACGGTGGACCTGCCGCCGGCGCTGGTATTGGCGGCCCAGCTCATCATGGGCGTGCTGTTCGGCCTGCTCGGCCTGGCGCTCGCCGATCCGCTGGTGGCGATGATCAAGATCTGGCTGGAGCGCGAGGCCGACCGCAACGGCGATACCACGCCGCAAATCGCCGACCACCCCGCTTGACCCGGAACGCCCCGCAGGCGAGACCCTGAAACATGGCTCGCAAGTTCCTCTACGTCATTGCCATTCTCGTCCTCCTCGTCATCGGCCTTTTCGTGGCGCTGCGGATATGGTCCGAGGACCTGACCGAACTGGCCTTCGTTCCGAACGTCGAATACGCGCACAAGGACGCGCTCGGTCCCGAGGCCTGGCGCGATGCGAAGATGTGGCTGGCCCGGCCGGACATGCCGGACGATCCCTCGCGCTGGCTGCCGCCCGGCGTGGACAAGCCGAAGACGCGGCTCAAGGTCGCGGTGTTCTTCGTTCATCCCACCAGCCTCGTCGCCCGCAGCGCCTGGAACGGGGACCTTACGGACGCGTTTTCGCAGGACCGCGCGGCGCTGTTCGTCAAGGGTATGGCCAGCCCGTTTAACCGGGCCGAAGTCTGGGCGCCGCGCTACCGGCAGGCCGCGATCGGCGCCTTCCTCACGGCCGCGCCGGAGGCCAACCAGGCCATCGACCTCGCCTATTCCGACGTGCTCGCCGCCTTCGACCAGTTCGTGAAGAGCGTGCCGCGCGGACGCCCCATCGTCGTGGCCGGGCACAGCCAGGGCGCCTTCCTGCTGCGCCGCGTGCTGCGCGACCGCGTGGCGGACAAGCCGCTCGCCAAGCGCATTATCGCCGCCTACGTGATCGGCTGGCCGGTCTCTCTCGCGCATGACCTGCCGAAGATGGGCTTGCCCGCCTGCGCCGATCCGAAGCAGACCGGCTGCGTGGTCAGCTGGCTCTCGGTCGCCGATCCCGCCGATACGAAGATGCTGCTGAACGCCTATGGCCGCCGCACCGGGCTGGACGGACAGGGCGTGGCGACAAGCCCGTTCCTTTGCACCAATCCGCTCACCGGCAGCGAGGGCGGCAGTGCCGATGCAGCGACCAACCTCGGCACGCTGGTCCCTGAGTTCCGTCCCGATTCCCGCGCCGCCAGCGGCACCCTGGCCAAGGCGACGGTGCCCGCAAGCTGCGGTCCCGATCACTTTCTCCACATCGGACCGCCTCCGGCGCTGAACATGGGGCCTTACGTGCTTCCCGGAAACAACTACCATCTCTATGACGTGACCCTGTTCTGGGCGAACCTTCGCGCGGATTTCGAAGGACGGGTTGCGACATGGCAGAAGGCACAGTGATCACCACCAGCGCGCTGGACTATCGCGACGCCTTGCCCGAATCCGGAGGGGCGCTGCTCGGCCTCGACCTCGGCACCCAGACCATCGGCACCGCCTTTTGCGACGCCGGTTGGCGCTTCGCCTCGCCAGGCAAGACACTGAAGCGCGGCAAGTTCGGTGCCGACCGCGAGCTGCTGCTGGAGCTGATCCGCGAGCGTTCGATCAAGGGCATCGTCATCGGCCTGCCGCTCAACATGGACGGTTCCGAAGGCCCGCGCTCGCAATCCAGCCGCGCCTATGCCCGCAATCTCGGCGCGCTGGGTCTGCCGATCCTGCTCTGGGACGAGCGCTGGTCGACCACCGGCGCCGAACGCGGGTTGCTGGAACAGGACATGAGCCGCGCCAAGCGTGCCACCCGGATCGATTCCGCAGCAGCGGCCGTAATCCTGCAAGGGGCGATCGACGCCCTTGCCGGCGGGATGTTCTAGGACTCGGCCCGCCGCATCTGCGCTTCGGCCGAAACCAGCCGACTGCCGCAACCTTCCGCCTCGCGCCAGACCGCATCGCGTGCCTCGGCGCTTCCCGTCTGCGCCGCCAGGGCCTCCCAGGCGACCAGCCTCATGCGATCGCTGGGATGCCCTTTGCCGAAGCGCGCGGCAAGATCACGCGCTTCCTCGCCGCCGAGCGCGACGGCAATGCGCAGGAAGCTCTCGCTGGGACCATGGCCGTGCAGCCGGGTGACGGTGCCCTTCGCAATGTCGAAATCGTAACGGTCCATCCAGCCCTGCACCGCCTGCGTATGTACGAGGTTCAGCGCCACCGAGAGCGAGGTCGGCGGATGCTGGACATGGACATCGCGCCGCGCCCGGTAGTGGACCGTACACCCCGGTTCGAGGACGAGGCGGCCCTGCGGCACCAGATCGACTGGCTCCCCCGCCAGGCCGACGACGGCCTCGTAATCGTATTCGAATTCGTCGGATCGATAGCCCGGCCCGAAATAGCCCAGCGCCAGAATATCGGCGGCATGGTCGTGCCCTTGCCCGTAACCCAGCGCTTCCGGCCCGCTCGCGCGGTAGAGCGCATCGTGCTCGGAAGGCCAGATGCGGGCGTTGAGAAAGAAGTCCCCCTGCCCGGGCGTCACCAGCATGATCGACTGCGGCCCGACGCCTTCCAACGCATCGGCCCCGTCTGGAACCGGCGCCAGCCCGGATATCAGATCCACCAGCAGATCGCCCAGGAAGTTCCGGTCGTTGCCGAGCCGTTGCAGCCAGTTGGCCGCATGGGACAGGCTCACCTCGTCACGCGGGTCGAAACCCCAGCTCGACAGGGCATCGACGAATTCGGCGAGCGAGGCGCACGTCGGATCGCGCAAGGTCATTATCCGCGCCATTGCGCCACTCTCTCCAGTTCGGGCCACTGCGCGATCAGGGACCGATGAAGATCCCACGCCGGACCGGCCAGTTCCCGGTCCTCGCCCGCCGCCACCGTGCCCAGCAGCACCAGCCCGGCACGCGTGTCGATGGCGAGAATCGCGCGCAGCGCCTCCCAGCGCAGCGCTGCCGAACCCGTGCCGTCGACGATCCGCGACAGCACCGGCACGGCATCCTGCCGCCCGAGACCGGCCAGAACCGCCATGGCCATTTCCAACCGGTTGTACTCGGCGGTCAGCGCCACCTGCCCCCGGAAGGCACCGTCCTCCATGGCAAACGCCCGCACCGGGCCATGTAGCGAGGACAGCCGCTGCAACCGCAGCACGACGAGGCTCCCGTCGACCTGCTGGAGCTGGAACGCCTCGCGCGTGCCGTTGCGGTAAAGCGCGTCTCCGGATTCCAGTGCCACCGGCTCGATATGCAGCGTGCCGGACGAATCGCGTAAAATCCGGTCTCCCCGGCCGCTCCCGGCCAGCACGCGGGACCAGGTCTGCTTGGGCGCGAACTCAGCCGTCCGGGGAGCCGGATGACGCGCCAGCGCTTCCCCGTCGTAGACCGCCAGTGCCAGCGTGGCGGTTCCCGCATGGGCCAGCAACACAGTGTTCATCGTCTCGCGGCAGGCATGGCGGAGCGGCAATTGCCCAAGCGGAAAGGCCCCGATCGCCTCGACGCCGCGCCTGACCAACTCCGAAACAAGCGCCGCCGCAGCGTCTCCATTGCCGTCGAACAACGCCGCGAGCGGCCTGCAAGCCCCCAGTTCCGCCCCCCTGCCGAAGCGCTCCAACGCCGTGAGCACCGGCGCGACATGGGGCAAGGCTCGCCATTCCGCGATCGTCTTCGCCAGTTCGCGCTGCCCCAGCACCCATGCCTCATCGTCCCGCGCGAGCGCCTTCAGGTCCTCATGCACCTGCATCGGCGGTGTGCCTCAGGTGCCGGGGTGGAGTTCGTAGAGGCAGGGCATCAGCAACGCATGGTTGTCGTCCAGGCACGGCCGCGGACCATGGAGTCCAGTCGGCTGCTCATGCGGAGAAAAACCGGCAAGGTCCGGAAGGCTGGTAAATGCGATCTGCGGCAATTCAGAAGTCATCACGTCAGGTAGTTGCAAGACTTTCCCTTTCGGCCATTCCCCGCCACCCGGGAAGATGATGCAGCACACCTGACTTTTGAATGAGTTAATTCCCTGAAACCGTAAACCTCAATTTAACCAGCAAAAACTGTCGACGAGATTGTTGTATAATGCGCGCAACCAATCGTAGTTAATGGTCCTGCGCAGCCCGCAGGATCACCAATAGACCGCGTGGCTGTTCATACGGCTCGCCAAGCACGCGGCGCCCCGCATCTGCGCGAGCCCGATCCAGTATCGCCTCCGGCACCTCGGCCTCATGGCGGATGAGGTCTGCGGAACCCAGAAGTCGCGCCTCCCGCAAGGTGAGGTCATCGGGGTCCGCACTGCGCAGCACGATCTCTACCGTCTCGCTTGCCGGATCGGCAGCCTCGGAAAGCCATCGGGCGACACGCTCCGGCCCGGCGTCCGTCAGCGGATCGAGCACTCCGCCCTGCGCCAGAGCCGCATCCAGCGCCTGCCGCCGCTCGCCCGGATCGGAAAAACGCGCGCGCAAGGCGGGCCGCGCCGCGAGCAGCGCGCGCGCCAGAGCGCCCAGCGTCTGCGGCAGCAGCGCTTCCAGCCGCAGGCGCAACTGCTTGGCCAGCCCTGCGGAAGCCCCGCCCGTGCCGATGGCGAGGAGCACCGGCGTGCGGTCGAGAATAGAGGGCACGGTGAAATCGCATAGCATGGGCCGGTCGGGTGCATTGACCAGCAGGCCGGCCGCCTGCGCCTGCGCAACTCCCGCGCGGGCGGCGGCCTCGTCCTCCTCCGCGATGAAGGCGATCCGTGCCCCCTGGGCAATGCCTTGCGAAAGATCGGCAACGACCTGCCCGCCTGCCCGCTCGACGAGGCGGCGCTTGGCCTCGGCGGCTTCCCCGCTGCCGGTGACGACCACCGGGCGACCGGCGATGCGATGGAACAGCGGCAGGCTCTCGATCATCGAAACAGGACCCCAAACGAAAAGGAACGGCGAAGCGCGCCGTTCCTATCCGTTCATACCGTGCTTGTCGAAGGCCCGATCAGGCGAGCCAATCCGGCACCGTCTCGGCCGCGAGGATCGCTTCCGGTTCGATGCGGGCGGCGACCACCGCCCACTTGTCACCGTCGACCATGACCTCGGGCACCAGCGCGCGGCTGTTGTAGGTGTTGGCCATCGTCGCGCCATAGGCACCGGCAGTGCGGAAGATCGCGAGATCCCCGGCGGCGACTTCGTCGATCTCGCGGCCCATCGCGAAGGTGTCCGAGCTTTCGCAGATCGGGCCGACGATGTTGGCGGTCATCGTCCGGCCATTGGGCTTCACGGCCGCGAAGTCGTGCCAGGCATCGTACATCGCCGGGCGGGCAAGGTCGTTCATCGCCGCATCGACGACGACGAAGGGATTCACCACGCCTTCCTTCACGCGGACGACTTCGGTGACCAGCACGCCGGAATTGCCGGTGATCACGCGGCCCGGCTCGAACATCAGGGTGACGCCCCAGTCCTTCGCGACCGAGGCGACCATCGCGCCGTAGTCCTGCGGGGTCGGCAGCGAATCGCTCGCCTTGTAGGGCACGCCGAGGCCGCCGCCGAGGTCCATGTGCGTCACCGAATGGCCTTCGGCGCGGATCGCCGCCATCAGTTCGCCCATCTTGAGGAAGGCGAGGCGCGAGGGTTCGAGGTCGGAAATCTGGCTGCCGATGTGGACGGCAAGGCCCTTCATCTCCAGCCCCGGCAGGGCCGAGAGGCGGGCATAGATGCCGCCTGCGCGGTCATAGGGCACGCCGAACTTGTTGTCCGCCTTGCCGGTGGAGATCTTGGCGTGGGTGCGGGCATCGACGTCCGGATTGACGCGGAGCGCGCAAGGCGCGCGCAGGCCGAGCGAAGCGGCGATTTCCGCCAGTTCCACACCCTCTTCCTCGCTCTCGAGGTTGAACTGGCCGATTCCCGCCTTGAGCGCGGCGGTCAGTTCGCGGCGGGTCTTGCCGACGCCCGAGAACACGATGTCACCGGCCGGAATGCCTCCTGCCAGCGCGCGGTTCATCTCGCCTTCGGAGACGACGTCGGCGCCGTAGCCCTCGTTCGCCAGCAGGCGCAGCACGGCAAGGTTGGGGTTGGACTTCACGGCAAAGGCGATGTGGACGCTGGGCAGTTCGGCCAGCGCCTCGCGGAAGACGCGGGCGTGGCGGCTGATCGTCGCGCGGGAATAGACGTAGACGGGCGTGCCGACTTCGCGGGCGATCGCGGCCAGCGGTACGTCTTCGGCGAAAAGCGCGCCGTCGGTCAGGGCAAAATGGTCCATGGGTTTCTCGGTATCTGGGAGGCCTGTTCGGCCTGAAAATTATTCGGGCGGCGGGAGATCGAAAGGATCGTCGTCCCGTGGTTCCGAGCGGGTGCGCAGTTCGACGCTGCGTTCGGGGATCGCCAGCGTCGGCGTCTGGAGCAGCTCGCCGCTGCCCGGTTTCTGCGCGCGGCCATATGGCGCGGGCGGAAGCTGCTGCCCCGGTTTCAATGCCAGCGACGCCCTCTGGCCGCAGGCCGAAAGCGCGAGAAGCAGGATCAGGGCGGCAGTCTTGCGCATCAAGCTCACTCCAGACCGAGCGCGAGCCGGGCTTCGGCCACGCGCAGGCGTACCTGATCGGGCGCGGTGCCGCCGTGCGACTTGCGCGCGGCGACCGAAGCCTCGACCGAGAGCGCCTTGAATACGCGCTCGTCGATGCGGCTGTCGATGGCCTTGAGGTCTTCCAGCGGCAATTGGTCGAGCGCGACGCCGCGCTGCTCGGCCAGCTTCACGGCGGAACCGGTGATGTGGTGCGCCTCGCGGAAGGGGATGTTGCCTTCGCGCACCAGCCAGTCGGCGAGATCGGTGGCGGTGGCGAAGCCGAGTTCGGCGGCGCCGCGCATGCGATCGGTGCGGAAGCGGGTTTCGGCGACCATGCCGGTCATCGCCGCGATCGACAGCGCCAGCAGGCTGGCAGCCTCGAACACCGGCGGCTTGTCGTCCTGCATGTCCTTCGAATAGGCGAGCGGCAGGCCCTTCATCGTGATCATCAGGCTGGTGAGGCAGCCGACGATCCGGCCCGAATGGCCGCGCACCAGTTCGGCCGCGTCGGGGTTCTTCTTCTGCGGCATGATCGAGCTGCCGGTCGATAGCGAATCGGGCAGCGCCACGAAGCCGAAGGGCTGGCTGGCCCAGATGATAAACTCTTCCGCCAGGCGCGAAAGGTGCAGCGAGCACTGCGCGGCAGCCATCAGGTAATCGAGCGCGAAGTCGCGGTCCGACACCGAATCGAGGCTGTTGTCGGTCGGCGCATCGAAGCCCAGCGCCTGCGCGGTCATCTTGCGGTCGATCGGGAAGCCGGTGCCGGCCAGCGCCGCGGCGCCCAGCGGGCTGCGGTTCATGCGCCGCCGCGCATCGGCGAAGCGCGAACGGTCGCGGCCGATCATCTCGTAATAGGCCATCAGGTGATGGCCCAGCGTCACCGGCTGCGCGGTCTGGAGATGGGTGAAGCCGGGCATGATCGAATCGGCATGCTCACCGGCGCGGGCGACGAGCGCCTTCTGGAGCGCATCCAGCCCGGCATCGGCCTGATCGACGGCATCGCGCACCCAGAGGCGGAAATCGGTCGCCACCTGGTCGTTGCGCGAACGGGCGGTGTGCAGGCGTCCGGCGACCGGGCCGATCAGCTCGGCCAAACGGCCTTCGGTGGTCATGTGGATGTCTTCGAGGTCCCAGTTTTCCGGGACTCCCGAGACTTCGTACTCGGCCGCGACCTGATCCAGACCGTCGCGAATCGTGATCGCGTCCTCGGCCGAAACCACGCCGCAGGCGCCCAGCATCGCGACGTGTGCCTTGCTGGCCGCGATGTCCTGCCGCCACAATGCCTTGTCGAAGGGGATCGAGGCATTTATCTCGCGCATGATCGCAGACGGTCCACCTTCGAACCGTCCACCCCACATCTGGTTGGAGCCCGCCGCCTTGCTGTCTTCCAAATCGCTCAAGTCGCTCGTCCTGTATTCCGTCGCGGGGGCCGGCGCCCTCCTGATCGCGGGCTGCGATAGGCAAAGCGGCAAGGACGCGCAACAAAAGGCTTCCGAAAGCGCCGCTCCGGCAACACCGGCCGCCGAAAAGCCGACCGGAAAGGTCGATCGCTCGCACAAGGGCGACCCGATGCCCGACGTCACCCTGGTGGACAACACCGGCGAGAGCCTCGATCTCATGTCGCTGAAGGGCAAGCCTCTGCTCATCAACCTCTGGGCCACCTGGTGTGCGCCCTGCATCGCCGAGATGCCGACGCTGGAGGCGCTGGCCAAGGACCCGAACGGCAAAGTCCAGATCCTGCCGATCTCCGAGGATACCGGCGACACCTACAAGGTCGTCGAGATCCTGCGCCGCCGCAAGCTCGACAACATCCAGCCCTGGGTGGACGAGAACGGCGACCTCGGCTTCCAGTACGGCGGCAACCTGCCGGTCACGGTGCTGTTCGACAGCCAGGGCCGCGAAGTCTGGCGCTATACCGGCGGCAACGACTGGTCCTCGCCCGAAGCCGCCAAGCTGCTGGCCGAAGCGAAGTAATTCCCCGCTTCCCGACTAAGGGTAGGAATGCGCGGTGAGCCAGATCAGCCGGCCATGCGCCGCTTCCGGGGCGATGGCGAAACGGCCCTCGACATCGCCAATCAGCGGCAAGCCCTTGCCGCGCAGATAATCCGCGGCGGCATGGGCATCGCGAACCCGGAAGACGAGGTGGCAGATGCCCTTCACATCGCGCGCGTGGCGGGCGATGGGGCCGTTCCCGTCGCGGGCGATCAGCACTTCGAGCACGGTGTCGCCCATCGCGAAGGCCAGGCCGTCGGCCTCGGGCCATGCGCGCTTACCCAGTTCCTGCCAGGAAAGTTTCCCGTGGAACAATTTGCGCGCCTCTTCCGGCGATTCGGCAGAGATTCCGATGGCCTGAAGGCGCTCGATCCCGAGCGGGTGATCGCTCTTCGGTCGCCATGACGGATCGCGGCGAGGATCGCCGGGCATGTCCTGCTTCACGATCTCCAGCCGCAGCCCCATGACATCTCCACGCGGGACGATGAAATAAAACGCCTCCATCCCCGGATCGTAATGTCGCCTGAAGCCTCGCGCGGCGAACCAGGCATCGGCAGCGGCGAGGTCGTGGACCTTGAGCGCCACGCCGATCCAGCGCCCCGGTCCCGCCGAACGGCGCAGCATGTCGCCCAGCGGGCTGCCCGGCTCCGCCCCGCGTCCGGCGGGTGCGATGGGAATCACCATCGTATCGCCGATCATCAGCAGGCTCTCCTCGCGGTCGAGTCCCAGCCTTTCGGTTTCAGGAGTGATCAGGATTTCGTGCGCGGTTTCAGCGCCGAACACCTCGCGAAAGAAAGCGTCGCAGGCCGGTCGCGCAGCGTTGTCGGCCAGCGCCCAACTTATGTGGACAAGCGGCATCGGGTCCAAGGCAAGCGTGCTCAGTACGTTTCCGGCGCGCCCGTGCCCATGAACTTCGCAAGGTTCATATGCAGCGATGCCACCGATCGCTCCATATAGGGATTGGGCTGCGCGCCCCGGAAACCCAGGTTCTTCATGCCCTGCTGGACGGCGGCCATATTGGCGAAGTCCTGCTGGAGCACCGGCGGCCAGTCGGTGGGCGCTGTGTAGTCCCACTCCGTTTCGGGCGCCTCGCCCTCCGGCCAGAGTTCGTAGACGGCAGCCTCGAAAATGCACTTGTCCGGATCGCTGCCATGGGGCCGCGCCTGATAGCAGAGCATGTTGTTGACCGCGTGGCCGATCTGGAAGTTCGGGAAGATCTGCCAGGCCGTACCCGCCTGCGCGGTATGCTGCGGGTCGACTTGCGCCCAGACCACGCCGCGTTCGGCATCTTCCTTGCGCGCAGTGCCGATCCAGTAGGCCGAAACGTCCGCCGCCGGAGTGCCTTCGGGCAGTTCGTCCTTCAGGCGATTGGCGACGCCGACCAGTGTCATCGTGGTGTTGGTATTGGCATTGGCCCAGGTGAAGTTCTGCATCTCCGCCGTGGTCAGGCGCGGGTCTTCGCCGGTGCCGAGGCGGAGCTTGCCGGAGTCTTCCTCCTGCCCCTTGGGCGCGTCGTAGCCGATGTTGGAATGGAGGCCCTGGTTGCGCGCCCAGCCACGAAACTGGCCGAACTCCATGAATTCCGGGTGCGTTGTGGCGACGTGGTAAGTCTCGCAGAAGGCCTCCATCGCGACCTTCCAGTTGCATTCGAACACCACCCACTTGCGCCAGCGCGGGCGCATGTTCTGGAGGCCATAAGGGTCGAGCATCCCCGCTGCCGGATGCAGATAGTCCGCCAGCGGCATGGATTCGGGGTCGAGATTGATCCAGATCCACCCGCCCCAGGTATCGACCTTGACGACACCTAAGTCCGCCTTGCCGGCACAGAGATGGCCCTGCCAGTCTTCCTGATGCTCCATGTAGGTGTTCGCGCCGTCCAGCCCGAAGGTCCAGCCGTGATAGCCGCAAATGAAGCTGCGACGGGTGCCGCGCGCATTGCGTTTTCCGGCCGGGGTATCGACCAGCTTGCGGCCGCGATGGGGACAGACGTTGTGGAACGCGTGGATCTCGGTTTCGGAGGCGCGGACCACGATCACCGAATCGTCGATGATGTCGAAAGTGATGAAATCGCCCACTTCCGGAATGTCTTCCAGCCGCCCGGCCTGAAGCCAGACCTTGCGCCAGAGCTTGTCGCGCTCCGCCTTGGCGTATTCCGGTGAGATGTAGGCTTCCGCCGGGACGCGGACGGGGACGGTCAGGTCCTCGGGAGCCTGTACGATCTTACCTTGCTCACCCATTGCTCTCTTCCCAATTTTGCATCGCGCCGATTTGCGTCCGTTATCCCATTATTCGCACACGAGGCCAATCGCCGTGGCGCTACCGGGCGCTAGGCGGGGGCAAATTTCAGGCTGCGCCGTGGCAGCGTACCGATGGCTAGGCTGCTGGCCGCCATCGTGGCGATCGCCAGATAGAGGAACATTTCGTAGCTGCCTGTACGGTCATGGATCAGTGCGGCAACCAGCGGGCCGACCGCCGTGCCGATCGACAGCGCCGCCAGCACGCCGCCGTAGAGCCCGCCGAAGTTCCTGAGGCCGAAATGCTGTGTGATCAGGTAGACCACCACGTCGATCTCCGCCCCCAAGGTCAGCCCGATCAACCCCGAGGCCAGCGCCAACGCCATCAGCGAAGTGCCCGATCCCAGCAGCAAAAGGCAACCGATCACCGGCAGCATGAACACCGCCGCGCCCACCAGCGAGGCCGGGAAGCGATCGAGCAGCACGCCTGTCCCCAGCCGCCCGGCCAACGAGAACCAGCCGACGAACGAGGCGATCGCCGCCGCCGTCATCGGGTCCGCGCCGCGATCGCCGAGGATCGAGACGAAGTGGACGACGATGGCGATGATCGTGAAAGTGAACAGCAGGCTGGCCACGAAAAGGCGGTGGTAGACGCTGGAGCGCAGCCCCTGCCCCAGCGAAACGCCGGGCAGGTCGCGCTTGGCCGGAGCGGGTTCCTTGTGCCGGCCACGGTCATGCGCGCCGCGAAAGAACAGGAAGATCACCGGCGCCGCGATCACGAACCAAAGACCGCCGTGCACCGCGAAGGCCATGCGCCAGCCGAAGGTCTTGATCGCCCAGGTGCCCATGATCGGGAACAGCCCCGCCGCGATCGAGGCGCCGCAGAGCGTTACCGCCAGCGCCATCCCGCGCGAAAGTTCGAACCGGGACGCGACGGCGCTGGTCCAGACCGAGGCCTGCACCGGCAGCGAGACCATCGCGATCAGCCCCCAGAGCAAGTACCATTGCGACAGGCTGGCCCCGGTCGTGCCCAGCAGCGCGAAGGCCAGCGTCAGCAGCACGATGCCGATCACCCCGAACCGGCGCGGGCCGAAGCGGTCGACCGCCAGGCCGATGAACACCCCGCCGATGGCCTGCACCAAAGTCGCGATGGTGAGCCCGAAAGTCACTTCGGTGCGGCTCCAGCCCATCGCTTCCGCCACCGGGCCGATATAAGGGCCAATGCCGTAGATATGGATCACGCTGGTGGCGTAGCCGAGCCCCGCCGCCACCGGCACCAGCCCGAACTGCCGCCACTCCTGCCTCGCGGAGAACGGCTCAGTCACCGTAGCGCAGCTCGACTTGCGTCGCCTCGCCATTGGGTCCCATCGGCGAATCGTATTCGATGCAGGTGCAGACCGGGTTGGCGTGGCTGGCGAACAGCTTTTCCTCATCCGCCTTGGTCATCGGCAGGCGCGCGGGATCGCTGATGATCGCCTGCGAGCGTTCGAAATCGGCGCGGCTGTTCCACCAGATTTCCATCACGCAATCGAAGCCGGGATCGTGGACTTCGCCGGTGATCGGGTTCTTTTCCGGCACCAGATAGCGCCGAACGTAGCGCACCGCGCCGGGGATCGCCGGCTGCGCGCCCATTTTCTTCGAAAGCTGCGAGTGCTGATTCTCGTAGTAGTCCATGAACTCGTCCATGGTCATATCCGGGCGTTTCCGGAAAAAGCAGATCTGCTTGAGCATGATTAGGCTCCTTTGACGATCCGGCTCAGCCGGATCGAAGCGGCACCGGCCCGCTCCCCCACCCGACCACGCATCAGGATACGCTCGCGCGTGTTCGGATGGGGGAGCGGGCCGGTGCCGCGGATTTTCACGAAGACGCCTTCCTGAGTGCGAGAACGGTGCCTTCAAGGTCACCGCAGATCCACACCGTGCCGTCCGACCCCACATCGAGCCCGGTCATGTTCCCCATCGGCCCGCACATGTCGCCCACCCCGCCCAGCGGCTTGGGATCGGTGCCTTCGGGCGCGCCGACCGGCAGGCCGGCCGCGATCACTTCGCGTGTGCCGCCGGACAAGTCGCACTGGATCGCTTCGCGGCGCTTCACGTCGAGCACGGTCACGGTGCCATTGCGGATCGCGAGGCCTTCGGGGCGGACGAGATCGTCCAGCACCGTATCGGCACGTCCGCCGACCAGCTTCACCACCCGGCCCGCGCCGCTTTCGGCCACGTAGACGGTGCCGTCCCCGGCCACCGCCACGCCCTTGGGCCTGTCCAGCCCGGAGGCCAGTTCCTCCACTTTGCCATTGTGCACCGAGTGGACCTTGCCGGTGCCGTATTCCGCGAAGACCACCGCACCGGAGGGAGCCAACGCGACGCCCATCAACTGGTCGTAGCCGCTCGCCAAAACCTCGCTGGAAGGTCCAGCAGGATGGAATTTCGCAACTTCGCCGTTGGCGGTGGTGACGATCATGGTCCCCGCCCCCGCCGCCGCAACACCGCGCGAGTAGCCGGGGAAGCCGGGGCTGAACAACATGCCTTCCAGCTTCACCGCCTCCCCCGCGCGGAGCGAGAACACGAAGCCGCCATCGGCAATCCACAGCACGCCGTCTTCGCCCATGGCGACGTCCAGCGGCCATTGCAGGCCCTTCTCGATCAGCGGCTTCACCAGACCGCCCGCCGCCTTGGGCGTGGTGATCTCATGAATCGAGCCGAGGATGTGCGAGATGAACAGGCGGTCGCCCACGAAGGTGCAGTTGTCGAGGCCCGCGCCGATATCGGCCAGCACCGTTTTCGCGCCGGTGCGCGGATCGATGCGCAGCACCTGACCGCTGGCGACCTGCGTGGAGACGATCATGCCCTCACTGTCGAACTTCACCGAGTCCGGCACGCCAAGGTCCCCGCAGACCACTTCGGGTTCGCCGTTGCCGTCGAGGTCAATGCGCCAGATCGCATTGGCGCCCATCACCGGAATGTAGAGCTTGCCGTCCGGGCCGACTTCGAAGGCGTTCGGCATCGGCACATCGCCCGCGATCACGCGCGGCGCGCCGCCGTTCCGATCGAGTCCGAGGATCTGCGCCCCCATGTGGCAACCCGCCGCGATCAGGCGGCCTTGCGAATAGGTGATCGGGTTGGCCACCGGCAGGTCGCCGCAGACCACTTCGCTGCTGCCGTCCGGGCGCAGCATGGTAACGCGGCCTTCGGTGATCTCCGTCGCATAGAGATTGCCAGCCTCATCGAAGGCCAGATCGTCCGGCGCGGTGATCGCGCCGCCCATCGGGCTGATGATTTCCACCGCGCCGGTATCGGGATCGACCGCGCTGATCTGGCTGCCGCCGACCTGAGCGACATAGATGCGCCCGTCCGGACCGGTGCGCAGGCCGTTGGCGCTGTAAAGGCGGGTGGGCGGGGTCAGCCGGTGCAGCATCCAGCCTTCGGAAGCGCGGGCGGAAACGGCGCCGTGATTACGTCCTGCGGGTTCGAGCATCGGTGAAATTGTCCTCTCGTCCGGCGCTCTTGCAGCCGTTCTTTTCCGGCCGAGCCTATCCAGCGCTTCCGAGGCAGGCAACGCGAGGACCGGGCCGAGAGCCCTACGGACATGCACTATCGCCCCGGCGACGTTCACGCGGCTTTGTTCGATTGCCCCCGCTGGCTGCGTGCGCATATTCGACCGTCAGACGGAAAAGAGACCGCTTCGTTTTGCGGCCAACCCGGAGAGATTTCATGGACGAAATGCGTTTCGACGGCCGCGTGGCGGTTATCACCGGAGCCGGCCGCGGACTGGGTCGGGCCTATGCCCTGCTGCTGGCCGAACGCGGCGCCAAGGTGGTGGTGAACGATCTGGGCGGCGCGATCCGGGGCGATCTGGACGCGCCCGGCGCAGATGTGAGCGTGGCGCAGCAGGTCGTCAACGAGATCGTGGCGGCGGGCGGCGAAGCCATCGCCAACACCGATTCCGTCGCCACGCCGGAGGGCGGCAAGGCCATCGTCCAGGCCGCGCTCGACCAGTGGGGCCGGATCGACGTGCTGGTCCACAATGCCGGTAACGTGCGTTACGGATCGATCCGCGAGCTTTCCAGCGCGGACCTTCACGCGGTGCTCGACGTGCATCTGCTGGGCGCGTTCCATGTGGTCCAAGCCGCGTTCGGACCGATGTGCGATGCTGGATTCGGACGCATCGTGCTGACCAGTTCGGTCGGTGGGCTCTACGGCAACGAAAATTGCGTGAACTACGGCATCTCCAAGTCGGCGATGCTGGGACTTTCCAATATCACCGCGCTCGAGGGTGAGGCGCACAACGTGAAGTGCAACGTGATCGTGCCCGGCGCGGTGACGCGCATGGCCGAGGGACTGGACATCTCACAGTACCCACCGATGGAGCCGGAAATGGTCGCCCCCGTGGTCGGCTGGCTGGCGCATGAGCAGTGCCCGGTGACGGGTGAGCTGATCGCCTCGATGGCGGGCCGTGTGGCGCGCATGTTCGTGGCGGAAACGCGCGGCGTCTATCGCCCGCACTGGACGATCGAAGACGTCGCCGCCGCTTCCGACGCCTTCCACGACAAGAGCGAACTGATCGATTTCGGGCTGCACGGGCATGTCGATCACATCGGGTACAGCTTCAAGATGGCGACGGCGGGCGCAGATGCTTGACGATTGCGGCACTAATGAACAACACTGTTGACAACTAACTCACCGCTGCGCCAGATTCAGTGGTGAGAGGGCGACCGGAGCAGAGTCGCCGCCAAGAGGATGCCCATTCGATGGAAATGACCTGCCTCAAATCCGACGTGCCAAGCCCTGAGGAACTCGACATCCCGGCGCTCAAGGCCAAGTACCGTCAGGAGCGCGACAAGCGCATGCGGCGCGAAGGCGGCGAGCAGTACGTGCGGCCGACCGACGACTTTTCCGATAACTACGCCCACGATCCGTTCACCCCGGTGGCCGAGCGTGAGGCGCTGGTTGAGGATATCGACGTTGCCATTCTCGGCGCCGGCTTCTCGGGCATTCTGGCCGGCTATCACCTGCACAAGCAGGGCGTTTCCAACGTCCGCAACATCGACCATGCCGGCGGTTTCGGCGGCGTCTGGTACTGGAACCGCTATCCCGGCGTGCAGTGCGACAACGACGCCTACTGCTACCTGCCGCTGCTGGAAGAAACGGGCTTCATGCCCAGCAAGAAGTTCTCCGACGGCTGGGAAATCCAGCAGTACTGCCAGGACATGGCCGAGCGGTTCGACCTGGCCGACAAGGCGCTGTTCCACACGCTGGTCACCGGCATCCGCTGGGATGAGAGCATCAAGCGCTGGCACGTGACCACCAATCGCGGCGACGACATTCGCGCGCGCTTCGTGGTGATGGCGGGCGGCGTGATGAACATGCCCAAGCTGCCCGGCATTCCCGGCATCCATGACTTCAAGGGCAAGATGTTCCACACCAGCCGGTGGGAGCATGACTATACCGGCGGTTCGTGGACCGCGCCGGAGCTGGAAAAGCTGCGCGACAAGCGCGTCGCCATCATCGGCACCGGGGCCACTTCGGTTCAGGCGGTGCCCTATCTCGCCAAGTATGCCAAGCACCTCTACGTGCTGCAGCGCACGCCATCGAACATCGACGAGCGGCCCAATCCGCCGACGAGTGCCGAGTGGGCCGCCTCGCTCCAGCCCGGCTGGCAGCAGGAGCGCATGGCCAACTTCCACCGCGCCGCGCAGCAGTTCTTCATCCCCGGCGAGCCCGACCTGATCTGCGATATCTGGACCGAGATCAGCCGCAACCTCGCCATCGAACTGGGCGAGGAAGGCTGGCCCGCGCTGGAACCGCTGGAGTTCATGGACCGCCGCGAAGTGGTGGACTTCCAGGTGATGGAACGCCTGCGCCGCCGCGTGGATTCGATCGTCGAGGACAAGGATACCGCCGAAAAGCTGAAGCCGTACTTCCGCTTCATGTGCAAGCGCCCGCTGTCCAACAACGACTACTACCCCGCGTTCAACCAGCCCAACGTGACGCTGATCGACGTTTCCGGCACGCAGGGCGTGGAACGGATGACCGAGAAGGGCTTCGTGGCCGATAGCGTGGAGCATGAGGTCGATCTGGTGATCTTCGCCAGCGGTTTCGAAGTGACCAGCGACCTCAAACGCCGCTGGGGCATCGACACCGTGGAAGGGCGCGGCGGCAAGTCGATCTACGACCACTGGACCAACGGCGCGAGCACGTTCCACGGCGTGATCACCGACGAGTTCCCGGCGATGTTCTACATGGGCTACATCCAGGGCGCGACGAACTCCTCCACCACCGAGCAGTTCGGGCGGCAGGCGGAACACATCGCCTTCATGATCGGCGAGACCCAACGCCGGGGCGCCAGCACGGT
>PJTY01000438.1_pt1 | contig 21693 bp, 21 predicted proteins | sample 1512121 | NCBI WGS metagenome assembly PJTY01 (sample SAMN08177680, study PRJNA422409) | Soil metagenome, whole genome shotgun sequencing project. | isolation source: Soil enriched (2) on filter paper: alkali lignin treatment | place: USA: Madison | collected 2015-01-15 | reverse complement strand
GGCGCGCCGAACAGGTTCAGGTAGCCGCTGCGGAAGCGCGAGATGGCGTCCGCGTCCAGCAGGACTTCCGACACCGGCGAGAGGGAAACTGCCTTCAACTGGCGCGTCGAGCGCTGGGTCTCGGGATCGAAGGCGCGGATCGATTCCAGCTCAGACCCGAACATGTCGAGCCGGACCGGCTCATCAAACCCCGGCGGGAAGACGTCGATCACCCCGCCGCGGATGGCGTATTCGCCACGTTCCGACACGGTGGATGCGCGCACATAGCCGTTGGCCGCAACGTAACGTTCCAGAGCGGTCGTATCGAGATCAGCGCCGACCTTGGCCGCAAACCCGGCCCCAGTGACGGCGCTGCGCGGCGGCGTGCGCTGGGCGGCGGCCGCGACCGTGGCGACCACCAGCAGCGGCGTCCTGTCCGCCGGATCGCGCGTCGCCAGCCGGGTCAGGGTCGCCATGCGCTGGGCGGCGACCGAAGCCGTCGGGCTCAACCGGTCGTAGGGCAGACAGTCCCACGACGGATATTCAAGAACTTCAACATCCTTGGCGAAGAAGCGGAAGGCTTGAATAAAGTTTCCCGAGCGCTGATAGTCACGCGCCACGAACAGGACGACTCCGCCCTGCGCCCTGATGCGGTCAGCGACGATCAGGGCGTCCAGCCCCTCCGGCGCGCCGCCCAGCTCCATGTCGGTTCGCGCCAGCGCCGCGTCCATCAGCCGATGCCCTTGGCCACTTCGGCGGCGACATGGGCGCGCATGAAGGCGCGGATACGAGCCATCATCGGCCCCTCGAATTCGGGCGGGGTCGGTTCGCGCTCGATGATCCAGGCGTAGAGATACTGGTCCTCTTCATCCAGCAGGCGCTCGACCTCGGTCAGTTCATCGTCGTTCAGCGTCGGCGCGACCTGATCTGCGAACGGGCCCAGCACCATGTCCGCCTCGCGGAAGCCCCGGCGCCAGGCGCGGAAGGCGATGCGGCCCAGGCGCGTCTTGCGATCGTCAGAGTTCAGGGCGTCTTCGGGACGTGCGTCGATATCGGCCACGCGGTTTCCTTGCCTGTCCGTTCATTTCGGTAAGAGGCGGATCAGATAGCGTTCCAGACGCCGCTGCGCCAGCTATGCTGCGTCATCATGAGGCCCGAGATTCTCTTTCCCCTGTTCGCGGACGTCACCACGCTGAAAGGCGTGGGGCCGCGCAGCGCGCCCCTGGTGCAGAAGGTGGCGGGTCCGCTGGTGCGCGACGTGCTGTTCCTGTCGCCCAGCGGCGTGATCCAGCGCCGCCGGACCACGGCGATGGAGGCCGTCGATGGCGAGATCGGCGTCTTCGAGGTGACGATCGACCGCCTGATCCCGCCGCACAAACACGGCGCGCCGATCAAGGTGCGGGCCATCGACGAGACGGGCTTCATCCACCTGATCTGGTTCGCCGGATCGCCGCGCCATATCGAGAGCCTGGCTCCGCGCGGATCGCGGCGGCTGGTGACCGGCAAGGTCGAGCGCTTCAACAGCGAAGTCCAGATCGCCCACCCCGACTACATTCTCCCGCTTGAGAAGGCAGACGAGATTCCGCTGTCCGAACCGGTCTATCCGGCCACGCAGGGGCTGACATCGCGCCAGATCCGCAAACTGGCGCAGGGCGCGCTGGCCCTCGCGCCAGAACTGCCGGAATGGCAGGAGCCGAACTGGCTGGCGGCGCGGCGCTGGGTCGGCTGGCGCGCAGCGCTGGAGGCCCTGCACGCGCCCGCAAACGAAGCCGACCTCGCGCCTGACACGCCGGTGCGCCAGCGCCTGGCCTATGACGAACTGTTCGCGCATCAACTGGCTCTGGCGCGCCGTCGCCGCGCTCGCCAGATCACGCCCGCCGCCCGCATCGCACCGGGCGAGGCGTCGGCGCGGATGCTGGCCGCCCTGCCCTTCGCCCTGACCGGCGCGCAGCAACAGGCCATTGCCGAAATCCGCGCCGATCTGACCTCGGGCGAGCAGATGGGACGGCTGCTGCAAGGCGACGTCGGCTCGGGCAAGACGGCGGTCGCCGCGCTGGCCCTGGCTGATGCGGCCTCCAGCGGCTTTCAGGCCGCCCTGATGGCGCCGACCGAGATTCTGGCGCGCCAACACCATGACAAGCTGTCACCCCTGCTGGATCAGGCGGGCGTGTCCAGCCTGCTGCTGACCGGGCGCGACACTGCGGCCGAGCGACGCGGCAAGCTGGCCGCCCTCGCGTCCGGCGAGGCTCAGGTCGCCATCGGCACCCACGCCCTGTTCCAGGACGCCGTGCAGTTCCACCGACTGGCGCTGGCCGTCATCGACGAGCAGCATCGCTTCGGCGTGCGCGAGCGTCAGCGTTTGCAGGCCAAGGGCGATCCGGCTCTGGGCGGGGTCCACCTGCTGACCATGTCGGCGACGCCGATCCCGCGCACGCTGGAGCTGACCCAATACGGCGAGCTGGAAGTCAGCCGTTTGATGGAGAAGCCGCCCGGCCGCACGCCCGTGACCACGGCCGTCCTGCCGCTGGCGCGCATCGGCGAGGTCGCGAAGCGTCTGAAGGCGGCGGTCGAGGCGGGCGCTCAGGCCTATTGGATCTGTCCTCTGGTAGCGGAATCCGAAGCCATCGACCTGGCCGCCGCCGAGGATCGGGCCGAAGACCTGCGCAAGCTGCTGGGAACCGAGGTCGGTCTCGCTCACGGCCAGATGCCGGGCGCCGAGCGCGAGGCGGTGATGGCCGAGTTTGCGGCGGGCCGTCTGCCCCTTCTGGTCGCCACGACCGTGGTCGAGGTCGGCGTCGACGTGCCGAACGCCTCCATCATGGTGATCGAACACGCCGACCGCTTCGGTCTGGCCCAGCTTCACCAACTGCGCGGGCGCGTGGGACGCGGCGCCAAGGCCAGTTCCTGCATCCTGCTGTACGGCGGCGAGGACGGCGCCTTGGGCGAAACGGCGAAGGAGCGGCTGGAGACCCTGCGCCGCACCGAGGACGGCTTCGTCATCGCCGAAGAGGACTTCCGTCTGCGCGGCGGCGGCGACCCGCTGGGCCTGAAGCAGAGCGGCTTCCCGGCCTATCGCTTCGCCGATCCGATCCGGCATCGGTCGCTGCTGCTGGCGGCGGCGGACGATGCGCGCCTGCTGCTGGGCCGCGATCCCGACCTGACCAGCGAGCGGGGCCAGGCCGTGCGCCTGCTGGAAGCCCTGTTCGACTGGAAAAACGAACGCCCCTCAGCGGACTGAGGGGCGTCGTAAATCTCGGCGATGTCCTGAAGCGATCAGCCTGCGTTGCGGGCGATGCGTTCGACTTCCTTGCGGACCTGCGCCTCGACGATGGCGGGCAGGTTGGCGTCCAGCCAATCCTTCAGCATCGGGCGCAGCATTTCTCGGACCATGGCTTCGACCGTATTGCCGCTCATGAAGTTCATGTCGGCGGCCGAAGCGATCGGCGCAGGTTCAGGCTTCTGGAAGCTGGCGGCCAGGCCCGCGAAGGCCGAAGCAGCGCTGGCGGCGGCGGTTTCGCCGACCAGGGTTTCGACCTCTGCCGCAGCGACTACGGGCTGCGGCGCGGCTGGCGCGGCCTCGGTCGGGAACGGCGCAGCGTCCGCCACATCCAGGTCGCCGATGGCTTCGGCGGCCGGCGCCTCATAGGGTTCGGTCAGTTCCAGCACTTCGTCCTCGACCGGAGCGGGCTCCGGCTCGGTGACGACGGGCTCTGGTTCCGGAGCCGGCTCGGGCGTCGCCTCCGCCGCCGGGGCGGTTTCGACCGGAGCGTCGTCTTCGGAGATGATCCGGCGAATCGACGCCAGAATCTCTTCCATCGTCGGTTCCTGGGCGGCTTGTTCGGTCATGTCGGAACCTCAACCTGGGTCGCTCGAACGGGGACAATCGCCAACCGATGCGGACTAAGGCAGGCGACGATGGGGACCGAGCCGCAAGACTCGCCTCCCCCTTCGAATCCTGTCGTCGCATCAACGCCCGTCGGAATCAACGGACGTTTTGTCGTTCGACCATCAGCCCTGGGGAGCAGTGCGAACCACTTCGCCCTTCAGCTGGCGGTCGACCGGAGCGTCCTCGACATCGACGGCGGGCGTCGTCGCCGGGGCGGCGATGCGGTCGATGGCTTCGATTACGCCATCCCAGGGCAAGGCGCCGCGGTTCCGCACGGCGCGATAATTGTCCGACGGGTCATAGGCGTCGATCGTCGGATCCAGGTTGGGGCCGCCCAGACGGCCCATGGCGGCCAGAAGCTGGGCCTGAGCGACATATTCATTGCGACGCGCGCTGGTCAGGGCGACCTCCGCGTTCCGCAGCTCCAGTTCCTGGTTCAGCACGTCCAGGGTGGTGCGCAGGCCCACCTGGGCTTCCTGACGCACGCCCTCGGCGGCCACCGAGGCGGCGCGCACCGCCTGTTCGCCCGCCAGGACGCTGGAACGCGCCGAAGCGCTCTGAGCATAGGCTGAACTGACCGACTGCAGCACCGCGCGACGCTCGCCCTCGACATTGATCTGGGCGGCGTTGGCGCGTTCCAGCGCCTGGGCCACCCGCGAACGGTTCAGGCCGCCCGTGAACAGCGGCACGGACACTGTGGCCCCGGCCGTAAAGCTGGTGCGGTCGCCCAGGTCGAAGCCCGACAGGTCATTGGCCGTCCCGCCATAGGAGGCGTTCAGGCGCGCCGAAGGCAGGTATTCCGACCTCGCCGCCGCCACATTGGCCTCAGCCGCGCGCTGGGCATGGATGGCGGACAGTACGCCGGGATTCTCGGCCAGTCCGACGTCCATCGCGCCGTCAAAGTCGGTCGGCAGACCGGGCAGCGTCGGCAGAGTCTGCAGATTGGACGGCGCCTGTCCCACAACGGCGGCATAGGCCGCGCGCGAAACCGACAGCTGCGCCTGAGCGCTGGCCAGGTCGGATTCGGATTGCGCCAGACGCGCTTCGGACTGGGCGACGTCGGTGCGAGTGATCTCGCCGACCTCGAAACGGGCGTTCGATTCGTCCAGTTGCCGCCGGAGGACCGCCAGGTTCTCCTGACGGATACGCAGGATTTCAAGATCGCGGGTGACGTCGGCATAGGCCTGGATGACCGACACCATCACCTGTTGCTCGACATCGCGCAGGTTCTCGCGGCCGGCCAGGACATTGGCCTCGGCGGCGGAAATGCCGTGCGATACGCGACCAGCGGTCCAGATGTTCTGGCTCAGGCTGACGCTGGCGGTGGCGCCGTCGCTTTCGATCGTGCCGCCCGTGGTGCTGCTGCTGCCCGGCAGCGTGCCGGTCGCATCGGGCACGCCGTCGCCGTCGGTGTCGATGGGAAAGGTCTGACCGGGGATCGTCGTGGTGACGCGATCACTGCGCGTGCGGCTGTAGTCGACGCCCGCCGAAGCATTGATCGTCGGGCGCAGACCGGCGCGAGCCTGGACGATGCTCTCGTCGAGGGCGCGTTGGTTCGCCCGCTGCGCCAGCAGGGTCGGATTGGTGCGATAGGCCAGGCCGATGGCTTCCTGCAGCGACTCGGCAAGGACCGGCGTCGCCCCCATCGTCAATGCGACCAGTGCGACCGAAGCGAGCGCGCGCGAGCGTTTCAACATGAACCTGTCCCTGCCTGACGCCCCCATCCGGCGCGCCTGTACTGCCTTGTACCGGCGTAGTTGGGGGCTATGCGCCCCCGACGCCAGTTAAGTTTTTTTCACGCAGCGCGACGCCCCTTCCGTCGCACCGCTGAACGCCTTTTACGGCGCGAACGTCAGCCTAGAGCGCGAACGCGGGGGCCGGAACCATTTCCGCCAGCAGGTCCGGCGCCGCGTCGAACAGCTCGCGCCGCGAAACGCCTTCGCGCCCGCGTACATAGAGCACCGCCGTGCCGCTGGCGCCTTCACGCTCCACCACGGCCAGACGGCCGCCGGGACGCAGAGCCGCAATCCACGATTCGGGGCGCTCGATCACCGCTCCCTCGCTGATGATCAGGTCATAGCCTTCGCCGTGCGGCTGGCCCAGCGGCGCCACGACGGTCTCGACCCCGGCCTCGGCCAGAGCGGCGCCGACCACGTCGAACACGGCTGCATCCGATTCCTGCGCCGTCACGGTCAGTCCCATGTGCGCCAGCACGGCCGCAGCGTAAGGCGCGGCGATCGCCAGGGCCTTCTCACCGGCGCGAGCGTCCAATCCCTGCAGCAGCTTGGCCACATCACGCGGCAACATCAGGCGGCGGTCGCCGGCGATTTCCGGCTCGACGTCGGCATAGGCCGAGAAGGCGCGGTCGGCGGCGCAGAATCGCTCGCGCTCCACGGCGCCGATGGCGGCGTGCAGCTGACGGTCGGTGACGTCGTTCACGCGGACCTGCGAGTCCAGCATCACCTTGCGGGCGGCGGCGAAATCCATAATCCGAAGTCCTTCAGGTCGGCTCAGGCGAAGAAATGTGACGCGCTTATAGGTCCGTGCGTTGCAGCGGACAATCCGATCTGATAGCTGACGGCCCTCGCGATGGCGGGGCCCCTGAAATACGGGGTCGCGGCCTGATGGCGGAGTGGTGACGCAGAGGACTGCAAATCCTTGCACCCGGGTTCGATTCCCGGTCAGGCCTCCATCGCGATGAAACATCGAGAAAGCCGCTCTTCGGGGCGGCTTTCTTGCTTTCAGCCCTACGCCTGCCTCGCCGTCGTCACGTGATGCAGCGCCACGGCGCTGGTCGCCGCCACGTTCAACGAATCAAACCCTCCCGCCATAGGGATGCCGACGGGACGACAGCGCGAGATGATCTTGCGCGGCAACCCCGGCCCCTCGCTGCCCAACAGGATCGCCGTGCGGCGCGCCGGCTTCACGTCCGCCAGCGCCTGATCCGCCGACGGCGTCAGGGCCAACACCTCGAATCCCCTGCCCTGCAGCAGGTCGATCATCGCCCCGGCGTCCAGCCCTGCCGCCATAGGCGTTCGCAGGACCGCGCCGACCGAAACCCGGATCGCCTTCCGGTAGAAGGGGTCGCAGCAGGTTCGATCCAGGAACACCGCCGCAGCTCCGAAGGCGGCGGCGTTGCGGAACAGGCCGCCCATATTGTCATGGTTGCCGATCCCGGACGCCACAACCGTCACGGCGTGCTCGGGCAAACTGTCCAACAAGACGTCTGGCGCTACCGGTTCCGACTTGCGCCCCAGGGCGAGGATACCCCGGTGCAGATCGAACCCAGCCACCGCGTTCAGCACGTCCTGCGGCGCCGCATGGACCGGCACATCGTCCGGCAGACGCTCCAGCACCTGCCTCAACCCCGCCAATCGCTTCTCCGCGATGAGAACGGACACCGGTGCGCAGCGTGACGCCTCGGACGCCAGGACGCGCAGCACCACCTCCCCCTCGGCGATGAACAGCCCCTGCCGCCCGGTCAGGTCGCGCTCCTTCACATCGCGAAAGGCGGCGATGCGCGGGTCATCAGGATCAAGAACAGGAATGGGCGTCATGCCGAACCTTGTAGCGCAGGGCTTTCCGAAAAAATTTGGCGATTTCTGCCTTTTACCGGTTGCATGAATCGAAATGGCGCTGCTATACGCCGGCCTCCCCCGAGGGGATGTTCCGCGGTAGCTCAGTGGTAGAGCAGCCGACTGTTAATCGGCTGGTCGTAGGTTCGAATCCTACCCGCGGAGCCATTTCTCATTTTCGGGCAAATCGCCCGTTTCCCCCTTCTTTGGGAGGGTGGATTGGGCGATGGTTTCCGACAACAAATCAAATGGTTGACGGAACTTTGCCGTAAGCTCTCCATGGGCCCAGGAGCAGTTCGAAAGTACGAGATTCAGCACCCTTCGCTTCTCTGAAGCGGAGGCCCGCTCGAAGAGATCGTGTGCTTCCCGTCCGAGACGGATCAGCGCAATCCCGTTATCGATATACTCGTCATCAGCGCTATGGTGCCGCTCAATGTCCTTCAGGCAACGATCCCGCTCCTCGCGCCATACGATTTGCATCCGGCGATAGAAGTCGTCGGAGATCACCCCGTCGAGTTTGTCTTCGTACATTCGCTCGATGCGAGCCTGTAGCCGATCGGCCTCGCCGCGGAGCCGCTCAATCGCCGCCCTACGCTCGCGGGTTTCATCCTGGAGACTTTCGCGCAAGGCGCGTTGGATCAGTTCAAAAGCAGCATCATCGAATCGCAGTTGCCGCAACAGTCCGGCGAATCGCTGCTCCAGCACCTCCTCGCGGACATACGGTTCGCCGCATTTTCCTTTGAAGCCCGTGCAGTGGTAATAAATGTATCGCTGCTTTTTGATCTCAGCGACCATCGCGCAACCACAATGACCGCACGTCATCATGCCGGTGAACGGAAAGTCGTTTACGCTGGCGCGAATGTTGGCCGCCTTGCGCCCATCTAGGACATCCTGGACCGCGCCCCAAAGGTCCTCGGAAACCAACGGCGCGTGGGAGCCCTGATAGACCTTGTCCAGCCATTCGAAGGCGCCGGTATAAATTCGGTTCCGCAGGATCGTATGGACCGTGCTTACGCCTATGGGAGCGCCACTCTTCCGGTAGGTCAGGCCAGCCTGCCGAGCCTTCTTGGAAACGTCCTTTAGCGAGTATTGGCCCGTAGAATACCACTCATATAGGCGCTGAACGAGCGGACCGAGCGCCGGATCGATGGTGATGATCTTCTTACCGTTCGGACCTTCGACGTTCAGGTAGCCGATCGGTGCGACTGTCGGCCACAGGCCCTGTTCGGCCTTCTCCAACATGCCCTTTCGGGTTTCTTCCGACAGATTGTCGATATAGTTTTTCGCCATCAGCACCTTGATGCCGTGCATGAACTTTTCTGAAGAGCGGGAGTCCTGCGAGAGGACGACGCCCTCTTTTACGAAATGAATTTCGATGTCGAGGTCGTCGACCGTCACCCAATCCTTGAGATTGCGATAGAGTCGGTCGGTCTTTTCGACCAGAAGCGTCCGAACTGTAGGGTGCCGGCGAACGTATTGCAGCATTTCGTTGAAGCTGGTGCGCCCGCTCTTCTTGGCGGTTTCAACGTCGACAAATTCCCGCGCCACCTGAATATCGTTGGCATCGGCGTAGTCTTTCATCAGCTTGGTTTGAGCCGGGATGGAAAATCCTTCCCGATCCTGCTCCTTCGATGAAACACGAGCATACATAACAGCCCGTCTTATCTCGATAACTGGTGCAGAACGCGCGACTTTCCGACTGGCCATATCTGTCTCCCGCTAAGGTCGCCGAGCAAAGGCGATAACGGCGCGGCAACGGCTCAATCCAGAAAAGAGCATCAACACCGCCGGACGCAGAATCCTAGCGACCCAGCAGAACCAATCAAGCAAATAACTCGCAAACCTAAGAATGTTGCTATATATTTCAATTACATACGAAAATTTACTGCAACGCGACACCAGGGCGTGATCCGTCTCATCACTCCTTCTTGCGTGACTTTGGAATAGACCGTCCAGGCTTTGCTCTACGCTTCGAATCCCATTCGATCAGGATACGAAAGAAGTCCGTCAGATCGGCGAGCATCGCCCGCGCCTCGACTTCTGAAAGTTCCCCTATCGACTGCTTCTGGAAGTGCGCTTGCGCGTCACGCGCGAGATCCGCGGAAAAGTGGCCGCCGCGCCGCGACGGACGAACGTCTTTCTTCGGGATGGACGACACAGAGCGGCGGTCAGGGTTCATCGTCCCAATCCCGCATCCGGTGCTGGCGGCTGCAGACCAGCTCGGCGGTGGCGCCGTCCGGCGCTGGAAACAGGGTCGCACGCTTCGGCTCCGACCAGGGATCGTTCAACCGAACGCGGAGATAGTCTCGCGGATTCTCTCCCCGCGACGTCGCTTTCCAGGCCTCGCCGACGCGCGACCAGCCGAGCATGACGACATAGTCCGGCGAGTTGTCGTTTCGACGGTCGTCGTTCGGAACGAACCTGATTTTCCGGTCGATGAGGAGGGTTTCGATGCGGCCTTCCCAGCCGCCCTGCTTGGTCGGCTTGAACTTTCCGATGACGCCCATCTCAGCCTCCCTTCGCCTTCAGCGCCTTGGCGAACTCCCTGTCGCCGGCGAGGAAGACTTCGAGCATCGCCGGGATAAGGTCCGCGGTTTCGGCTTTGTCGCCGTATGCCTCGCGATAAACGGCGGCGTAGTCGGCCAGCGACCGATGAAGGTCCGGCGTCACGGTGATGGTGAGCTTGATCGGCGTCCGATCAGGCAGTTTGCCGAGCTTCAGCATTGGGTCTCTCCTCTCAGCGGGCCCACGGACGCAGCACGAGATCCTTGTGGACGATCACGCGCAGTGGAAATCCGGGGCGGATGGTGATGGTGGGTTGGACGTCGAGATTCCGGGTGACGATCTGTTGCCCGGCCTGACTGCTGGACTGCTGGGTCGACTCGCGGATGGCCCGGACGAGGTCGCTCTCGCCGTCGATGGTCAGCTCCGTTCCGACCCCGAGCAGGGTGGAAAGCGCGACGCCCTTGAGGAGTCGCCATGTATGGAAATCCACCTTGTCGGCGAGCCCGGCGTAGCCCGCGGCATCCGTCGCAGGGAAGTTGTCGAGCTGAATCGAAGCGCCGTCAGGCAGGATGATGCGCTGCCAGACCAGAAGCGCCCGGCTCTGACCGAAGGCCACGACGCTGTCATAGGCGCCGATCAGCCGCGCGCCTTGTGGGATAAGCAGGATGCGGCCTGTCGCGGTGTCATAGACGTTCTCCGTGACCTGGGCGGTGACGAAGCCAGGGAGATCGGAGCGCAGACCCGTGACAAGACTGGCCGCGATGACGCTGCCGGCCATGATCTGATAGGGCGAAGCCGGCTCCTGAATGCGATGCGGGTTGATCGTCGAGGACGGCCCTTGCGCCACGAAATCGATCTTGCGCTGCTGGCCGTTCGGATCGCGTTGGGGATCGATGCCAGGCTGTCCCTCCCCTGCCCCGGCGGGCGCGACCGCCGTGACCGCCCCCATCTGGGCGGCTTCTGCCGTGGCGGGAGCCTGACGCGCGAGTTGCACCATCACGCCGGACTCGCGGGCCTGGCCCGCCTGCGCCGCCTGACGCTGACGCTCCGCCTCCAGCGCCTGTTCCTCCGCCGATAGCGGCGGCGCTTCCTCATCGAGGAACGCGCGGCCTCCCACGCGCTCGTCATCAAGGATCGCCCGTCCGAGGTCGCCCGGAAGCGGCGGCCCGAGTTGCGGTATGGAGCCGTAGTCGCCTGGGAGGTCCGCGACGGCGTCGGCGGTTGCGCGGCGATCCGTCACGACCGGCTCGTCAACGGGCTCTGCGACCCGAAGCGTCGCTGGCCCCAGCGCGAACCAGGCAACGCCGGCGATCACCGCCGCCCCGGCCGCGGCGCCGCCGATTACGACGCTGCGTTTGAACCGGACGATGCGGCGCGGCGCGGCGCGCAAGGTAAAGGCGTCGGGTGACGACTTGGGCGCACCTTCACGAGGCGGGGTCGCCCGGGGCGTGTCGGGCTCGTCGATCATCGCGACGCCCTCCGGCCACGCCGCTGATCGCCATCGGTTCGGGTAATCCGCACGACCTCCTGCGGCGCTTCGCCCATGCGCAGTTCCGCCGCAGCGAACAGCCGGTCGACGATGTAATGGTGTCCGCTGACCCGGTAATTCACGAGTTGGGCGTCGCCGAGCGGGCCGACGACGAACAGCGGCGGCGCCTCGCCCTGATCGAGTCGGGCCGGAAATTCGATATAAACCTTCGCCCCGTCGTCCCAGGCGCGGAGCGGCCGCCACGGCGGCGCATCGCCGGTGATTGCATAGCGGAAGCGCAGGTTCTCGACGGCGACAGCGGGCGCGATAGTCTGCGCCGCCGCGGCCGCATCATTTCGCCGTTGCAGCGCCAACAACCGGTCCTGCGGATAGGTCCAGGAGATCGCCGCCATCGCGGTCGCATCGGTGCTTTCGAGCGCGAGGTGATAGGCGCGACGCGTCGTGGTGATGACCATGTTGGTGTGCAGCCCTGCCGCGAAGGGCTTGACCAGAATATGCACCCGCCGACGGTCGCCGGCCCCGCTCACCGTATCGCCGATGACCCAGCGCACAGTGTCGCCGGCGGAGACCGCGATCAGCTCCTCGCCCGGCTGAAGCGCAATGTCGCTGACTCGCTCCGGCGCGGCGTAGAGCCGGTAGAGCGCCCCCTCGGTCCAAGGGTAGACTTGCACGGCGTTGACGTAGCCCGCGCGCGACGGCTCCTGCGTCGCGGCGCGGTTTGCGGCCTCGACGCTGGCCGTGGGCGAGCCGGTCTCGCGGCGCGCGGAAGGCGCAGGCTGTAGTTGGCCCGGCAGCGGCAACGGAACCGGGGTTTCTACGATCTCGACCGGGGTCGGCGGTTCCGCCGCGACGACGGCGGGCTGGAAGTCGACGGGGTCGTAGGCGATGGCGGGCGGCGGGGTCTTCCCCGCGCACGCGGCGAGCGCCAGGGCGGAGACCCCTGCAAGCGGCAAACGGATCACGGCGTATCTCCTTCAGGGGCGGCGATGGAAGGGTTGGGAAACGGCGCCGCTCCGACCGGCAGCTGCGTCGCCGCGGTCGTGTCGAGTTCGCGGGACCAGTCGATCGCGTTGACGAACAGACCAAGAGGGTTCTTGCGAAGCGCGTCCGCTGTCTTCGGCGCGCGAAAGACCGTCGTCAGGATCGCCGTCCAGCGCTCGGTCCTGGCAAGACTGCCCCGCTCATAGGTCTGCTCGACCCATTTCACCTGGAACGACGAATCCGATGCGCGCACGACGCTCGTGACCTGCACCGACACGCTGCGCTCGCCGATCATGGCGAACGGGTCGTTGGTGCGGGCGTATTCATTGAGAAACCGCGCCCCGCGGTCCGTGGCGAAGTCGTACGCCTCCAACCAGTTCTGCTTGACCAACACCGGATCGGTCGAGACGGAACGGACGTTGGCGACGAAGCGCGCGAGGTGCCAGATGATCTGGCCGTCGGTCGGACGATAGTTCTGGACGGCGGGCGCGACCGACCGCGCCTCGCCCAGCCGATCGACTTCCACCACATAGGGCGCTACGCGGCTCTGGGTCGACTGCCAGACATTGCCGGCCGCGAGGCCGCCGCTGATCACGAGGCAGCCGAAGGCCATCAGCCTCCAGTTGCGGGCCTGAACGCGGGCGGAGCCGATCCGGTCGTCCCACATCTGACCGGCCCGTTGGTAGGGCGTTTCCGGCTGCGGTGTCCGGCCATAGCGTTGGATGGGGCGCTTGAATTTCATGCTAATCGTCCTTCTGACTGAGGTCGGGATTGGCGGGCGCGCCCGGACGGTCGCCGTCCTTCACGGCCTGCGCGATCATGTGCCTTCGGTGACGGGACGCCTGTTCGCTACGCATGCGCTGCGCCCAGGCCGGAGCGCTGGATGTGTCGGCATGAGCGCCGGCGCTCCCGCCTGGGACGGCTGCGCCGGAGGCGGAGCCAGCGGGCCGCGCGCTGTTCATCGCGTTCCACGCCGCGTCCTGCCCCCTCTGGGCGCTCTCGCGAAACGGCTGCGAAAGGCGCGATCCGGCGTTCCGGGCGCCCTGCCTCAGCGCTCCCGCCGCGGCGCGAGCGACGCCTGACGCGCCCGCTCCGATGGTGGACTTTCCGGCGGCGTTCTGACCGAGTTGGTAAGAGGCGCGAGCCGCCGAGCCCATTGCGGTTCCCGCGCGAAGGCTCGCCATGCCGCCGGACGCCGCAGCGCCGAGCGCCCGTGCGCCGAGCGCGGCGCCGCCGGCTCCGAGGAGAGCGGCGCCCGCGACCGTGCCGACCGCCGCGCCCGCCCCGAGTTGCGGCGCGCCGGACACGAGGCCGGAGGCGACGCCCGGTCCGAAGATGGCGAGACCGAGCAGCGAAAGAGCGGCGAGAACAAGCGTCATCGCCGAAGCCACGTCCGGCTCGCCCGTCCCGGCGGAGAGAAACATTTCAAAGAAGCCGCCGCCGATGCCGACGATGACGGCAAGCACCATGACCTTAAGGCCCGACGAGACGACGTTGCCGAGCACCCGCTCGGCGAGAAAACTCGTCTTGTTGAACAGGGCGAACGGCACGAGCACGAAACCCGCCAGCGTCGTCAGCTTGAACTCGATGATCGTGAGGAAGAGCTGGATCGCGAGGATGAAGAAGGCCAGCACCACCACCAGCCAAGCGACGAACAGCACGAGGATCGACAGGGCGTTGCCGAAGAAGGCGGGGAAGCCGAGCATGGCCTTGATCGCGGTCAGCATCGGCTTGGCGGCGTCGAAGCCTACGGCAGCGAGCTTGCCCGGCTTCAGCAAGTCGTCGGGGCCGATCGTCCCGCCGCCCGCGGTGAGGCCGAGCCCGGCGAAACTGCGAAAGACGATGTCGCCGAGTTGCTGGAAGTTGCCGAGAATGAAGGCGAAGATTCCGACATAGAGAATCTTCTTCAGGAACCGGCCCAGGACGTCCTTGTCCGCGTCCATCGCCCACCACAGGCCGGCCAGCGTGATGTCGAGCCCGATCAGGATGGTGGTGAGAAAGGCGACGTCGCCGCCGAGCAAGCCGAACCCGCTGTCGATGTATTGCGAGAAGGCCGCCAGGAAGCGGTCGATGATGTTGAGGTCCGGGGCCGGGTCCATGGTGCGCGGCCTATTGCGGCGTATAGGCGGGGCGGGTTCCGATGAACCGCCGGGTCCGCTCGTGGGCCGCTTCCATGACCTGTCGCTGGCGCGCTTGTTCGATGGCGTCGGCGCGATACTGCGCCGCCATCATCGACTGAAGCTGAAGCTGCTGACGGGCGACGAGCGCCGTCAGTTGATTGCCGGCCTGCTGCGCCTGCAAGCCGCCGGTCGCGGCCTGGCTTTGCGCGACGAGATCGGTGAGCAAGGCGCCGTCGGCCCGGACGTTCTCGACGACCTGGGCCTGAACGCGCATCGTCTGACGATAGCCCTGCAAGGACGACTGGAGCCGGGCGCGCGCCTGCTGGACGATCTGGTCGGTGCTGAGGCTTCGATCGAATGTCTGCGGAAACTGTTCGCGCAGCGCCGCGTCGGTGGCGGCGACGTCGAAGGCGATGCCTTCGGCGCGAGCCATCAGGCCGTCGATGCGCTCGATGGAACGCGTGAGCTGGTCCAGCGAAGAGAAGTCCAGACGCTGGAGCTGGCGCGCCTGGTTCTGCAACATGGTCGCCTGGTTCTGAAGCGCGGTGATCTGGTTGTTGATCTGCTGGAGGGTGCGCGCGGCCGTCAGAACGTTCTGGCTGTAGTTGGTGACGTCGAAGACCTTGAGCTGGGCGTGGGCCGGCGAAACCGGCGCGAGCGCGCCGCCGGCGGCGACGGTCGAGGCCAGAACGGCGGCGATGAGGGTGCGGGAATTCATGAGGTCGGCTCCTTCTGCTGGTTGAATGGCTCGGCAGACGCCGCGCCGGGATAATCGCTGAGGAGGTCGGCGGCCCACGGAAGGCCGCGCTCGCGCAGGAAGGCCGCGCCGAATGCCTCGGGTCCCGCGTCTTTCAGGGCCGCGTCGCTTACTAGAGCGTCGATCAAGGCCTGGGTCGCGGGGTCGGACGCGCCGCAAAGCGCGAGCGCGACCGGGCCGAGCGCGAGTTCGAACAGCCGGTTTCCGCCGCGCGACTGGAGATAATAGTGCCGCTTGGGCGTCGCCCGGGCGATGAGTTCGACCTGACGCTCGTTCAGGCCGAAGCGTTCATAGGCGGCGCGGGACTGCGGCTCGACGGCCCGGTCGTTCGCCAGGAAAATGCGTTGCGGGCAGCTTTCGATGATGGCCGGCGCAATGCTGCTGTCGGCGATGTCAGCCAGAGACTGCGTGGCGAAGACGACGCTGACGTTCTTCTTTCGGAGCGTCTTCAGCCATTCGCGGATGCGTTGGGCGAAGGTCGGATTATCGAGATAGACCCAGGCTTCGTCGAGGATGAGCAGGGTCGGACGACCGTCGAACCGGGCTTCCAGGCGGTGGAAGAGATAGCTCAGCACCGGCAGGACAAGGCTGGGCGTGTCCATCAGGGTTTCGGTCTCGAAACACAGGACGTCGGCGAGGGTCAGCCGGTTTTCGGCGGCGTCGAGCAGTCGTCCGAACGGCCCTTCCAACGTCCACGGCGCGAGCGCAGATTTCAGCGCCTGCGATTGCAGCAGGACGGACAACCCTGTCAGCGTCCGCTCTTCCGGCGGCGCGCTGGAAAGGCTCGTCAACGCCGACCAGAGCATTTCCTTCAGCTCGGGCGTCACGATCAGTTTCTCATGGCTGAGAAGTTCGGCGATCCAGTCGGCGGCCCACGAGCGTTCAGCGTCGTCGTCGATGTTGCAGAGCGGCTGGAAGGCCAGCGCGTCCCCCTCCCCGAGCGCGATATGGTCGCCGCCCATCGCCAGCGTCGCCGCCCGCGCCGACAGCCCCTTATCGAAGATGTAGACCTGCGATCCGGCGTAGCGGCGAAACTGTAGGGCGAGCAGCGCCAACAGCACCGACTTGCCCGCGCCGGTCGGCCCGACGATGAGCATGTGGCCGACGTCGCCGATATGGGTCGACAGCCTGAACGGCGTCGCTCCGCGGGTCTCCGCATAGAGAAGCGGCGGACCGTCGAGGTGGACGTTTCGAACGGGCCCGGCCCAGACCGCGGACAACGGCATGAGGTGGGCGAGGTTCAACGTGTGGACGAGCGGCTGACGGACGTTGGCATAGACATGGCCGGGGAGGCTTCCGAGCCAGGCTTCGACCGCATTGACGGACTCGCGGATGCAGGTGAAGCCGAGCCCGTTGACGATCCGCTCGACGATGCGGACCTTATTTTCGGCCGCGCCGCGATCGACGTCGGACACGGTGACGGTCGTGGTCAGATAGCCGAAGGCGACATGGTCGCCGCCAAGCGCCTGCAAGGCGAGGTCCGCATCGACCACCTTATTGTCGGCGTCGGTGTCGGTCAGCGGGACCGGCTCGTTGGTCATCACCTCGCGCATCAACTGCGCGATCGACTTGCGCTTGTTGAACCATTGGCGCCGGATCTTGGTCAGCGCCTTGTTCGCCTCGGTCTTGTCGAGACAGATGAAGCGGGTCGCCCAACGATAGGCGAAGTCCTGATGATTGAGCGCGTCGAGCAGGCCGGGACGGGTCGCGTTGGGAAAGCCCAGGATCGTGACGGTCCGCAGATGCTCGTCGCCCAGCATCGGCTTGATGCCGCCCGACAGAGGGGTGTCGACGAGAAGACCGTCCAGATGCATCGGTGTCGACGGTGCGTCGATCGGATGCCGCCGCGTCGAGATCGTCGCGTGGAGAAATGACAGCGTTTCTGCGTCATCAAGGCCACGCACCATCGGCATGAAACCGGAGAGGAGATCGAGGACGCGATCGGTCTCGGCGACGAACGCCCGCAGCTCTTGAAGCCAATCGCGGCCGACGTCCGGGGTGTCCCGCTCCAGAAGCGCGCGCTCCGCGCGATTGACCTGATCGGCGGGCGGCAAGTAGCAGAGCGTGAGATGAAAGCGGCTCTCGAAATGCTGCCCGCGCCGTCCATCGAAATGCGCCCGCCGCTCTTCATCCACCAGCCAGGACGCCGCATCGGGAAAGGCGCTGTCGGGGTAGCCGAGCGCTTCGACGCGGACCGCATCGAAGAACAGCGCCCAGCCCGAGCCAAGCCGGCGCAAGGCGTTGTTCGCCCGTGCACAGACCGAAACCAGTTCGGCCTCCGTCGCGGATTCGAGATCGGGACCTCGAAAGCGCAAGGTGCGCTGGAACGCCCCATCCTTGTTGAGGACCACGCCGGGCGCGACCAGGGCCGCCCAGGGCAGATGATCGGCGAGAAGGTCGGCGGTGCGGCGGTATTCTCCTAGGTTCAGCATGACCACCACCCCTTCTGCCGAAGGTGGCGGACGCCGACGGCGGCGAAGTCCGGGTCCCGCTTGGCGGCGAAAACTGCGAGGCTGTGTCCGACGAGCCAGATGATGAGGCCGGCGATCCACTGCTGGAGACCGAGCCCGATCGCGGCCGCGAGCGTTCCATTGAGGATCGCCACGCCGCGCGGCGCGCCGCCGAGCAGGATCGGTTCGGTCAGCGCGCGATGCAGCGGAACCTGAAAGCCCTCGACGCTCATGCGATGAGCGCTCCGCCGCCGAAAGAGAAGAAGGACAGGAAGAAGCTCGAGGCGGCGAAGGCGATCGACAGGCCGAACACGATCTGGATCAGCTTGCGGAAACCGCCTGAGGTTTCTCCGAACGCTAGGGCGAGCCCGGTCGTGATGATGATCAGAACCGCGACGATCTTGGCGACCGGGCCCTGCACGGACTCCAGCACTTTTTGCAGCGGCTCTTCCCACGGCATCCCCGAGCCGGCCGCCAGCGCGACCGCCGGAATGAGAAGGACGCCGACCGCGGCGAGGGACAGGGTGGCGCCGGGCGTCTTCGAGGCAAGCAGGCGGGCATTCGAGGAACGCGTCATGGGAGTTCTCCTCTGAGAAGGGCTTTGAGCTGAGGGGGGTTGAGGTCGGTCACGGCGTAGGCGCCGTCGCCGTCGAGGCCCGTCACCTCGGCGACGGTCTCGATCCGCCGTCCGACGCCGCGACCGCGAATGAAGACGACGAGATCGATCGCCTCGGCGATCAGGCGGCGCGGCACCGTGACGACGCCTTCGGCGACGAGCTGTTCGAGCCGGTAGAGCGCGGCGTGGGCCGAGTTGGCGTGCAGGGTCGCGATGCCGCCGGGATGGCCGGTGTTCCAGGCCTTGAGCATGTCGAGCGCTTCGGCGCCCCGCACCTCCCCGACCACGATGCGGTCGGGCCGAAGGCGAAGAGTCGAGCGCACGAGTTCGGCCATGCCGACGACGCCGGGCCGCGTGCGCAGCGGGACGGTGTCCGCCGCCGCGCATTGCAGTTCGCGGGTGTCCTCGATGAGGATGATCCGTTCGTCGAGCCCGGCCATCTCGGCGAGCAGCGCGTTCGCGAAGGTCGTCTTTCCGGACGAGGTTCCGCCGGCGATCAGGATGTTCTTGCGGTCCACGACCGCACGGCGAAGGACGTCGGCCTGAACCGGCGCCAGCATCCCGTCCGCGATATAGTCGATGAGGCGATGGACCTTCAAAGCGGGCTTACGGATCGCGAAACAGGGCGCCGTGGCGATCGGAGGGAGAAGGCCTTCGAACCGTTCGCCGCCGCTCCCGCCGGGCGACGTCGGAAGTTCAGCCGAGACGATGGGCGCGTTAGGATGGACCTCCGCCCGGACGTGATCGGCGACGAGACGAACGATCCGTTCAACGTCTTGCGGCGTCATCCTAACGCCGGTGTCGGAGCGACCTTCGCCGAGCCGATCAAGCCGCAACGCGCCGTCCGGATTGACCATGATCTCGATGACCACAGGATCGGCCAGTGCTTCGGCGATCGCCGGCCCCATCGCCGTGCGCAGCATGGCGCGGCGTCGACCGAAGGTGACGGGGCTGGCGCCGGTCACGCCGCGTCCTCCTGGACGGTCGGTATGTCGCTCGTCTCAGTCCCGGCGATCCGTCGCCCGACCTGATCGATGAATTTCTGGAATCGTTCGCGCCCGACGGCGCGGGCGGCCGCGTCAGGCTCGGGAATCTGCGCGGTAAGGCTGAACTGGAAGCTGAGGAAGAGCGAGACGCTTTCGAGCAGCACGTTCATATCGCGGGCGAGACGCCGCTGATCGGCCGACATCCGGTCGAGGCGCGCCTTCAGCAGGTCGTCGGCCTCGCGCATTCCACAGCGGCGGAAATGCTCGCGCAGCGCCCCCGCGACGATCGCCGATTTCGACGTTCCGGGCCGACACGCAAGCCGATCGAGCTCGGCGGTGAGTTCGTCGTCGAGATAAACGTGGTGGCGCGGCTTCACGACTGCGCCTCACCACACCACGGCGCCGCAACGACAAGACGTTTCGCTGGAGTTGAAGCCGTCATGAACCTCTGTCCCAAGTGCTCGCCAAGGCGGCGGCTGAGGGACACGAGGATCAGTCAATAATGCGCAGGACCGTTATGCCCTTTACGCGCACGCAAACGCACTGAAGCGAGACCGTCATCGATATTCAGTTTGGAAAATGCGGCGCGAGGCGAATTGGCCACATTTCGCGTTAGGTCAGGACAGAAGCGCGAAATTCAAGGTGTAATGAATGACGAGATTTACCATTGCGGCGAGCCACAATCCATCGGATTTGCGGCTCTTCCCGTAAAGGGCGACCATAATCAAAGTCAGAATGCCATGGATGACGAGACCGGCGGCAAATTCAGTTAGGATGTAGCCGACGTCAGCAGCCACAAAGCCCCATCCAGGCATGGCCGGTTCCACAATCGCGGCTCTAGCTTTCGTCGTGAAGAGCCAGTTTGTTGTCTCGATTAAGCCGTAGAGAAGGCCGATCGTCAGGGCGAGCGCGCGCGCCGAGAGTGCCGCAGGCCTACGGATCACCGCCCACGCGCGGACGGCTTCCTCTGCCATGACGATCAGCAATACCGTCGCCCATCGCGCGGGCATGGCAACAGCCACAACCGTTACGGGAAAGACGATAGCGAGGGCCACTATCACCACCTGACGCACGAAGGCTGCGGGCGCACGCACCCGCCGGAGCATGCAGTAGGTCAGCCCGCCGAGCGGTGCCGCAACAACGACGTAAAGAGCGATATCGAAAATCGTCGGGGCCATGGTTCCCGAGAATGCAGCCTATGGAATAATTCTAGAGCAATGAGGGCGGACCTTGGCCCGCCCCCACCCAAGCTCAGGCTGCCGGATTACCGATTTTCCCGGTCGCCCATGCACCGCTGTTGTCCCAATCTTTGACCTCATTCCAAGCGGCTTTAGCCGCATCATAGGCCATTCCGGCGACCATCGCGTCCCTGATGAACCTCAACGCAGCGACGACACGCGCACCACCGGTCACCAGATCCAACTCATCGATACTTAACTCACGCATCTCAGTCATATGAGTCGTCATCAGCCAATCCTTCCATGACGTTGATCTCAAAAGACCCGGCCAGATCTAAAAATAATGTTGATACGCGAAATTTGGCCGGGTCAAGTTTTCGGATAGCGGCGAAATGTCTCAGGTCGATCTTAGATCAGATTCGGCTTATGGCTACTGACCAATGAGACGTTTGCAATTACCCCGTAGCCCCTTCGCGGTTGTTGTCGGATTTCCTTAGGCTAAGAGCGGTTATACGAGTGTGGCACGGCGCTTTGTTGACCTATTAACTTCGTGCTAATTGGGGATCAATTCGATAGTGGCTAAACAACTCTGACCGAAATCATGATTACATTTGTCCCGATCGGCATTGATCCGGTCTAGGCGATACGGCATCTGAAAGAGAGTTCGTATCGTGACGCTTCCTCCGCATAGAGCTTTCCTTGTCAGAACTGTTTCGCAAAGAAGCCGTCCACCACGCCACACGCCGCTTAGCGGGCGAGGTTGTTCTCGCTTCGTCCCTGTCGTCTCGCCTCCTGTCGGGGCTCCTCGTCCTTGTAGTTTTGGCGGCTTTCCTGTTCAGCGCGACAGCCTCCTACTCGCGCAAGGAGACGATCATGGGATGGCTAGCGCCGTCCGGCGGATTGATACGCCTTGAAGCCCGCCAGGGCGGAATCGTTGAGGCCGTACACGTGCGAGAAGGCGATGTCGTGCGGGCCGGCCAACCCATCGTTACAGTAAGGCTGTCTCAAGCTCTGGAGGGCGGCGACAGCTATGACGCGCTAAAACAAAGTTTGCGGACGCAAATCGAGGCAGCCTCGTCACGCGCTCGATCCGCCCGAGCGGCGTTTGCAGCTGAACGGACTCAATTAATCGCACGGAGCAACCTTCTTTCAAGGGAGTTGGTCCAGGCTC
>PJTY01000436.1_pt1 | contig 21785 bp, 12 predicted proteins | sample 1512121 | NCBI WGS metagenome assembly PJTY01 (sample SAMN08177680, study PRJNA422409) | Soil metagenome, whole genome shotgun sequencing project. | isolation source: Soil enriched (2) on filter paper: alkali lignin treatment | place: USA: Madison | collected 2015-01-15 | reverse complement strand
TCTTTGATCAATTGCATCGGCACGTGGCCGGGGCCTTCGATCATGCATTGCACGTCGTGCTTCCAGGCAATCTTGGTCAGCTCGCCGAGGGTTTCCAGCTCACCGAATTGCGCGGCGTCGTTGGCGTCGGCAATCGAGCCAGGGCGCAGGCCGTCGCCCAGCGAAAAGCTGACGTCGTAGGCCTTCATGATTTCGCAGATTTCGTCGAAGTGGGTGTACAGGAAGTTTTCCTTGTGGTGCGCCAGGCACCACTTGGCCATGATCGAGCCACCGCGGCTGACGATGCCGGTGACGCGCTTGGCGGTCAGGGGCACATAGCGCAGCAACACACCGGCGTGAATGGTGAAGTAGTCCACGCCCTGTTCGGCCTGCTCGATCAGGGTGTCGCGGAACAGTTCCCAGGTCAGGTCCTCTGCCACGCCGTTGACCTTTTCCAGGGCCTGGTAGATCGGCACGGTACCGATCGGCACCGGCGAGTTGCGAATGATCCACTCGCGGGTTTCGTGGATGTGCTTGCCGGTGGACAGGTCCATGACCGTGTCCGATCCCCAGCGGATGCCCCAGGTCAGCTTGGCCACCTCTTCCTCGATCGAGGAACCCAGGGCGCTGTTGCCGATGTTGCCGTTGATCTTCACCAGGAAGTTGCGACCGATGATCATCGGCTCTACTTCCGGGTGGTTGATGTTGGCCGGAATGATCGCGCGGCCACGGGCGATTTCCTGGCGAACGAATTCAGGGGTGATTTCTTTCGGGATGTTGGCACCGAAGCTGTGGCCGGCATGTTGCTCATTCAGCAGGCCGGCGGCGCGGGCCTCCTGCAGCTTCATGTTTTCGCGGATGGCCACGTATTCCATTTCGGCGGTGATGATGCCCTGACGGGCATAGTGCATCTGCGAGACGTTGGCGCCGGCCTTGGCACGACGCGGGTTGCGCACATGGGCGAAACGCAGCTTGGCCAGCTCTGCATCGTTCAGGCGCTGCTGACCGAAGTCGGAGCTCAGGCCTTCCAGGCGCTCGGTGTCACCGCGGGCTTCGATCCACGCCGAACGCACATCGGCCAGGCCTTTGCGCACGTCGATGATCACGTCGGGGTCGGTGTACGGGCCAGACGTGTCATACACCAGCACCGGGGCGTTGGACTCGCCGCCGAAATCGGTCGGGGTGTCATCCAGGCTGATTTCACGCATGGGGACGCGGATGTCCGGGCGCGAGCCTTCGACATACACCTTGCGCGAACGCGGGAAGGGTTGCACGGACTGCTGATCGACTTGTGCCGATTCGCTGAGGTTGATCGCTTTTTCTTGTTTGGTCATCACAGGCTCTCCTGACGGCTTCCTAGCAGTGGAATGTCGGGGTGAACCTGAAACGCGCGGACGCACCCTCTTTGGGTGCAGTGCCGGACATGGGGGTGCCTGAAGCTGTAGCAGCTGTGACAATCCCGGACCTGGCACAAGAGGCTCCCCGGGAAGGCGAGCAATCTTGTTCCCTACGCAGGCGCTAACCTGATCAGGTTCAACGGGATCCGCACCTCTGCGATCTCAGCCTTTGCTTCAAGGCACCCCGACAAGAACATGCGCAGTCTAGACTGGAGTGGTCAGCAAAGCCAAGCAGGTAAATGCGCGGATGATGAAAGGCACACCGAGCGATTGTTGCCGGGTGCGCATGGCACTACACTGGCCCATCGCTCGATACTCAACAGTTCAGTAATTAAATTTCGTACAAGGATTGCCTCTATGCTGCGCAAACTCTCACTGGCGATAGCCGTGTCTTGTGCGTCCAACGGAGTGGTCTGGGCAGCGGACGTGCCTTCGACAGTCAAAACCGATCTGGTCAGCGTCTACCAGGAAGCAGTGGACAACAACGCCGACCTGGCTGCAGCACGCGCCGATTACGGGGCACGCCGCGAAGTGGTGCCGCAGGCCCGCGCCGGGTTGCTGCCAAACCTGTCGGCCGGTGCCGAGATGATGAACACCCGCACCAAGCTGGACGAGCCGTCCATGACGTCCAATCGCAGCGGCAACGCCTGGAGCGCGACCCTGGCTCAGCCGATCTTCCGCGCTGATCGCTGGTTCCAGTTGCAAGCCGCCGAAGCAGTCAACGAACAGGCAGCACTGGAGCTGTCGGCGACCGAGCAGAACCTGATCCTGCAAACCGCGCAAAACTACTTCGCCGTCCTCCGCGCCCAGGACAACCTGGCCGCCACCAAGGCAGAAGAAGCCGCCTTCAAGCGCCAGCTGGATCAGTCCAACGAGCGTTTCGACGTGGGCCTTTCGGACAAGACCGACGTGCTGCAATCGCAAGCCAGTTATGACACTGCACGGGCCAACCGGATCATCGCCGAACGCCAGGTGCAGGATGCCTTCGAGGCCCTGGTAACCCTGACCAACCGTGAGTACACCTCTATCCAGGGCGTGGTGCATAGCCTGCCGGTACAAGTGCCAACGCCCAACGATGCCAAAGCCTGGGTCGAAACCGCCGGGCGCCAGAACCTCAACCTGCTGGCCACCAACTACGCGGTTTCTGCCGCAGAAGAGACCCTGCGTCAGCGCAAGGCCGGGCATGCACCGACCCTGGACGCCGTGGCCAAGTACCAGAAGGGTGACAACGACAGCCTTGGCTTCACCAACCCATCGCAACTGGGGGTGCGCTACAGCGGCGATGTCGAGCAGACCAGCGTTGGCCTGCAACTGAACATACCGATCTACAGCGGCGGCCTGACCAGCTCGCAGGTACGCGAGGCTTACCAGCGCCTGAGCCAGAGCGAGCAACAGCGTGAAAGCCTGCGCCGCCAGGTCGTGGAAAACACCCGCAACCTGCACCGCGCAGTGAACACCGATGTGGAACAGGTACAGGCGCGCAAGCAGTCGATCATTTCCAACCAGAGCGCGCTGGAAGCCACTGAAATCGGCTACCAGGTCGGTACCCGCAACATCGTCGACGTGCTTGATGCCCAGCGCCAGCTGTACACCTCGGTGCGCGACTACAACAATAGCCGTTACGACTACATTCTCGACAACCTGAGCCTGAAGCAGGCAGCCGGCACCCTGAGCCCGCAAGACCTGCAGGACCTGAAGCGCTACCTGAAACCTGACTACAACCCGGACAAGGACTTCCTGCCGCCGGACCTGGCGGCAGCAGCGGCCAAGAACTTCGAGCGCAGGCCTTGAGGTAGGGGCTGGACCATTCGCGGGCAAGCCCACTCCCACACGTACCGTGCCAGGCCTGAAGGCATGATGCACCTGTGAGAGCTGGCTTGCTGGCGATAGGCCTCCAATATCACTCCAGCCCTGAACGACAACGCCTAGGCGGCTACGGCAATCGTCGAGTCGATGCGTTGAGCCGACATATCACCGATAAGCACAGGCCCCGCAGGTTCAGGGGCGAACGCAGCCATTGCGTCAACAAGATTCCCCAGGCTCGGTAGCGAGTGCTCGACAGCAACCAGCGATGACCCTGCTGAAAGGGCGGAAATCTCAGGCACGGCAACCGCTTCAGATGTGACCATTGCCGGCTGCGCAAAGATAAAGTCCTCCGCGGTCACTTGCGCAACTTCGAGCGCATCCAGGTACAGCATCTTCACAATACCTTCCTGCCCCGGCACTGCCTGGGTATCAACGGCTACACCGTGAATCTGCGCAAAGTCATTGAGTTTGAAGCGCTGGACTTTGCTGACGTGCAGATCCTCGAAGCGACTGATGCCTACCTGGGTCAGGTCAATCTTGTCGATACCGTGTCGGAACCCCCGAAGGGTGTTCTTGTAGTCGCTCACACCTTCTTGTTTTGTCACCAGAAACACGCTGGGCGCAACCGTCGGCGGGGAATATACCGTGCCTGCCAAAGAAGCCACCAACTGCCCGGATGCGTCACTGGCAAGCGACACGCCACCTGCACCACCGGTAAGCAGAACATTCGCGGTGACAGGCGGGGTCGTCTGCTCTTCAGGGCTGCCCTCGAAATAACCTGGCGCAGCGGTGAAAGCGTCAAGGAAACGGAAGTTCGCTGACCGCAGTTCGGCAATCGTAGTGTCCGCAAGCGTCAGCTTCTGCCCACTGCCAAGGTCGAGCACAGTCGAATTGCCGTCCTGTTGCATCTGCAAGTCAGCAAACCCTGAACCACCAAAGCCGACCAGGTCGATCACCTCACGCGAAGTCTCGAACTGCTTGAGTACATCGTTACCGCCTGCACGCCTGTGGATGACAAAGCGGTCGGTACCCTCACCCCCCTTGAGGAGATTGTACCCACGGCCACCATCCAGTAATGCCCCGGCGGGCCCGGCGATCAAGGTATCGTCGCCATCACCACTGATAAGGTTTTGCACCGAACCAGGGGCTATGGTGAGCGCCGCACCGGCAATACTGGCGCTGCCGCTGGCCAGATCCACCGAGATACTGCGACTTACTGCAGCCGCGTTCAACGTATTGCGCCCGCCAGCGGTGCCGCTGATGGCATCGTCAAGCTTCGCGCGCCCTGGGTTTTCTGCCACCAGGTTCGCGTAGTCGTCGGTGAAGTAATAGACATCATCGGTGGTGCCGGGGCTGCCGACGAGGCGCAGCGTCCAGCGATCAAGCGTTAACGGTAAGCCAGCAACAGCATTACGCACCTCAAGCTTCCACTCCCCAGCCGAGCGCTCTGCGCGATGATGGGTCGACATGAACCCATATTTGAACGCCCCTGAACGCGAATCGCCCAGATCGTCATCACCAGAGCCCGGCGCCTTGCCTGTGCGATCGAGCAGTACGCTGCGCGTGCCGCCAGGCGACACCAGCGTGAGCGTCATGTCGCCAAGGCGGCCGACCATCGAGTGGACATCGACCTCCACATGCTCCACCAGCAAATCAGCCGGCAGGGTCAAAGACAAAGTCGCAACCTGCCCCGCCGCAACCTGTTGAGCCACTGGTGCACTGCTGGCTGTCAGCAGCCGTTCATTGGCCTTGGTCGCCCGGCTCCCCCAGGACTCGGCAAGGCGCACCGCGGCGCGGGCGTCGATCATGCCAAAGCCGTAGTCGTGGCTGGCGTGCATGCCACCGCCATTCCAATTGCGCCCTGCGTTGTAAGCCCATTGGGTTGATGCGTCATCCACTTTGCGCGCAGACAGTGCGAGGATCTGCTGAACATCCCGATAACCCAACCCCGGGTTGGCCTGCAACATCAACGCCACCACGCCTGAGACGATCGGCGCGGCGAAGCTGGTGCCCTGAGTCGTGCTGTAGGCGCTGCCGACCGACGCACCGCGCTCCGCTTCAAGGCTGACGCCACTGGATAGAACATGGCTCCCCGGTGCAGCGACCAGCAAGCTGGAGCCTGGATTGGAAAAGGGTGCCGTGGCAGCTTGCAGTACCGAGAGGTCTGCCTTTGCGTTGATGGCCGCCACTTCAATGGCGTGGCGGTTGTTGTTGGTCAGCGAGCCCTGTGCATTACCGCCTTTATGGCGCTGGTTGCCACCAGAGGCGACGACGATGGTGCCTAGCCCGCCACGGCCGTTGGTGGCGGCAAGCGTAGTGCTGAACGCCAGCGCCAGAGCAGTATCGACTTTTCCTTCTGGAACATTTGTAAGTCCGAAGTCCGTTTTGAAACCCCAACTGTTGTTGGCTATGTCGTAGTTGACCATTTGCCCCAGATTGGTCAGGTCATCGCCTTTGTTGGCCAGGTAGTGCCCGCCGATCTTCGCCTCATATGCGATGCCGATCCCTCCTTGATCATTGCGCGCGCCAACCATGACCCCAGCCACTTGAGTGGCATGATTGGACGCCAAAGCGGGCAGCGTGCCATTGGTGCGTTGGGTTTGCAGCCAGATGGGATCGATATTCGGCTTGAGATCGGGGTGCCCGATGTCGAAGATTTCCGGCGCCACGGCAAACTCCCCACCCGGCTCGAACTGCCCTATCCTCACCCCCTTGCCCGTGAAGTCACGCCATACCGGCGCGACATTGATCTCGTCCAGATACCACTGCCGCCCCGACAGCGGGTCAGCGGGGGATTGTTCATGGCGCAACGTTACCGTTGCCCGCAAGGGTGCTGATGCAGCACTGCCCACCTCGGTCACACTCATGGAGGCGTTGCCGGCAGCATCGACCAAGTCGTAGCGGAAACTGACATCACCGTCATGGCCTGGCAACGGCGTGACCTCCACATCACCCTGCTCATTCAGCCGCACTGTTGCACCCTTGCCAGCGCTGACTGAGGCGATGCGCAATGGCCCGCTGCTGCCAAGTGGCTGGTCATTGCCCAGCAGCGCCGTTGCAGGGACTATCAGCGCCGTGTCAGTGGTGGCGAATGTAGCCAGTTGCTCAGGCGAGAGCCTGTCGCCGATTGGCATGGCGCCCCGGCCGAGAAGATCGATGGCAGCAATGTCGGCGAAGCTGAGTTTCTGGATGTTGCTCAGGCTCAGGCGGCCATCTCGTCCCGCCACGGTGTCGGTGATCAGGTGGCCCGATTCGGTACGTGTGATCAGGTACTCGTCGTGAGCACCATGCAAACTGACCAGGTTGGTGCCCGCGCCTCCGTCGATCGTGGCATCGCCGCGTCCGGCCTCGATCACGTCATCGGCAGCACCGCCCGTAATCCGATCAGCGCCACCACCGGCGTAAATGATACTTCCGCCCGCCGAGGCCCGGATGCGATCCCCCTTGGGGCCCGCATAGATCACCGACTTGCCGGTACCACCGATGATGTCGTTACGGCCTGTACCGCCAACCAGCACATCGTTGCCGCCACCGCCAATCAGCAAGCTGTCGCCCGAGCCGCCCTTGATGAAAACTCCGCGTTGACCGCCGCTGGCGATGATGTCCTTACCCCGCCCGCCTTGCGCAATGGTCAGCCCGGCCTTGGCCATGTTCAGCCCAACGCCATGCTCCCCCACGATCAGTGCCGTGTCGCGCCCACCATTGCCCTGCATGTTCGCCCAATCGTCGCTGGCACTGATCACGAATACATCGTCGCCCGCCCCGCCGTGATAGGTGTTGCTGCCACCGCCACCAACCAGCCAACTGCCCTCTGGGGCCGCGGTCAAGACATCATCGCCCGCGCTGCCGTAAAGCGTCTGTACGCCGAGCGCTGCGGCGTCCAGCGTGCTGCCTTGAGCACTCTGGCTGATGTAGGCCCTTCGGGAAGTGGGCCCGCTTGACGAAGTCAGTAGAGTGCCACCCTCCTGGGCCTCGATCCGATTACCGACGGTATCGGCGAGAAACCTCACCGCCAGTACTTCCCGGTCCTCACCATTAACAGTGAAAGCGCCTCGGGAAATGACCTCGTTACCCTGACGCACCTCTCCTACCGGCTCGACCTGGCCGAGCTTGATCTGGCTAATGCCATGCTCCTGCAATGCCCTCAGCTCACCGGCATCGGCACGCCCGTCGTGGTTGCCATCGACCCACACTTTCAATTGCGCCCACACGGCGTCTTCAACGTTGATGACGCCATCGGCGTTGGCGTCAACACTTGCCAGGGCGGCGAAGCCATCCTTGAACGGTGTTTCACCAGAGCTGCCGTCGCTGCCTGCCTTGCCGCCGTAGTATTCGGAGAACAGCTGGCTGACGTTGCTCACCTGGCCGGTACCGTTGTCATGCACCAGCATGCCGGTCAGCCGATCTGCCCAGCCGGTGCGGCGCAGTGAACCACTGTTATCGATATCGAACAGTACGCCTTCCTCGATACCCGTCAGGCCAACGCCCTTGCCGCTCAGGTCGAGCAAGAGCGGGTCGACAAACGTGTTCAGCGTAGTCATTGCTGCCAACCCGTTGAGTACCACGGCATTGCGCAGGCTGAAATCCGGTTGTTCATTGCCATCACGATAGAACTGAGCCAGATGCTGATTGGGTCGCACGTTGGGGTCGATCTGGAGCTCGCCGGGGCGAACACCACCGCTGGCCAAACTGCCCAACTGAGCGGAGGTGAAGTCGGTGTTGTCGAGGGTGCTGTCGGTGAATGCGATACTGTGGGTCAGGCGACGATCGACGTAGCCGTTGGAGACGTCATTGCGGATATCGTCCTGGCCTTGGAGGTCGCGGCGGGATTCGGTTGTGGGGGTGATTTCGATGTTCAAGGATGGATCTATAGCCCCTGGGTTCTCAGAATCTACGAGTTCGGAGATCACACTGGCCAAGCCATTTCCCGCAACTTCTCCTATTGAATAAAGAAAAGATGCAATGGCGGTCGGCGAATCAATACGAGATTTCCAATACTTGGCCATGCCACGCATATCATCCGGAGCCACTACAGTGCTATTAGCCATTCTACTATCAGTCTGAATGGACAACCAAAACTCACTACCCGGGCTTCCCGCCGCATCCAGTACCTTTTTCCAATATGACTCGCGATACTCCGGATCGGTTAACTCAAACACAGAATTCAAAGTCCAGGCATCTTTCGACCTACCCAAGCTTTTAAATACGTCACTATGGAAATCCCAAACCTCCATATGATTTGGATCACCATCTAACGTACCATCCATCACCCTGCGCTCTTGAAGCTCCAAATAAGCTTTCCCCATTTCCAATCTTACTTCTTCAACATCTGCCTCGCTCATGGGGCGCCCGGCATCTGCCTCAGTTCGTTTCATGAAATTTATAGCAGCCAACCCTGCTATGGAGTTGCCTTTAGCAACGCCATTGGCAAGCACGGCATATCGATCCCCCTTCACAGCCATATAGTCATACATATCCCCAACACCTTTGGACTCAAAAATTTTACGCGCAACCGCTATATCTTCTTTTGTCAACCCCGACATTTGCCACCTCATCTTCTGCTATTAATTAAAAAATCGACCACTGAGCGCCTCACTTCCAACCACCGCACTAACTTATCAGGGCGCATTATCACCTTGACGAGTACGTCTCCAAACACTACAAATGTCATTCCGCACGAATAGTAATTCGGCACTTTCGGGCGCCAGCTGCAATACCCCACAGCAGCCAAGTCATCGAGCTCACCCTGCCAATAGATAAGCTTCTTGTGATTTTCAAAAATCGTGTCACGCGCCTCTACACGATAGAGGCTGCTTGACTCATCGTACTCAGCAAGCGTTATTGTTTCTGCTGGGCTTTTCCGCAAAAGAAACTCGAGTTGACGCCGTAAATCCCCCTCTCTTGCAGTTATCGGGCCCACTGCGACCAACAGCCCCTCATGCTCCAAGCCCTGCCGGAACACTAAACTGTCATCCGCCGGCTCGAGCTCTGGCCAGGTCATTGACAAAAATACAGATACCAGGTTTGCGTCACAGCCTTTTTTGTTATAAATAAAGCCAGGATCAAAAGAGCTTTTTCCCTCATATTCTGGCCAAAATGGAAAGTACAACCTAGAGAACTTGTACACTTCCCCTGAAATTCTGCCGCACACGAAAGGATCAAACGTTACCTCCCCTGGCTTCCAAGGTTCGCTTTTCCAAGCCACAACTATCATCACCAGCACGGGAGTCAACAAGAGTACAGCGGAGCAAAGCCTCAAAAAATTCCAAGCCCATAGGAAAAACAAACATGGTATTTTTCTCATAATGACTTAGCGCTCCTTCAAGCTTTCTCGGACATGCAACCAAAAGAGGGCAGAATCTAACTTTGATCATTTCCCTTCTCCTTGCCTTACACCTCGCCTTGCAATTCTTCAATTCTATTAATCACACACCTCAACTCACCCCGCAAAAAAATCAACACTCACAAGAGCCAGCCCTCTTATCACGCTAAGCCTGACGCGCCTCTTCCACATCGGACATTTCCATCCTGATCATTTATCGACCCGATACCTCGCAGCATTCATGAAAAACTCACCCACTGCCAAAGCAATGTTATGCCACTCCCCAAGCCTCTCCCATAAAAACTCCACATTAACAATTGCATCCCCTCCGGGTATCAAAAACTTCAAATAGCAACGCGAGTAATTGGCCTTGGGTTCCACCCAGTTGCAATAACCGATGTATTGCATGCGTCCCTTGGCCTCCAGCCAGAAAAAGCCCTTGCGCCGATTAGGAAATTCACTATCAACACCCTCGAGAAAATTTAGGCCGAGATCTTCGTTCAGCTTGCTAGCCTTAACTAGAGCCGCGGGTGTTTCACGAAGATAATGCTGGAGCTGTTTTCTCAACCCTGCTTCCCCATGCAGCCAAGGCCCAATTGCGACCGATATCCCATCAAAGCGAAAAGACGTCGCCTCACCGTAAGAGACGGGCTGCACCTCCGGCCAACTCATTGCCATATAGAGTGACGCCAAGTTTGCACCACAGCCTTTTTTGATATTTATAAATACCGGTTCCCAAGAACTCTTGCCCTCATCCTCAGGCCAATAGATCACATACTTCCTAGGGAGCTCATAAACAACACCCGAGACCTTTCCACACACCATTGGATTAGGGGTCGTCAGCTTCTTCGGCGCCCAAGTCGGGGCAATAACAATGGCGACCAATAACCACACCACACTTAGCAACAACAACAATTTGCTAAAACCCCACAGCACCAAACCAAATCTTCTACACAGCGCAATTAGCTTTCCGAACAGCACCTTCACAAAGAGAAAGATATACCTGAAACTAATCATCACCCCTCCCTAGAGCCAGTCTGCCCATATCAGCCACTAAGCAAACTTTGTTTTAGACAACGCATAAACTTTTCCAAAATCTCTTTCGCACAACACGGAAATTTTGCTCCCAGCCCCAAACGCATCTGAACCACCGAGACCGACAGCACAGCAACTCGCCATGCCAGCCAACATTATTGCACTACAGATCCGCAGTAAGCTCCAAGCCGCTCTATATACAATGCACGCATTTTTATATTTCATTTATCGCTCCTTCAGACTTTCCTTTGCATGCCGCTGTAGGGGACTCAAGAAGAAACTGATAACCCTGCGCCTATCCACAATCACTTCTGCACGCACAGCCATGCCCGCCGTCAACGGCAAGTCGTTATCCCCTACGCGCAAAGCTTCCTTGGCCAACTTGATTCGAGCGCTATACAAAAGACCGTGCCTATCATCCTCAATGGCATCATCGGAAATACTCTCCACCACCCCCGGTACAACGCCATACCTGGTAAAGGTGAATGTCTCGATCTTCACTTCCACGTGCTGACCCGGAAAAACAAAGCCGATATCTTTGTTCTCGACTTTCACTTCCACTTCCACCGGCTCGCCCGTCGGCACAATGACCATCAGTGTCTGCGCGGGTGTAACCACCCCGCCCTGTGTATGGATTGCCAACTGCTGGACGGTGCCGTCAACGGGGGATGTCAGTACCTTGAGGCGATGCCGCTGCTCGGCCTTGTTCAACTCCTGCTCAAGGGTTGCAATGCGCCGTTGCGCCTCACCGTGAAGGTCGAGCATGGCTCTGCGCAGTTGGGCAATGGCACCGCTACGGCGGTGCTGAGCAGCAAGCCGTGCAGCGTTCAGTTCGTCTATGCGCGAGCGCTGGAGTGCCAGTTCACGCTCCTGCTCCAGGCGGGCCTGCTCCTTTTCCAGGTAGGTGTGCTTGGCCACCGCCGATTCACTGAACAACAGCTTGTAATCCGCCGTCAGTTGGCGGGTGATCACCAGCAGTTGCTGGAGCGCGTTGGCCCGGCCCTGGGCGGAACGGATTTCGGCAGCGCGTTGACCGATTTCGGCATCGGCCTGTTCCAGCGTGACCTGCAACTCCAGGTATTGCCCCTCCAGCCAGCGCTGCGCGACTGCCTGCTGCGCGGCCGTGGCCTGCGGTATCAAGGGTGCCAGGGAGGCAGGTGCCACATCGCCGTCCAGCGCACTCAGCAGTGTGCTGGCGCGGGCCTGGTCGATCTGTGCAGCCAGCAGTTCGCTGCCCAAACGCTTGATGTCAGCCTCGGTCAACTGCCCTTCCAGCTCGACCAGCACATCGCCTTTGCGCACCGGCTGGCCATCGACGACGTGGATCGACTGCACCACCGCGACCTCGCTGGCCTGTATCAACTTGCTCCTGCCACTGGGCACGATCCTGCCTTCGGCACTGGCGATGACATCGATCTCACCGATGCAAGCCCAGGCAAGCGCCAGCCCGATGAACATCAGCAGGCTCCACTGCAGGTAGCGCGGCAAGGGATGCACTGGCGTTTCCTGCAAGGACAGTGCCGCAGGTAAAAAGGCCAGTTCGTCGGGTTCACGTACGGGGCCATCCATGCACCGGCGCTTGCGCCATGCCGTCCTCCACGCATCCCGGTAGCGCTCGGCAAGGTCTTTGAACGCCACACTCATACGGCGGCCCCGAGCTGCAGTTGATGCAGGTAGGCATAGGTGCCCTGTGGATAACCAAGCAGCTCATCATGAGTCCCTTGCTCGATGATCTGCCCACGCTCCATGACCACGATGCGGTCGGCATGGCGTACTGCCGAAAGCCGATGGGCAATGATGATGACCGTGCGCTGCGCGCAAATCCGCGCCATGTTCTGCTGGATGATCCGTTCGGACTCATAGTCCAGCGCACTGGTGGCTTCGTCGAAAATGAGGATGCGTGGGTTGCCGAACAGCGCTCGGGCGATGGCTATGCGCTGTCGCTGCCCACCCGACAGGCTGGCGCCGTGCTCACCAATCAGGGTTTCGTAGCCATCCGGTAATTCGAGGATGAACTCGTGAGCACCCGCCAGCGTCGCTGCGGCGATCACTTCTTCAAGCGGTGCTGCTGGGTTGCCGAGGGCAATGTTCTCGCGCACGGTGCGCCGAAAAAGCACGTTGTCCTGCAACACCACGCCGATCTGCCGACGTAGTGACGCCACATCGGCTACCGCCAGGTCAGCACCGTCGAGCAATACCCGCCCCCGCTCAGGTGAGTACAGCCGCTGAATCAAGCGTGTCAGCGTGCTCTTGCCTGACCCCGAGCGACCTACAACGCCTATCACTTCTCCGGCGGCGATCTTCAGGCTGACATCGCGCACCACTTCGCCCCCGTCCGGCCGATAGCGAAAACACACACGATCGAGTTCGATCTGCCCGACAAGTGTGGGCAGCACCGTGCCCTTGCCTTGGTTGACCTCGGTACGGGTGTTGAGAATGTCACCCAGGCGTTGAATCGATACCCCTGTCTGCTGGAAGCTGGTCCAGAGTTGGGCCAGGCGGATGATGGGCTGCGACACGCGCCCTGCGAGCATGTTGAAGGCGATCAGCTCGCCCACCGTGAGTGCGCCTTCGATGACCAGCCGGGCCCCCAGCCACAAGGTGGCTACCGTGACCAGCTTGCCGATCAGGCCGACGCTTTCATTGGCCAGACTGGAAAGGTTCTGGGTCTTGAAACTGGCAGATACATAAGCGGCCAACTGATCATTCCAGCGCCGGGTCACCTGAGGTTCCACGGCCATCGACTTCAGTGTGTCGATGCCGTTGACCGCCTCGACCAAAAAAGCCTGGTTCTCGGCGCCGCGTTGGAAGCTTTGATCAATCAACGCCCGCAGTAGCGGAGTAACGACCAGGGATACGAGAAAGTAGAAAGGCAGCGAGCCAACGACGACCAGCGTCAACCATCCGCTATAGAGGAACATGACAGCGATGAAGACCACCGAGAACAGCACATCCAGCACTAGCGTGATGCTGTTGTTGGTCAAGAAACTTCTGATGTTCTCCAGTTCTCGCACTCGGGCAACCGAGTCACCGACTCGCCTGGCGTGAAAGTAGGCGGTTGGAAGATCGATCAAATGCCTGAACAGTTTTGCACCCAGTTCGACATCGATTCTTGACGCTGTATGAGCTGCCACATAGGTACGCAACCCACTCAGCAATGTTTCAAATAGAACGACGACCAATAAACCCAAGGCGATAACATCCAGCGTGGTCAAACCGCGATGCACCAGGACTTTGTCCATTACCACCTGAAAGAACAAAGGCGTCAGCAAAGCCAGTATCTGAATGACCAGGGAAACCACGAGCACTTCGCCAAATAGCCGCCTGTACTTCACCAGGGCAGGTATGAACCAGGTAAAGTCGAAGCGTGACAGCCCAAGGGGCAACTGGGCATCGGAGCGAACCAGAATGAGTTCTCCCGACCAGCGCACCACCAGTTCCGCGAGGGTCAGCGCTTGCGGTGCGCGGGAATGGGGGTCCTGCACCAGAACCTGCTCGCCCTCCACGCGCGCGATGATGAAGTATTCACCACGCGTATCCACTGCAATAGCGGGCAAGGGCGTATGCTGCAGCCGGGCCGGATCGATGCTACGGTGTTTGGCCTTGAGGCCCAGTTGCTGAAATGCCCGAAGTAGTGTGCAGGTGGAGAAACGCTCACCCGCTGCTGCATGATCGTGCTGCAACTGCTCGGCAGAGACGGCAACACCATGGTAACGCGCCAGCGTGATAAGACACACCAGCCCACTTTCAATAGTGTTGGCATTGCCATCAGATAAATCAGCCATCACGCCACCTCTTATGAAAACCGGACATGAGGCGATACTAGCCCGAAGCAATAGGACAAACGTCCTACAAGCTTCCGACGCAAGCGTGTGACACTTCTGACTTTTAAAGTCTATTCGTAGGAAGTTTCCTAACGGCGAGAAATCCAGTGTAGGAAGTTATAACTTACGCCGTAGGAATAAATAACCAGAATCAGACATATCCACTCTAGACCGGGTCTTTGAGTGGATATGTCGGTTATCAGCGGATCAAGGCCCCCAGACCCTCGAGCAATCGCTGCAAAGCCCCCTGATTGGCCCGCATCACCGCCCTGCCCGCCTCGCCGATGCGCTGGGCGTCCTGCGGCAGTTCCACCAGACGGCGCACCGCACCGGCCAGCCCGTCAGCATCATCCACCTGCTGCAACGCCCCCGCCTCGCGCAGCATCGCGCTGATTTCGAGGAAGTTGAACACATGCGGCCCCATGAGCACCGGCAAGGCCAGCGCCGCAGGCTCCAACGGATTGTGCCCACCGGTCGGCACCAGGCTGCCACCGACGAAGGCAATGTCGGCCAGGGCATACAGGAACAGCAGTTCGCCCATGGTGTCGCCCAGCAATACCCGCGTTTGCGCATCGACCAGCGTACCGGCAGAGCGGCGCACGGTGGTGAACTGCTCGCTGCACAGCGCATGCACTGCATTGAAGCGCTCGGGGTGGCGCGGCACCAGGATCAGCAAGGCATCGCCATGCACCTGCAACAACTGCCGATGCGCCTGCAGGATCAAGGCATCTTCCCCTTCATGGGTGCTGGCGGCGATCCACACAGGGCGCTGGCCGCCCCCCCACTGTTCACGCAATGCCCTGGCGCGCGGCAGCAGCTGTTCGTCGATCGTCAGGTCGAACTTGATCGAACCGGTGACTTGCACGCGCTCAGGGCGTGCACCCAGGTCACGGAAGCGCTGGGCCTCGGTTTCGGTCTGCACGGCAATCAGGCTCATCTCGGCCAGCATCGGCCGGGTCAGCCTGGCAAAGCGCCCATAACCACGGGCCGAACGCTCGGACAAGCGCGCATTGGCCAGCGCCACCGGAATGCCGCGCCTGGCACACTGGTGAATGTGGTTGGGCCAAAGCTCGGTTTCCATGATGATGCCCAGCTTAGGCTGCACATGATCGAGAAAACGCCCCGCCGCCCAAGGCAGGTCGTAGGGCAGGTAGCAATGCTGCACGCGTGGTTCGTTGGCGAACAGGGCGCGAATGCGTTCAGAGCCGGTAGGGGTCATGCAGGTCAGTGTGATCGGCAGCTCCGGGTAAGCCTTGAGCAAGGCACGCACCATGGGTGCGGCAGCAATGCTCTCGCCCACCGATACCGCATGCACCCAGATACCACCCTGGCGCATGGCCGGCAGCTTGAAAGCAAAGCGCTCGCCGATGCGCTGGCCATAGGCCGGTGCCTTGCGCGCGCGCAGATACAGGCGCAGCGCAACCAGCGGCAGGCCCAGGTGAAACAGCAAGGTATAGAGAGTTCTGTTCATGGCGGCTAAGTCTACCCGATCGCGCGAAGGTGCACTGCAAAGCGCTCGGCCAGCCACTGCGCGGCCGGGCCCAGAGGTTCATCGCGGCGCCAGGCCAGCTCTGCCACCAAGGCCGGGGGCCGCCAGTCGCTGTCCAGTTCGACCATGTGCGCCTGGTAGGTCGGGTACTGCACCACATGCCGGGGTAACCAGGCCCAGCCCAGGCCGCGCATCAGCAGTTCGGCCATGGCGTAGAAGCTGTCGGCACGCCATACCTGCGGGCTGATCGCCTCGCCGCCGGGGTAACCGCTTTGTTGTGGCGTGATCAGCAACTGCCGGTGGCGGGCCAATTGTTGGCGGGTGACCCGGCCTTCGCCCGCCAGCGGGTGGCCGACCGCGCACACCGTGACCATCTCCACGCTGCCCAAGGCACGGCGTTCCAAGGAAGCCGGGATGCTTTCGTGGAGGAAGAACAGGCCCAGATCGGCGCGCCGCTCCACCAGCTTGCGCGCCACATCGCCCTGGGCTCCGCTGGCCAGTTGCACCTCCAGGAACGGGTAGCGACTAGCCAGTTCGTCGAGGCTGTCGATCACCGGCTGATACGGCATGGCTTCGTCCTGCGCGACCCGCAGCAAGGCCTCCTGCCCGCGCATCAGGGCCAGGGCGCGGCCATCCAGGCGTTCGCATTGGCGTAACAATTCGCGGGCGTCTTCCAGCAAGGCGCTGCCGTTTTCAGTCAATTTCGGTTGCCGGCCGCTGCTGCGCTCGAACAGGGTGACCCCTAGGTCGGTTTCGAGCAGCGCGATGGCACTGCTGATCGCCGACTGGGCTTTGTGCTGCTCACGTGCCACCGCGGAGAACGAGCGCAGTTCTGCAACGCGCAAAAAGGTACGCAATTGTTCAAGGTTCCACTGCTCGGCCATCAACCTATCTCCCACATTGATAGGTAATGACTTTACCCCATCCAGGCAACGTCTAGAATGCCCGCTCAGTAACGGAGGATCCCGCCATGAATGCCTATACCTACCTCGCCATTGCCATCTGCGCCGAAGTCATCGCCACCGCCTCGATGAAGGCGGTGAAAGGCCTGAGCACGCCGTTGCCACTGCTGCTGATGGTGGTTGGCTATAGCATTGCGTTCTGGATGCTGACGCTGGTGGTCCGCAGCATTCCGGTGGGGATTGCCTACGCCATCTGGTCGGGGCTGGGGATTGTGCTGATCAGTGTGGCGGCGCTGGTGATCTATGGGCAGAAGCTGGATATGCCGGCGATGCTTGGCATGGCCATGATCGTGGGTGGCGTGGTGGTGATTCAGCTGTTCTCGAAGACCGCCGGGCATTGAGAGCCCTTGTGCGGGGCTCGCCGACGATAGGGCCATCTCAGGTATAGCCTGTATACTTGCCAGCTGTCCCAGTCTTCGAGGTACCGCCATGCCATCTGCCATTTCCACTGACGTGCTGATCGTCGGCGCCGGGGTCGCAGGCCTTTGGCTCAATGCCCGCCTGCGCCGCCTGGGCTACTCGACAGTGCTGGTGGAGCGCGCCAGCCTTGGCGGCGAGCAGACCATCAAGTCGCAGGGCATCATCCACGGCGGCACCAAATACGCCCTGCACGGCGCCCTGACCGGCGCCTCGGAAGCCATCGCCGACATGCCGCGCCGCTGGCGCGAGGCCTTGGCCGGCAACGGCGAACTCGACCTCGGGCGTACCCGCCTGCTCTCCGATGCCCACTACCTGTGGTCGCCGGGCACCTTGGCCGGCAACCTCACAAGCTTCTTCGCCAGCAAGGCCGTGCGCGGCCGGGTCGACCAGGTCAAGGGTGACCAGTTGCCACCGGCACTGCAGGACCGCGCGTTCAAGGGCAAGGTGTACCGCCTGGCGGAACTGGTGATCGATGTCCCGAGCCTGCTGGCCAACTTGGCCGAGCTGGCCGGCGAGTCCTTGCTGGCAGGTGAACGCATCGAACCCTTGCGTGAAGGTAATGCGTTGGTCGGCCTGCGCGTGGACGACCGGGAAATCCGTGCCCAGCGCATCGTATTGAGTGCCGGAGCCGGCACCGAAGGCTTGCTGCAGGCGCTGGGCCTGGATCAGCCGGCCATGCAAACCCGCCCGCTACACATGGTCATGGCCAAGGGCCCGAACCTGAAACCTTTGTACGCCCACTGCCTCGGCGGCGGGCCCAAGCCGCGGGTAACGGTGACCACCCATCCGGCAGCCGATGGCCAGTGGGTCTGGTACCTCGGTGGGGACCTGGCCGAAGCCGATGGCGTGGCGCGCGAGCCTGCAGCGCAGATTGCTGCAGCGCAGAAGGAAATCGCCAACCTGCTGCCCTGGGTCGATCAGAGCCTGGTGCGCTGGGCCACACTGCGCGTTGACCGCGCTGAGCCTGCACAATCCGGCCTGGCACGCCCGGACAACGCCTTCCTTGCCGACCAGCAGCGCCTGCTGGTGGGCTGGCCGACCAAACTGGCACTGGCACCGGATTTCAGCGACCGGGTAATCAGCCACCTGGAGCGCGACGGCATTCGTCCACAAGCACAGGCCGACCTGGCCGACCTCCCACGCCCTCCACTGAGCGTACCGGCCTGGGAGCAGTTGCTGCCATGAGCCTGCCAACCCTGCACGCATTCCATCGCCCGCTGGGCAGCACCGGCCTCACGGTCTCTCCACTGGGCCTCGGCACGGTCAAGCTGGGCCGCGATCAGGGCGTGAAGTACCCCACTGGCTTCACGATCCCTGGCGATGAGGAAGCCCGCCTGTTACTGGCCCAGGCCCGCGAGCTTGGCATCAACCTGATCGACACCGCCCCAGCCTACGGCCGTAGCGAAGAACGCCTGGGCCCGCTGCTGCGCGGCCAGCGCGATGAATGGGTAATCGTCAGCAAGGTCGGTGAAGAGTTCGAGGAAGGCCTGTCGCATTTCGACTTCAGCGCTGCCCACACCCGCCGCTCGGTGGAGCGCAGCCTGCGCCGGCTCGAAACCGACCGCATCGAACTGGTGCTGGTGCATTCCGACGGCAACGACCTGGCCATCCTCGAACAGCAGGAGGTCTACCAGACCCTGGCCGAACTCAAGCAGGAGGGCAAGATCCTCGGTTTCGGGCTGTCCGGCAAGACCGTCGCCGGCGGCCTGAAGGCACTGGAGCAAGGCGACTGCGCCATGGTCACCTACAACCTCAACGAACAGGCAGAACGCCCGGTGCTGGACTACGCTGCCGAACACGGCAAGGCCATCCTGGTAAAGAAGGCCTTGGCGAGCGGGCATATCTGCCTGGCCCCGGGCGTCGACCCGGTGCAGGCCAGCTTCGAGCTGCTGTTCGCCCACCCGGGCGTCAGCAGTGCTATTGTCGGCACCATCAACCCGTTGCACCTGGCCCACAACGTGGCCACCGTCGCCCGTATCCTGGGCCAGCATTGAGTTACCTCAGGCTCCCGATTCAGGGACTGGAGACTGACCCGACGCAAGGAGGAGCCTCGTGGCGCGAACGCTGATCCGCAAGAACCCGAGCAACTTCAAGACACTGCCACTGCATGTCGAGGCCACGCCCGAAGGCTTGATTTACCAAAGCATCGGCATGCCGCTGAACTTTGCCCAGACCCAGCAACGGCGCAAGGCCATCCAGTTACCCGATACACAACACTTCGTGGTCGAACTGGCCAACCTGGGCGTGTCAGTGCGCCTCACGCTGCATTGGCAGAACCGCGATTACTGGGTACTGGTGCGTCAGCGCCGACAAGACCGTGGCGATGTGGTACTGAAACTGATTTCCGGTTATGTACCGGCGCAGGAGCTGAACCTGCCGCTGCACACGGCCGTACAGGAAGTGGCCGAGGAGTGCCTGCTGGAAACCCCGGAAGGTTGGCTGGGCGGGCGCTTCAACGACACCTGGCTGCCCATCCCCTACGCCGCCGCCCTGCACTACCGCGAAACACCCCACTTCGTGCTGGCTCCGGAGTCCGGTGCCGCACGCCCGGTGCATTGCGGCAAGCTGATGCTCCTGGAGCGCCCACGGGCCTATGTGCACCTGCCCACCGCTTCGCTACAGCTGATCTATGACATGCGCCTGCAAGTGCCCCGGGACGCCAAGAAACTCAGCTTGTTCCACGTTGACGAGCGGCTGGAGGGCGACCAGCTGGTGGCGCGGCTCAACCGCAAACGCCCCGACCTGTACCTGATGCCATTGAAGGACGGCCAGCCACTGGCAGAGCTGTACACGCTGAAAAAGGATGAGCTGGTGCCGGCGAGTACGCGTGGGCTGTACCTGGCAGAAAGTTTTGCCCGGCAGGAAGGCTGGGTGGTGGCAGATGAACGGGTACGCTGGAAGGATTGGGTGAAGCAGCAGGGGTTGGTGGAAAGCAAGCCCGCAAGGGCGTCGCACTTGCAACGGTTTGGCGACAAGGCGCGAGCGCTGCTGGAGCGGGCGCGGACCTCGCTGCACAAGTGACATCCCGGGAGCTTTCGCCTGCTTGCTGGGCGGGTAAACCCGCCCCAGCCGAGGGCCGCCACAACGGCCCCAAGGTCAGATCAGTTCTTGCGAATTTTCTCGACAATCGCCGTGGTCGAGCTGTTCTCGACCAGCCCCAGCACCTTCACGGTGCCGCCATAGCCCTTGACGATATCAGCGCCAACCACCTGGTCGATGCCATAGTCTCCACCCTTGACCAACACATCCGGCTTGACCTGGCTCAGCAGGTTTTCCGGGGTGCCTTCCGGGAAACTGATCACCCAGTCCACCGCGCCCAAACCGGCCAGCACGGCCATACGCCGGTCAACGCTGTTGATCGGCCGGCCCGGCCCTTTCAGGCGGCTGACCGAAGCATCGTCGTTTACCGCAACGATCAGGCGATCACCCTGGGCCCGCGCCTGTTCCAGGTAGGTGACATGCCCGGCATGCAGGATGTCGAAGCAGCCATTGGTAAAGACGATCTTCTCGTTGTGCGCCCGCGCGTCATCAATGGCCAGCAGCAGTTGCTCAAGGCCCAGCACGCCGCGTTCGGAGCCTTCCTCACGCTGGATGGCCCGGCGCAGCTCAGGGGCGCTGATGGCAGCCGTACCCAGCTTGCCGACCACAATGCCCGCTGCCAGATTGGCCAGGGCCACCGCATGGGGCAGGTCCTCACCCGCGGCAATGGCTGCGGCAAGGGTGGAAATGACAGTATCGCCGGCACCGGTCACATCGAACACCTCGCGTGCTCGCGCTGGCAGGTGCAACGCCGGCTGACCAACGCGCAGCAGGGTCATGCCATGCTCGCCACGGGTGACCAGCAGGGCGCCCAGGTCCAGGTCCTGCAGCAACTGCAAGCCCTTGGCAACCAGTTCGGCCTCATCGACGCAACGGCCAACGATGGTCTCGAACTCGCTGAGGTTCGGGGTAATCAGGCTGGCGCCACGGTAGATGGAAAAGTCCTTGCCCTTGGGGTCGGCCAGCACCGGAATGCCCTTGGCCCGCGCCGCCTGGATCAGGTTTTGGTGGTTCTTCAATGCACCTTTGCCGTAGTCGGACAGGACCAGCACCTTGACGCCTTCGAGCAGGCTGTCGACCTCCGCGCCCAGCGACAGTGGGTCGGTGGCGAACGGCTCTTCGAAATCGATACGCAGCAGCTGCTGGTGACGGCTCATGACCCGCAGCTTGACGATAGTCGGCTGGTGCGCGATGCGCTGGAATACCGAACGGACACCGGCAGCCTGCAGGCTGTTGGCCAGGCTGTCAGCAGCCTCATCCTGGCCGGTGACGCCGATCAGCGAAGCCGGCGCGCCCAGCGCAGCAATGTTCAAGGCAACGTTGGCCGCGCCGCCGGGGCGATCCTCGATTTGATCGACCTTGACCACCGGGACTGGCGCTTCAGGCGAAATACGCGAAGTACCGCCATGCCAGTAGCGGTCGAGCATGACATCGCCGACCACCAGTACCGGGGCTTGATCGAAACGCGGCATGGACAACTTCATGGGCAACCCATATGGAAATAATGAACAG
>PJTY01000433.1_pt1 | contig 21816 bp, 24 predicted proteins | sample 1512121 | NCBI WGS metagenome assembly PJTY01 (sample SAMN08177680, study PRJNA422409) | Soil metagenome, whole genome shotgun sequencing project. | isolation source: Soil enriched (2) on filter paper: alkali lignin treatment | place: USA: Madison | collected 2015-01-15 | reverse complement strand
TTTAGAGCAATATTTCGGTCGTGAAACTGCTCGTATGGTTGTACGTCAGCCTTTAGAACTTTTAGAAGTTACTGAAAAATTTGACCTTTACATCACTGTTAAAGGTGGTGGTATTGGTGGTCAAGCAGGCGCTATCCGTCACGGTATTACTCGTGCATTGATCGCTGCTGACGAAAACTTAAAACCTGCTCTTCGTCAAGCTGGTTTCGTTACTCGTGATGCTCGTGAAGTTGAACGTAAGAAACTTGGTTTACGTAAAGCACGTAAACGTCCTCAATTCTCTAAACGTTAATCGTTTTACGAATTGGACAAAAAAACCTCGGATTTTCCGAGGTTTTTTATTGCCTATGATTTATTACTTCTTTTTAGAACAATCCATGACGGCATCGCCCATGCCATCGGCAGCAGCAAATTCGGTGACGGTACAGCCATTTTGCTGATAACTTCGGGCAGGTTTCGAAAACTGATGGTCTTTCGGAATCGGTGCATTACAAGGTTGCCCAGTTTTTTCATGTACCATCTGGATCGGTCCAGCATTAAAAATGGTCACCTGACAGCCTTTGACCACATACTGCTTTTTAATGCCACCATATTGTTGCCCACTATCATCATCGGCCCCAGCAGCAACCACGGCATCAGCTGCCGCCCCACCCTCGATTGAAGATACATTGTGCTGTTCCGAACCATGAGGTGACCCCGCACAACCACCTAGTAACAACACACCACACAATACAATCAGATAATCTCGTTTCATTCTATTTTCTCTCATTGAACTTATTGAATAATAAATCTATTCTGTAAGGCTCATATTATTAATGTTTAAGTGCTTTCCAACGTTAATTTTAGTATTCTAAACAGTCAATCAGAATTTTTTGGATTTATGTCTTTAGAAAATCCCCCAAGCCCTGTGCAAGGCATTACGCTTTATAGTCATGCAGATGATTTCCGCTCACACTGGATTCGTTTTTTACTTGCTGAAAAACAAATCAAATATCAGCTCATTATCACCGACCATGAAGATGAGGATTTGGCAGACCTCAATCCCTACAATCAGCTTCCGATGTTGATTGAACAAAATCTAAAATTATTTTCAGCCAACGTGATTGCTGAATATCTAGATGACCGTTATCGCCAGAATAAACTCTATGCCGATGCACCGATGGCCAGAGCAGAACAACGTCAATATATCTGGCGCTTTGAACAGGACTGGTTCAAACTGGCAGATCATATGCTCAGACATGCCGATAGCCTGGACCTGAAACAAAAACAAAAGGCGCAAAAAGAACTCAGGGATACCTTGATCTCACTGACGCCCCTGTTTCAGCATTTTCCATTTTTCATGTCAGAAACCTTCTCCATTCTGGACTGCATGCTAGCCCCGATCTTCTTGCGCCTTAAAAGTATGGGAATCGAATTACCGGCACAGCATTGCCGACCGATTTTCTTGTATTGTCATCGTATCTTTAGCCGCCCATCTTTCATTAAATCAATGACAGCTCAAGAAAAAAACAGCTACAATGAATTGATTTCTACGATTTAATAAGTTTTTCAATTATGTCTGAGCAAATAACTTTTACGCCTACACGCCCATACCTTGCTCGTGCCATTTATGAATGGATTTGCGATAACCAGCTGACGCCTTATTTGTTAGTGGATGCAACCCAACCGCACACTGATGTTCCGCTACAATTTGTAAAAGATGGGCAAATTGTTTTGAACCTCGCACCGCATGCAGTGCATCAACTGCATATGAGTAATGATGCGATCACTTTCTCCGCCCGTTTTGGCGGTGTTGCCAAAGAAATTTATGTGCCTATCCGTGCCGTACTTGGAATTTATGCCAGAGAAAATGGACAAGGCCTATTCTTTGATCCTTCTGAATATGAAGATATGGAAGAAACTGCTGCACCAGAAACAGAACAAACCAAGCAAGAAGCAGAACCTACGAAAAAGAAACCTTCACTCAGAATTTTAGATTAAGCAAGGAGAGACACAATGGCATTTGACTTGGTTCAGTATTTTGCTGAACAGATTAAAATTCAAAAACCGCAGCTTTTTAGCCAATATTCTCCAAAAGAAAAACAGTCTTATATTGATGAAGTCAATATTTTAACTCTTGGACAATTAATCAGCCTATGGAAACAGAATCCCCAGAAACTTTATCAGGAAGTTCAAACCGCTGATCCGCTTTATATCCAAGAGATTGCTCGTCACCTGACCACCTCCCCGCATAATCAGTCTGAGCTTAAAGCGGCTGAACTCGAAAATAGTGTTTCAGAAGTATTGGCCTTACAACTGGCGGAGTTAAAGCAGCTTGACCAGACCGGCAGCTTCGGACAAACCGGACTGACCGAACTGTTAATGGGTCAAATTGAACATCTATCCGGCCAAGCGGAAGACTGGGTCTGGTCAACCAACCATTTGACAGAGTTACTGGGCTCCAAACCGGTTGTTCAAGAAGAGGTTTCTCTTGAAGCCACCATGCAGGAGTTTAACCAGATGGTAAATCAGGCCAAACCTGTGGCTCATGAGCCGCATGAAGCTGTTGATATTGTCCCGCCGGTGGTACCTGGCTGGGCCTATCTTGTTTCTCCTTTGGTAGCATTGGTCATTCTTATATTTTTGTATTGTTCATATTGCCAGTTCATCTCTGGCTGATTTGAGATAAGCCGATAAAGAAAGAATTAAATTCTTTCTTTATCATCATTTTAGTAAAAAATTAATCATTATTAAAATAATAATTCAAACTTTCTAATTAATAAATTTACATTTATTTACAATCCCAATTACATATTTATCTCAATTATTAGTGTGAATAAAATCACACTAAAAATTAATTATTCATCTTAATTAATATTTTTATTTGCTAATCTGACAAAAAATGTCAATTATTAGCACTCCTTAAATTTCAATTAATCTAAAGCATGATTGATTTAATAAAAGAGTTTCCTATAATAAATTTATCTACTTTTGAAAACTAATCAAAAACAAAAGTAGTGTATATATAAATTCATAAACAAAGATGTATCAGTAGAGATAAAATCATGGCTAAAATTTCATTAGAAAGCTTAACAAATATTGATGGGTTCGTTGCAGCAGCATTAGTAGATACAGAAAGCGGTTTGGCGCTAGCAACACAAGGTGGGGGTTCACTGGATTTAGAATTGGCAGCTGCTGGAAATACCGAAGTTATCCGTGCCAAACGTCGCGTAGCCAACTCATTGAAACTTAACGATGATATTGAAGATATCCTGATCACCTTAGGTAAGGCATATCACTTGATCCGTCCATTAGAAAGCAATGGCAATTTGTTCCTTTATCTTGTTTTAGACCGTACCAAATCAAATCTTGCCATGGCGCGTCACGAACTTAAAACCTTCGAAAAAGAGTTAGATTTTGCTTAATTCTTAATTTAAAAATATTTAATATATTAGGTTTCTTGTATATATTTCTATTTTATTTATTCATTATCATAAAATAGAAATAATACAAGTTGCCTATTATTAGCCTTTAGTATAATGGCTATTTTTTGCAGTCCAATATTTTAAAAACATTAAAGTGATACTATGAATGGACATTGCATTAATATCGCAATTTCAGGTATAAGTTTAAAAGTTTCAGATGAATTAAAAATAGAACTTAGAAAAACCATACCACACGAGTTTGGCATAAACTGGATCAATATTGCCGATCCCAATATCGACTTACTATTAATCAATGAAAATTTCTTCGAGTCCGAAGGCATTCAACGCATTTTAAAACAAAAACAACTACCCTGCTTAAAAGTGGCGAAAGGAGAAGGCTCACATCATATCGAACAACACAATACCCTGTATTTACCGTTTCAGCATAGCGAGGCATTAAAAAACTGGATTCAGTTTCGTCTGCTGAGCTATCTCTCTCATCAACAATCCCAGCAACCCAAGACCGAACGCGTTTCCAGCCACAATGCCATTAATGAAAAATATTTGACGGATATGCTCAATCCCGAGAATGCCAGACTGCATCTTTTTGATGATCACGGCACCTTGGCCATCATCGATACCCGTAGTCAAATTGCCTGGCTGGAGCCGACACGCATTCATACCAAAACCAATCACAGCTTTAAATACGAATTTGCAACCACCTCAAATTTCACTAAAGTTTCCCGTAAAGTGGAATATAACTTACAGGACTGGGTCTGGAATCTGTTTTGGCACTCGATCGAATTCCAACGTCTGGCACCCAATGAAAATGAATATTATAAAATCGAATACTGGCCGCAGCCTGCTCAAAGCGAAGGTCGCAAAACCGCCCTCCTACTTTCAGCCTGCTTTATACAAGGCGCGCAACTTTATCAGGTCGCCACACAGCTAAAACTTCCCATTCAAACGGTTCAACAGTTTATTGCGGCCTGCATGATTTCGAACAACGGCGGCATTATTCCGGCTTCAGAAAGTCATTACCTAAAAACAGAAGCTGAAGAACAAACAATTGAACAAAAAGGTTTTTTAAATAAATTTTTCGGCAAAATCAGACGCCGCTTTGGGCTTTAAGGAATACTATGATTCTCCAACAATATAAAATTGTCTTTGCAGGAAGCATGGGCGCAGGAAAAACCGAAGCGATTAAATCGCTTTCAGAAATTCCTGTGCTTGCGACTGAGGCATTAAACACAGACAGTCAGGCCCATAACAAGATGCAAACCACGGTAGGGATTGATTATGGCGAAATTACGCTGGATGACGGGGTAAAGATCGGCTTGTACGGGACACCAGGTCAATCACGTTTTGATTTTATCTGGCCAGTGATCTGCCAAGGTGCCTTGGGCGTTATTTTACTGGTCGACCATAACAGCAAAGTGCCGATTGAAGAACTTGAAGCCTATCTGGAAACCTTTAAAGATTACACCCAGAATATTTCGATTGGCATTACCCATGTCGATGAAAACAAAGAACAGCCGACTACGATCTATCGGGACTGGCTGATTCAGAATGACTACCACTATCCTCTGTTTTTTATCGATGCGCGTAAACAAGAGCATATCTTGCTCATGATTGAATCTCTCATTGCAGCATTAGAAGTCAATTTAAAAGCAACAAATTAATTACTTTATAAAAGAGAAGAATTATGTTCAGTATTCCCAGTCAGCAACGTACCGCACCCAAAGAGCTGATCCAGTTTGCCAAGGCTCAAGCCAATGATATTCTGATGAATATTCGAGGGGTGGATTATATTATGCTCTGCTCAACAGACGGGTTTGAACTCGCGGCAATTTATAAGAAAAATCCGTATAACAGTACCAAGCTGGCTGCTGTCAGTAGTTCAATTCTGGCGATGGTCACGGCTTTTCTGAATGAAATCCAGTTAACCGGATGTCAAAGTATTACGCTAGATGCTGAAAATGGTAAGGCGATCCTGACCTCTATCCCGGCCCAGCATCATCCGATGGTTATGGTGACCTTAAGTAACAAGGACGTATTATTAGGCCAGCTTCTTTATAGCCTAAAGCAGGCCAGTACGGCGATTTCCGAAGCAGATCAAGCCTAAACACTTCATAAAATAACCAATCTGACAGGGTGTCATCCTTGTCAGATTTTTTTCATTTTATCCCTCATAGAATTTGCATCCACCTATTTATTTTCGTTTATGAACACTTGTATATTTTTATAATCTTAGAAAGATTTTGGCCCCCGTTTAGTTCTCTCTAAAATATTCATAACTATAAATAAGATAGAGTTTTCAAAACATCAGATGAATGGTTATTAATTTAAATGATTTAGCAACATTTTTTCATTATTATAATTTTCGAACAAATAACGATCATAAATTTTTCATAAATGAATAATTTTAATAACACATCTCGTTTTTGTTCCAACATAATGAACACGATGGAGAGAAAAATGAAGCTGAAAAGCTTAAAACTCGGCGCAGGGGTTGCGTTATTGATTAGTGGTTTTTCGAGTCAGCAGGCGATGGCTGATTCCTATGTTTTCGTGACCAATACCACACCGCAAACGGTATCGGTACAAGTCAATCAGACGGGAGCGGCCTTACAGCAAGGCAATGAATGGGCACAGGAAGCCACACAAATCGCCCCTTATGAAACCAAACGTATTTTAAGGATCAACCGTTATACCGGGATCAAATCTGGTAAAACCTATAACTTTGATACTGTCGTCAGCAGCGGCAACTCACAAGTGACTTTAAAGCAGACCATGACTGGCACCTGGTCTGGCAGTAACATACAGCATGGCATCCAAACCGCGACGGCAACATCGTCTTGGTATTCAGACCGTAATGTTCATCGGATTAATACCACTTATGCAGGTTTATCCGCTCAGGCTGCGGTAAAAGCCGAATATACCGGCGGTTATGATGACTTCCACTACACCATCCATCAAAACAACGTTCCAGAACCGGTTTCAGCCAGTGCCGATGAACTTAAAGTCCTGACGTATAATATTTATGCCCTGCCTATGGTGGCGAGTAAAATTAGCGAACGTCTGGCTGAATTGCCCAATCATTTAAACGGCTACGATGTGATTATGATGCAGGAAGCCTTTGCCTCTTCACGCACAGACATGTTGAATCAACTGGCACAACAATATCCGTATCAAACCCATATTCCTGTCGGTTCGGGCTATAACCTGTTTGACAGTGGTCTGGTGATTATCAGCCGCTATCCGATCGTGAAAACAGCACAATTGATTTATCCGGACTGTACAGGAACTGATTGTTTTGCGGATAAAGGTGTGTTGTATGCGGAAATCATTAAGAATGGTAAGGCTTATCATGTGACCTCTACGCATACAGCCTCTTTTGATACCGATGCCGCACGCGCATTGCGTCAAGTTCAGTTCAAACAGATTCGCCAATTGGTCAATCAACAAAATATTCCAAGTTTTGATGCCGTGCTGATGGGCGGAGATTTTAATGTCAATAAACTGTTATGGCCGCAAGATTACCAAGACATGCTGACCAACCTGAATGCAACCGCAGCACCAAGCACAGGTTATACCGCTTCGACCTTTGATCCACGTGTGAATAAGCTGGCAGGGGCTGCAGGTTCTGGCGGTTCAAATGTTGAATATCTGGACTATATTGTGGCGTCCAATAACCATCGTCAGCCAACACAGTCGCGTAATGATGTGCGTATTCTGCGCAGCACGGCGGACTCCCTGTTCATGACTTGGGATCTCTCCGATCATTTCCCGGTGATGGGTCAATTTAATTACACGCCATAAACGGAATGCGGTATGAATAAAAGACTATTGCTGACAATATTGATTGTTGTCGTGGTCTTGGTTGCGATTGTAGTCTGGAAGAGCACCGCCTCTTCCGCTGCAGTCCAGCACACCAAATCCACAGCCTCATCTCAAGATTCATCAGCACAGATGAGTAATGACAGCATGCCAAATAAAAGCAAGGATGAAGTTTTTCAGGACTCGCTGTTAAAACAACTCAAAACATTGCAACAACAACCCGGCAATATCACTGAATTTCTGAATGATTTTAAAGCCAGTTGTCCTGTCTCTGACTGTAATGCAGCGCTCGCAAAAGCTTTGGCCAATTACCCTGACCAGAAATTTGCACATTTGGTTGAGAGCTTATTAAAGCGCATGCCGCAATATGAACAGCAGATGCAAAATACAGTCTTATCAACATCTTTATCCCCAAAAGAACGCTTTGACGCGCTTTGGAAACTCAGGGAACAGACCTTAGGCCAAGCCGAAGCCATGCTGGGCTTTGGACAAGAACGACAGTATGCAAATTATCATTTTGCCTATCATGATCTAGCACAGAAACAGAATCTGAGTGCTGAACAACGTTTAAAAGCCTTTGAACAATTGCAAAAACAGTATCCAGATGCAACTCAGCAGGAAAGCAAGATCGGACAATATCAACAGGCCTTGAATCTGCTTGAGCAAGGCTCACACAACCCGGCGGAAACTGCACGTTTAAAGCAGAAATTACAGCAGCAATATTTAACCGAGCAGCAACGCCAACAGGTTCAGCAAAGAGAACAACAGGAGGCTCAACAACAGCAGCAAGTCAATCAATATCAGCAGGCTTTGCAGCAGTTACAACAAGAAATGCAACCGCTGAAAGCACAGCTTTCAGAAGCCGAATGGCAACAGCAGTATCAAAGCCGTTTAGAGAATTTACGCTTGAAAATGTTTCCTTAAACCGGTTGAACCCAGGCGATGGCGGGTCGCAAGGGTTCAATCAAGCCATAAAATCAAAGCAAAGCAATATTTAATAGTTGCTGACGTTTTTTCACCTGTTGGCCGATCTGACCAATCAATTCCTCGACCACCCCATCGACATCCGATTTGATCTGTTGCTGAATTTTCATGGCTTCAAGTACCAATAAGGTTTGCCCTTTCACCACCTGATCCCCCACATTAACCAGCAGATTCACAATCGCCCCATCCATTGGCGCACGGATTTTGCCATCTCCCACCACTTCTGCTGCTTCAGGTGCGGCATAGGTGATATTTTCAAGCATAACATTACCATTGCCTGCGTCCAGATACAGCTGATCTTGATCAAACACATAGGCCAGCTTACGGCGAACACCGTCACAGCTATAAATGATCTCCTCCCTATTGATCCTTACAATCTGGAGGATTGCCTGTTGATCACACAACTCGACTTTGAGCTGCTGCTGATCATGTTGCACATGCAGCAAGATCTGCTGATCGGCATATTTCAGTTTAAGTGGAAATGGCAAGGCAACGCCTGTTTGCCAAGCCACTTGCTGCTGATTTTGCTGGCTAAACAGGGCGGCTGCGACGGCTAAGGTTTCAAGCGTCAGGCTTTGTTGATGCAGACTCACATCATCCTGAAAATGTTGCTGAATAAAAGCAGTATTGGTGTCTCCCGCTACAATAATCGGATGACGTAATAAATTGCTCAGGAATTGTTTATTACTATTCACCCCCAGCAATACACAATCATCCACAGCACGGGCGAGTAAACGGATGGCATCCTGACGGGTCTTCCCGTAAGCAATTACTTTCGCCACCATCGGATCATAGAAAGGACTGATTTCACCCTGCTCTAACATGCCGTGGTCAATCCGCACATTCGGCATCATCCCATCGCTACCTGCGGGTTGCCAACGCAGTACCTTCCCGGTTTGTGGCAAGAAATCCTGTCGTGGATCTTCGGCATATAAACGAACTTCGATCGCATGCCCGTTTAAGCTCAACTCATGTTGCTGTAAAGGCAGAGTTTCGCCATTCGCCACACGCAACTGCCATTCCACCAGATCCAGTCCGGTAATCATTTCCGTCACCGGATGCTCGACCTGTAAACGCGTGTTCATTTCCAGAAAATAAAACGCACCAGATGAGTCCAGCAAGAACTCTACCGTACCAGCGCCGACATAATCACAGGCCTTGGCTGCGGCCACTGCCGCCTCCCCCATTTGCTGACGAAGCTCGGTTGTCATCACCGGACAAGGGGCCTCTTCCACCACCTTTTGATGACGACGTTGAATCGAACAGTCACGTTCAAACAAGTACACATAATTGCCATGCATATCACCAAAGACCTGTATTTCGACGTGCCTTGGTGCAATCACCGCTTTCTCTAAGATCAGTTCACCTGAACCAAAGGCATTTTCTGCCTCCGACCGCGCTGTTTTTAAGGCTTCTACGATATCAGCAGCCTGCTGGACCAGACGCATGCCTCGTCCACCCCCACCTGCCGAAGCCTTAACCATCAAGGGATAACCAATCGACTCAGCCTGCTCAGCCAGATAATCGATATCCTGCTGATCGCCTTCATAGCCCGGTACACACGGCACGCCTGCCTGAATCATGGCTATTTTCGAAAGACGCTTGCTGCCCATCAACTCGATCGCAGCTGCAGTTGGCCCAATAAAAGTGATGCCATGCTCAAGACAGGCTTGGGCAAAATCAGTATTTTCAGACAAAAACCCATAGCCCGGATGTACCGCATCTGCCCCGGTTTTTTGGCAGGCTGCAATAATCTGGGCAATAGATAAATAAGATTCGGAAACTTTGGATGCGCCGATATAAACCGCTTCATCCGCCACCTGCACATGACGGACATTGGCATCGGCATCTGAATAGACCGCAACCGTTTGATAACCCATTGCTTTGGCAGTTTGCATCACCCGTACAGCAATTTCACCACGGTTTGCCACTAAGACTTTTGAAAAACTCATTGTTTCATCTCTACGATTCAATCCCCTCATTGCTGCTGTTCAAACAGCAGTTGAGGACGATTTCTAGTCAAACCAACTCGGATTACGCTTTTGGATAAAGGCCATGGTGCCTTCCTGTCCTTCGGCACCCGCAACTGCATCTGCAAACTGTTGTGCTGCATCATCCAGAAGCTGATCTAAAGGTTCATTCAGTGTTCGGTGTAATAACGCCTTGGTCGCACGGGAAGCCAGAGGCGCAGCACGTTTAATCTGTTGAATGGTCTGTTCAAGCTGCTGTTCCAGTTCCGTTTCATTCGATGCCACCTGATGAACAACACCTAAATCCAGCGCGGTCTTGCCATCAAAGCGTAAACCTAATAATGCCAAACGGCGGGCTTGAGTTAGTCCAATCCGTTTCACCACAAAAGGCGCAATCTGCGCGGGCAAAATTCCCAAACCTGTTTCAGGCAAACCAAACTGGGCGGTATCACGGCTGATGGCAATATCTGACACACAGGCTAAGCCGAAGCCGCCACCCAGCACTGCACCCTCCAGCACAGCAACAATAGTTTGAGCAGCCTGATCTACTTGCTCAATCATGGCACCGAAACGGCGATTAAAATCGACATAAGCTTGTAAGCTACCGCTATTGGCAGCTTCAACCCGCAGTCCTGCCATATCCTTGATATCGCCTCCGGCACAAAAATGCCCACCTTGACCGCGAAAAATCACCGCACGAATCGAGACATCATCGGCAATCTGGCTAAACACCTGCTGAATGGCGGTGACCATCTTCAAACTCATGGCATTACGGCTTTCAGGACGATTTAGCCATAGGGTTAAAATACTGCCTTGCTGTTCCAGCTGAATGCTGTCATCTATCTCTAAGTCTGCAACAGAAGTTGAAAGTGTCATATGCCAGCCCCTAGTTTTTCTGTTTCTTCGGCAGAATGTCAGTGAGCTTGCAGATAATTCCTAACATGATCTCGTCTGCACCGCCACCAATCGAGCCTAAGCGACCATCACGGAACAATTGTGATGCCGGGTTATCCCACATAAAACCATTCCCACCCCAATATTGCAGGCAACTGTCTGCCACTTCACGGCTTAATCGTCCTGCTTTCAGCTTCGCCATTGACGCCATCAAAGTCACATCCTCACCCGCAACATGTTGCTCACAGGCCTGCAGCGTTAAAGCTTTCAGTGCTGCAACTTCGGTCATCAATTCAGCAAAACGGAAATGAACATACTGGTTATGAATTAAAGGCTGACCAAACGTGGTTCGTTCTCTGGTGTAATCAATGGTTTGCTGAATGACTTTTTCCATCCCACCTACTGCATTGATACAGGCCCACATGCGCTCTTCCTGAAACTGCATCATTTGCATCATGAAGCCCATGCCTTCCACCCCAACCAGGTTGCGTTGCGGTACACGTACATTGTCGAAATATACTTGTGCAGTCGTGGTTGAACGCATACCCAGTTTATTTAAGGGTTCTGAAAAACTAATTCCGGGAGTCTTGGCTGGGACAATGATCATGGACTTATTGACGTGTGGCTTGTCGTCAGAGGTATTAGCAAGTAAACAGAAGAAATCAGCTTGTAATGAGTTGGTGATCCACATCTTGCTGCCATTAATCACATAATCATCGCCATCTTTTTTGGCTGTGGTTTTGATCGCTGCCACGTCAGAACCTGCATGTACTTCAGATACTGCAATCGATGCCACATATTCACCACGAATGGCAGGATTCAAAAACTCGTCGCGCAGCTCTTTGCTGCCAAAGCGTGCCAGTGCAGGTGTTGCCATATCGGTTTGCACGCCAATCGCTAGGGGTACACCACCACACGCAGCACGACCTAATTCTTCTGCCACCACAAGGTTATAAGAATAATCAAGACCCAAGCCGCCATTTTCCTCAGGCTTACAAATCCCCAATAAGCCCAGATCCCCCATTTTCTTAAAGACCTCATGAATCGGAAAACGCCCCGCTTCTTCCCATTCCGGAATAAACGGATTCAGCTCATTTTCAACAAACTGGCGTGTGGTACGGCGTAAGGCTTCATGTTCTGCGGTAAATTTCATTGTTTTTGTTCCTTAAAATTAATCTCGTAAATCCCTCCCAACCTCCCTTTTGAAAAGGGAGGAGTCCCCCTCTTTTTAAAGAGGGGTTAGGGGAGATTTCTTAAAATCTCGACACACCAAATCGTGTTGGATTTAACTCACGTTGTTGTGCTTCAAAAATGGTTTGTAATAAAAAGATCAGAACCTTACGGGTGTCTCTTGGATCAATGATGCCATCGTCATGCAGCATGGCCGTATTGAATAATGCCGTCGATTGCTGTTCCAGTTTCATTGCTGTACTTTGTTCCAGAAAATCCAGCATCTGCGGATTCGGTTCCATTCCCGAAGCTTTCTGCTTACCCTCAGCCACAATCCGTAAGACTTTGCCTGCTTGCGCTGCACCCATCACCGCCACATGTGAGTTTGGCCATGCAAAGATAAATTGCGGCGATAAACTACGGCCACACATGGCATAGTTACCCGCGCCATAAGAGCCTGCTACCACAATCGAAATCTTGGGTACTGTTGCATTGGCCACCGCCTGAATCAGCTTGGAACCATGTTTAATAATGCCGTTCTGCTCGGCATCGGTTCCGACCATAAAACCGGTGGTGTTATGCAGGAATAAAAGTGGACGTTGGGTCTGTTCACACAGATGAATAAACTGAGCTGCTTTAGCCGCACCTTGCGGGGTAATCGGACCATTATTGGTAATAATGCCGATATGTAGTCCTCCCACTTTGGCCCAACCACAAACAGTTAAGGCATCATATTCCTGCTTGAATTCCAGAAAATCTGAATCATCGATAATCCGCGCAATGATTTCTTTCATATCAAAGGGTTGCTTTGGATCTTGTGGAATAATCCCTAACAGTTCTTCAGCCGCATAACGCGGTTCTTTATAATTCTGAGTGGATTGCGCGGTCTGTTCTTTCCAGTTCAGGTGCTCGAAAATCTCACGCGCCAAACGAATACCGTCTGCATCGTTTTCAGCCAGATATTCCGCCACGCCTGAAACTTGGGTATGCATTTCTGCCCCACCCAGCTCTTCCGCAGTCGCCACTTCCCCTGTTGCTGCCAATAACAGTGGTGGGCCAGCCAACAGCATTTCTGTTTGTTTGCGGACCGCAATCACGTAGTCAGACAAACCGGGCTGATAAGCACCACCCGCAGTTGCATTACCATGTACCACCGCCACTTGTGGAATCCCTGCTGCAGATAAGCGCGCCTGATTGGCAAAGGTCATACCGCCGTAGGTGAATACTTCAGCCGCATAATTCAGGTTTGCGCCACCACTTTCAGTCAAGGTGACCATCGGCAACTTTTGTTCCAGGGCAATCTTTTGCAGGCGCAAGGTTTTATGCACGCCCATGGGTGACATGGTGCCGCCTTTGATCGCGCTATTACTTGCCGACACCAGCGCACGCACGCCACTGACAAAACCGATCCCGGCAATCACACCACCGCCTGCTTCGGAACCATCTTTATCGTCATGCATGTTATAGCCAACCAGACCACATAGCTCGACAAAAGGTGAATCCGCATCTAACAGCAACCGAATCCGTTCGTGTGGCAAGATTTTACCTTTCTTATCAAACTTGGGTTTTGCCGCATAAGACTTATCAATACTTTTTTGCTGCACGGCACGAACTTCAGCTAACTGCGTTAATAAAGCCTCCCGATTTTGTTGGTATTGTTCACTACCCACTACAATTTCAGATTGGAGAATCGTCATGTTTATTCTCCATCTGTTTTGAATATGTCAGGAATAAACGCACGATGGAAACCATTAAAGGCGTCATTATTGGTCGCATCAGCCAATGGATACATGCGTGTGCCTTGTGACGCTGCCCCATCAATACGCAGGGTAACGCCTGATACAAAAGCCGCTGCATCGGAAAGTAGATAACAAATCGCTGAGGAGATCTCTGACTCTGTGCCCATCCGTTTTAACGGAACATTACTCGCTAAACTTGGAATGATCACTTTGGCAAAATCGCCACTATAGTTGTCCATACCCGAAGAAATAATCCAGCCCGGTGCAACTGCATTAACCCGTACCCCAGATTTGCCCCATTCCACTGAAGCCGTTTTAGTCAGGTTATCCACCCCTGAACGTGCTGCACCTGAATGCCCCATGCCCGGCATACCGCCCCACATATCTGCGGTCATGTTCACGATGCTGCCGCCATGCTGTGCCATCCACTGGTTATAGGCTTCACGCATCAGATAAAAGGTGGAATGCAGGTTATTACGGACCACCGCATCAAAACCATTGGCAGAAATACTCTCTAATGCAGAAGGAAATTGTCCGCCTGCGTTATTGACCAATCCATCCAGCTTGCCAAATTTTTCAATAACTTCGGCAATCATGTTTTTAACCTGTTCTTCATCACGATTGTCACAGACGATGAAATGGACTTTGCCATCATCTTCCAGAATTTCCTGACTGACTTTTTCCAGCTTTTCAATTTTTCGACCGGTAATAATGACCTGTGCACCTAAGGATGCCAATTCATGTGCAGTACAACGGCCAATACCAGAACCGCCACCTGTCACGATAATCACTTTGTCAGCAAATGCATCTGCCCTGAAAATTGATTGATAACCCATGTTTACATCCTTAATATTTTTCTAACAGTTGTGCAGGTACTTTCACCGGCATATCCAATAATTGCTGTGCAAACGCCTTACCTTGTGGATCAATCCGCAAACTGGCGATTCCCCCGCCCCCCAACGCATTTTCCAGCATGAAATTTAGCGCATGCATCTCAGGTAATTCATAACGAATCACTTTTGATTTTTCAGGATCTAAAACATGCTGCATATACGCGGCAACATTGGCCTCGGTCAGAGCTGCACGAATCCATGGTAAATATTCAGCCTTGCGCGCAATCACCCCAATATTGCTGTGATTGCCCTTATCACCACTACGTGCATGTGCCAACGCAATCAAAGGCACTTCTATCTCATCACCTTGATAACTTGCCACTTGACCAACGGGATGTAGCTCGACCTCTGCTACCTTTTGCCCAACAGGAACCTGAACCGGATAACGCTGCCCCGCAAAGTCGACTTCAACTTTTAATTGATCTTTATCAATCAGGAAAGAAAACAGCTTCACTACAGCGGATGCTTTCGGACGACCGCCGACAATCCCTGCCAATGCGGGTGCCATCCCTGTTGAAGCTTGAGCAATTTCAGACGCAAAGAACATACAAGCTTCTTTAAACAGATGTTTGACCGCGATCTTCACCACCACTTCACGGCTATCTTGGATTCGGGCATGCGCCCCATAGGTACTTTCAATACCGAGAATCTCAACCGACTTTTCACTAAAAGGAGGAACTGAACGCAGGGCCAAAACGCGTTCACATTTATTCAGAATGGCATCTGCAATCACTTGGGCTTTTTCTGGTGCTTCACGACCCGCAATCAAGAAACTGACCAAAACACGATAACCATCGGCATAGGTCGCACTGACTTTATATTGCTGAGTTGGTGCCCGACCTGTTGCGCCAGTCACCTTGACCCGATGTTCGCCCATCTGTTCTAAATGGACTTCGCTAAAATCAGCAGTCACATCAGGTAAAAGATAGGCTTGCGGATTGCCAATTTCATAAACAATCTGTTCTGCAACGGTTGCAGTTGAAACGAGGCCTCCGGTCCCTTTCGGCTTGGTCACGATAAATGAAGCATCAGCGCTGACCTCCACGATCGGAAAGCCCATGTTGTCAAAGCCCTCAACCAGACGCCAGTCAGTAAAGTTTCCACCTGTACACTGTGCACCGCATTCAATCACATGGCCAGCCAGTGAACCTTGCGCCAGCTTGTCATAATCATGCAGTGACCATTTATATTCGTGTAACAAAGGCGCCAATACGACTGCTGAATCGACCACCCGCCCCGTAATCACAATATCCGCACCCAAGTCCAAGGCATCGCGAATCGCAACAGCACCGAGATAGGCGTTGCTACTAGCAACCTGTGCAGGTAAAGCATCGCCATTAAACATTTCCTGAATATTTTGTTTTGATAATTCTGCATGCTTTGGCAATACATCATCACTGAGCACCACTGCAACTTTTAAATCCAGGCCCTTTTCATCAATGATTTTCTGTAAGGCATCACGACAAGCCAGTGGGTTTACCCCGCCTGCATTGCTGATCACTTTTATTTTTTTCTCGGCAATTTTATGGATCAGTGGTGACATCACCCGACTAACAAAATCCAGCGCATAGCCATGACTTGAGTCCATCATCATCGCCTTGGCCATAATCGACATGGTAATTTCAGACAGATAGTCAAAGACCAGATAATCAATATCACTCAAATGCACCAACTGAAAGGCAGCAGTGTTGGTATCGCCCCAGAATCCTGATGCACACCCGATTTTGACTAGCCTCTGGTCATCCTGTTTGACAGTTGTCATGCGCTTTCTCATTGTTATTGCTAAAAACGCCTTAACATTACCAAGCAAGTGCTTGGTTTGTAAAGTGCATAATGCTATGCTGTATTGGCAAAAATAGTCAAACTCAAGCAACTGCTTGTTATAAAAAGATAAGACAAAGCATCGAATGAATTTTGTTACAATACACTTTAGCTTGAACAGGATAGACGGATAGGCATGATCGCAACTTCAATTGAGCAAATTCCCAAGATTGTTTGCTTTGACGATAGTCCACGTGGGCGTTTATTACAGGGCGCAGCCTATCTGTTTTATAAGCAAGGTTATGACAAAACCACAGTTCGTCAACTTGGTGAATTTATTGGCATTCAATCAGGTAGCCTGTTCCATCATTTTAAAAGCAAGGATGAAATTCTGGCGACGGTGATGGAGCAAACCATTATCTATAATTTCGCCCGTTTAAAAGAAGCAGCTGAACGCTCAAGCGATCCTGAACAACAATTACGTCATCTCATCAAAGCTGAATTATTGTCGATTGCCGGTGATACCGGTGCGGCGATGGCAGTACTGGTACATGAATGGTTTGCCCTTTCCAAAGAGAAACAAGATTACCTGCTGAAAATGCGCAATGAATATGAGCAGGTTTGGCTAGATGTGATTGAAAAATTACGTGCCCAAGGCAAAGTAAAACACGATGCTTTTATCTGGCGTCGTTTGCTGGGTGGTTCGATTTCTTGGACAGTGACATGGTACAAACCCGAAGGTAAAGTCAAAATTGATGAGTTGACTGAAATGGTTTGGGAAATGGCGGTGAAATGAGTGCCATCTATCTGCGTAAGCCCCTACCTAGTGATTTAGCCGAAATCAAACAGGCCTATCAGAGTAGTATTCAACTGCATCGGCCATGGACCTATCCACCTGCTAATTTTGAACACTACCTCGCGCAAGAACACCGTTATTTTGTCTGCTTGAAAGAGAATCATGCCATTGTCGGCACTTTTAACATCTCCAATATCGTTCGAGGTCACTTTCATTCTGCTTACTTGGGTTATGAAGCCTTTTACCCTTATGCAGGACAAGGCTATATGCGACAAGGGCTGAAACTGGTCTTACAAGAAGCATTTCAAACACTGAATTTACATCGACTAGAAGCTAATATCCAACCCGATAATCTGCCCTCTATTCGCCTTGTGGCACATGCAGGTTTTGTCAAAGAAGGCTTCTCCCGCCAATATCTGCGAGTCGGTGGAAAAAAATGGAAAGACCATGAACGTTGGGCAATTTTAAATAGCGATTGGACAGATCAAAAATATCAAGCCTTTTAATTATTGAAATATCGGCCCCATAACGATAAAAATAAACTGATGCCAATTCTTTAGGCGAAATATATGCAACGTATCATCACGATTCTTCTTTCCAGTCTAATACTCGGTTGTAGCGATGATAGAGTGACAACCAAATTTACGGACTTACAGCATGCGAAAGCTGAACATGCATTTGAACGTGGTTGGCTCCCCCCGATTTTACCACCGAGCACAAAAAATATTATTGAAATAAATGACCTAGACCTGAATAGAGGCCATGGTTCTTTTACCTTTTCACCCACAGATCTGAACTATTTTAGCGCCCAAGGTGCCATACCAATTAAAATGAATAATGCAGCTCGAGGTAAAAAGAAAGAAATGCAGGATCAGGGATTCAAGTTTTTAGTCTATGCTCAGGATTCATCACTTTGGTATATCGCAGTTCATCCTAAGGGAAAAGGAGCATATTGGGTTGAATCCATACAATAAGCTCCTAGAGATCAGGTTAATACCCCAATTGCTTACTGATTAAATCCTTCATAATTTCTTCTGCACCACCGCCAATCATATTGACCTTTACTTCACGATAGATCCGTTCAGACTTGGTACCACGCATAAAGCCCATTCCTCCGAGTGTCTGCACTGCCGCATCGGCACAAAATTGCATGGTTTGAGTGGCGACATTCTTCAACATACAAATCTGGGCAATCAGTTCACTGCCCTGCAATTCAGGCTTGCCCAAGCGATAAGCGGTATCCTCGAGTAAAGCACGGGTTGAGGTCAATCGAGTTGCCATATCTACCAGCTTATGACGCATGACCTGATGGTCGACCAGACGCTTGCCAAAGGTTTGACGCTGTTGTGCCCAATCCAGTGCTTCCTCATAACAAGTCAGGGCAAAGCCATAACTACTGGCAGCAAGGAAAAAACGCTCCATATTGAAGTTATTCATAATCACCAGAAAGCCCATATTTTCCGGGCCTAATAAATGACTGACTGGCACTTTGACATTGTCAAAATGCAAATGCGCGGTATCGGATGCCCACCATCCCATTTTATCCAGTTTGGTTTTGCTGATCCCTTCACTATGCGCATCAATCAGCAGCATGGATATACCGTTTGCCCCTTTCGCATTTGGATCAGTACGAACTGCCACCGAGTAATAATCTGCTCGCATCCCAGATGTAATAAAGGTTTTTTCACCACTCACCAGAAAATAATCACCTTCCCGTACAGCCTTGGTTTTGAGGGAAGCGACATCTGAACCACCGCCTGGCTCAGTAATTGCCAGTGCCGAGATTTTTTCACCCGATAAAATCTGAGGCAGCACTTCAGCTTTCACCGCTTCATTGGCAAAGTGCTGGATCGGAGGCGCACCAATGGTATGCGACAGCAAAGAAGCACTAAGACCACCCGACGCACATTTTGCCAGCTCAATCGAAGCTAATAGCGTATAAAATGCATCTGTCCCAGCAATCCCGCCATACTGCTCTTCAAACCCTAATCCCAATAAACCAATATCTGCGGCCTTCTTATACAGCTCTCGCGGAAAAGTTTCATTCTCATCCCATTCATTCACAAAAGGCGAAATCTCCTTTTCAACAAAGCGTCGAATACTCTTGGCAAATTCCAGATGCTGCTCGTTATAGTACAAAGGATTAAGGTGCATATTCTGCTTCCTAGCAATTATTGATCATTGTTTATTGAATGAGCACTAAAGTAGCAAAACCGGAAAAACCAAGCAAGCGCTTGGCAAAATTAAAAGTTAAAAAATAGATCAAACCTGCGATAAAGCATAAAACTATATTTTTAATCGGCCACGAAATCCACGCGTCGCATAATAAGATTGAGCACCATTATGATACGTAAAAACCCGACCATAACGACTATCACAGAAAATTGCGCCACCTAAAGCTCTTACATCCTCGGGCGTTTTGACCCAACTCGAGGTTTTTAGATCAAAATGTTCCATTGCCTGTAACTGCCTATATTGCTCTTCTGTGAGTAATTCAATTCCCATGGCTTCAGCAACATCAACCGCATTATTTACCGGTTTATGTTCCTTACGTGCGTCTAAAGCGGCACGGTCATAACACAGGCTTCTACGCCCTTTTGGCGTTTCTACGGCACAATCATAAAAGACAATTTCTGGTGAATTTGCATCCAATACAAGGATGTCTGGCTCTCCACCCGTTTCTTCCATTTGGTAAAGTGACCATAACTTTTCTGGCTGCTGCTGTAATCGACCTACAATATCAGACCAACTCAGGTCTCTGTGACGATGCATATTTTGTTCAAAGCGCTGCTTTAAGATGTCGAATAGCCTTGCAACCTGTTCAAGGTCTAACTTTTTATTCTTGGTCATTTTTATACTCTAGATTTTGAGATTATACCGAACGACCATCAAAGTGATTGATCTTGATACTTTCCAGTTCCAGATCATCAATACAACGTACATTGATCGCACATATGGTATTCCCTTGAGGATCTATACCCATTGCATAGGGATGAATACCACAGACCTTACAGAAATGATGCTCGATCACATGCTTATTAAATTGATAAGTCGCCTGAGCATCGTCTTTCACAGTAATCTCAACTTCACTTTGAGGTAAAAACCAGAGTAAAGAACCTTTTTTCTGACAAATTGAACAATTACAAGACAACGCTTCAGTGAGTTCACCCTGCGCAATGAAGGTTAATTTTCCACAATGACAACTTCCTTTATATTGCATCTTTTTTTCCCTTTTGGATTTTTTATCTATTTTTACAGGATGCCGTGTATAAGTTCAAATCTGGTTCTGTTAATCAATGCTTATGTAAGCTTAACTCCAGAAATGTTGGCATTGTTGACACTTGGTTCCATGTTTATATGAGAATAACGGAAAACCCAGTAATAAGAAAACCAGATAAGCAGGCCGTTTTCCTTCCGTATAAGGCTTTATATCTGTGCTTCCGCATTGAGGACAACGCTCACTTAAACCAAACTCTTGTTCTAATTCCTGGCTAAAGTCTTGCGCCAGTAATGCTAGTGCTTGTTCTAAATAGCGGCCAGGAACCAATAACCGAACCCCACCCAATGCATTGGAATAAAGCCAGTCCATGTTAATGGTATGTTCATTTTCAATACGGGCAGGAATGCTAGCAGCTTCAAGTTGCATTTTAGCAATTTGGGCTTCATAAGGAAAAGAATACGTTTCAGCGATCACCCATTTCATAGGAATATCTAAATAGAATAAATATAAATTCTAAGCACAATTCATCTCGGTGCACAATGCGTAAATTTGTTGTTATATATTTTGGCCATGGAACTTTTCCCATGCGATCGACTCCAAGTCGCCAGTCAGTTCATTGGATTGTTCATCCAATAGCTTATACATGATTTGATATTGACCAATTGTTGCACTACCATCAAGACCTAGCAAAACCGTATACAACGCATCAGTTAGAGCTTCTGAAACAATTTTTTTCGTTAAATAAATCTGTTCATGATTCATACCAGATTTTTCTAATAGACTGATTCGTGATATTTCAGAATCAACAGTAAAGTAACTCTGGATCAGATCATCTCTTAAAAGTTTAAATTCCTCGACGAATTCTTCTGAAGTCATAGCAAGGTGATTATTGATCATTTAAATTTCATCCTTTTGTTATTTTGATTCAACCTATAAAACAATAAGATTCGCGTCAAGCAAAGCATTTGGTATTCATCATGCTTTTCTATCGACCATAAAAAACACCCCCAACCGTTAGGTTGGGGGTGTCTCGTATTTAAAAGCTGGCGATGACTTACTCTCACATGGCAAGTGCCACACTACCATCAGCGCTAAGAGGTTTCACTTCTGAGTTCGGGAAGGGATCAGGTGGTTCACTCTTGCTA